>Ga0209700_103798_pt1 | contig 28355 bp, 16 predicted proteins | sample SiratroredBW_FD_187528 | JGI IMG/M metagenome (GOLD analysis project Ga0209700, IMG submission 187528) | Root nodule microbial communities of legume samples collected from California, USA - Siratro red BW (SPAdes) (version 2) | ecosystem: Host-associated > Plants > Roots > Nodule | place: USA... | reverse complement strand
AAAAAAAAAAAAAATAAAGTGCGAAGTCTTTTTAATATGATTTTTTTTAATAGTGAGAAGAATGACAGTGGCTTAGGTCCACGCAAATGGTAAAAGCTTGTGAGGGCCAAGCTCACAAGTGTTGGACAAAGTGCAACAGGAGAGACTCGAACCCAGAACCTCTTAGCACCTGGACAGAACCCTTAACCATCAGACCAGAAGGGATTTTTTGTTATGTTACGATTATTATATTTATTAATCAATATACTTAACTATCAGACCACGCTGCTTGCAATTAATTAATTGCAAATAATATTTTGGTACGTGGGTCTAGCCTTCTCTTAGTTTTGTTTTTCCTTTTTTGAATTTTCTTTCACCTTTTACGTGGGTCTAGCCCACGCTGGTTACAATTAATTAATTACAAATAATATTTTGGTGTGTGGGTCTGGCCCCCCTTGGTTTTATTTTTATTTTTTGAATTTCTTTTGCGATTTGCGTGGGTCTAGACCACACTGCTTGCAATTAATCAATTGCAAATAATATTTTGGTGCATGGGTCTAGCCTCCGCTTGGTTTTATTTTATTTTTTAACCCACGCTCTTGTAATTAATTAATTGCAAATAATATTTTGGTGAGTGAGTCTGACCCCCTCTTGATTTTATTTTATTTGTTTTGAATGTCCTTTTGCATTTTGCGTAGGTCTAGTCCACACTGCTTGCAATTAATTAATTGCAAATAATATTTTGATGCGTGGGTTTGGCCCTGGCTTGGTTTTATTTTTATTTTTAAATTTTTTTTGCGTTTTGCGTGGGTTTAGCCCACGCTTGCAATTAATTAATTACAAATAATATTTTGGTGTGTGGGTCACACTCTTGCTTTATTTTATGTTTTATTTTTGAATTTTCTTATCCATGGTACGTGGGCTGTGACATTTTAGAATAGGTTTGGCCCACGTTTTTTACGTGGACCCATTCACTCATGCATCTTTTTGGAAGCTATTTTGTCGTTTTCTTTTAGTGAGTATCATTACTATCCACATATTATTGAATAAATTAATTTGTAAACAAAAATAAAGATACACGTGCACCCTTCTTATACTTGGAAAATACATGTGGATAATTATTTTTTTTTCAAAATATAATTCAAATAAAATTGTATAGTAAAATTTTAGTGTAAATATATTTAATCTTCTAATAAATAAATTTAAATAAGATAGGCCATAAAATATAAATTTCAAAAAAATTTATTTTTTCCTAAAATTAACTTCAATTTTTCAGGTTTAAATAAAAATAAATACATATTTAAAATTAAATTTTAAACAATTATTTGATGATTAACATTTCTCTCACTAAACTTTTATTTTGATCACTTGAATTTTTTAAAATATCCAAGTAAAATTGACTAATAATGATTAATAGTTATTCACGAGTTGAATACCATGATAATTGTATTCGTTCGATAAAAAAATGAATAACTAAAATACTCTTTCGATAAAAAAATTGGATAACTAAACTACTTGTACCTGTTAATTGCAAATATTCATTAACGATATTTCTTTAGAAAGTTTTATTCAAAACAAAAATATCCAGATATTAATTGTGGATTTTATTCATGAATATTCACGAGTACAAATATTTTGTTATTTTTGTCTGTGTTATAACTAGTACATAGGCCAGTGTATTGACAAATGCAGATCTCTCGTGCTCACGTCTTTGCCTTTGAGACCTTTGAATAGTAATTTGATGACCAAATGAATTTTGCAGTACACTTTACACTTTATAAGGGTGTATCTCTCATGCGCTCCTCAGGATTATCAAATGTCTTTCTTCAAAGAAAACTCCACCTATACCTACACTCACAATGACTCTCCATTCATACTTGATGCCTGCTCAAAATTCTTCAACACAATAAAGTCTTAATTAAATATGGCATAACAATCACCATTCTCGAAAAGGTGACCGAAATTTGAAGTCATTCACTCCACTTCCATGAACTCCATCCCACTTCTTGTACCTTGGTTTTAAGCTTACCATTCTCTATATGATAAAAAGTAATACAATCAAAAAAAGCTGCAACATGAGTACTTCGTCGACTTCCCTAACCATACCTTGACAAGAGTTATGAATTCAATGATAATGAATGGAGAGCAATTCACTAGATAATATAACATCTATCCAAACTAGAGTGTGACAACATGCTCTCTTTTATCTCCAACAAGGTGATAAGTGTCAATTTTGAGTATATTTTAAGAAAATTTGATTACTTTTAGTTTTAACTATTGTTTGAAATAGCAATTACCTCTAATTTGAGATTTTTTGGATCCAAATATAGATTCTTGAGTTTTGAGATGAATGAAACCATTTAATCACAATTTTTGTGTAAATTTCAGGTTATTAATAATGAAGAAAATGAAAGATCGGAAAATGCATGAACAAAATAATTACAAGTAGCAAAAAGAGAAGTTGAAGACTCGCTCACGCGAGAACGACTCACTTGAGCGAGAGTCACCTAGTGTAGAGAATACCTCGCTTCGGAGAGAAGGACTCACTCAGGCTAGAATCGCCCAGAGAGTGGGTGATTTTCATTTAAGGGCTCACTTGAGCGAGACATGGTTTGCTTGAGCGAGAACTTTTATCAGGATGAGACTCCTTTAGCTTTAGCAAAAAATTGGTTGACTTAAGCATAATCCACTAACCAGATGACGAAGAGAGTTTAAAAACAGGATTGTTCTTCTTTCTTGATGGTGTTGGACAACAGTGGAATGAAAAAGTGAACAAAGCCAAAGAAAAACTAGTTTCTTTTGCAATCTTTCCAACTTTTGGTTTGTAATGGCTACCATGAGTGGCTAACTCTTCTTTCTTGGGATTAAATGTAATCTATTCGAACTCAGATGTGTTTTAGTGATATTTATGTATAATATTTTGTTTCTACTCGTTATTGGTATTTTCATTTTGTGTTTATTGCTAGACTCTGTCTGATCAATAGATTCTTGAGCTTGATCCTTAGATTTAACTGGAAAGTATCTCTAAGAATTTGACATAGATGAAGATACTCAATATATTGTAATACTAGGGATAAATTTCAATGTATTGATTGCTTTATAACATCTTCTCTTAATGTTGGGTGATTTGCTAGATATCTGAGGAATAAGTGTTTAGCAAATTTTCTTATGAATTTCATATCGAGTAGTTCTGAGTATTATATATTCTTATCAAACCAGAATATAAATGAGTGAGATAGATGAAGTTCAATCACAACTTCTAACTAAACCTTCTAAAAATAATTGTTGTGTTACGTTTTAACTTCGTATGAAAAGTCTCTTTTATATTTTCCATCTCTTTGAACAACATCATTATCCATGCCTATGTACTTAGTGAGTGTTGTAATCTAAAATTTTAATTGAAACTATTCGTTGTGCATTTGACACTCATACTTCAAATCATCATACTACTTTTAACTTGGTATACTTGTCGAAGGAGTCAACACAAGGTTTTGTTTATCCTCTCAACAAATCTATTCTACTCTAGAGTATGACGAACAATCAAATGCCTTATGATACCTTTATCTTCACAGAAGTTTCCAAACTCCTTAGAGCAAAATTTCAAATTGTTGTCAATTCTTAGAGCTTGACCATCTTCCTGGTTTAGTTAAGCATTAGAAGCATTCGATGCTTAAACTTATCAAAGGACTATAATTTGTTTTTCATCATGAATATCCATGTGAACCTGGGTAATAATTGATGATTGAGAGAAAATTCATAGCACCTTTCACAGATGGAACTTTTTATGGCCCCCAATAGTTCGCTTGGACATAGTTTAACATAGTTTAACATGGTGTGTGTCTTATGCTTTCGTACACATAATGTTCACAAAACAACAAAGTCTTTACCCTCTAGCTTCTTAGCAACCCTTGTTTGGACAAAATGTCCAACCTTTTTATTGATATGGGTCCTAGAAGCCTGTGCTAAATTGTTGCACCAAGCAAGGTATCCAATAATGTCAAGACAAACACGACTCTAGATGCTTCAACAAAAACTACAAAATATGAACTACCTTCCTTCTAGCCCTGCATAGTCAAATTGCCCATATTCTCTTTCACTTATATCATTCCTCCCTTCACATTACATCTAAAACCCTTTATATCCAAGGCTTTAATGGATGTAAGTTTTTTTTTTAAGCTCCAGAACATACCTAACATTGTTTACCATATGTATAATGCTATCATGCATTCTTATTTATACAAAGTCAATATCAACCATCTTGTATGAAGCATAATTACTTCCTATTAAAATATTGTTATCACCTTGAATTTGATGAACCAATCCCTTTTAGGACACATGTTAAATAAGCACCCAAGACTAGCACCCACCTATCACACGATAGTTGCAAGATGATAGTTAAAATCATCACATCGTTAGATGACTCGCCTTTTGAACTATAGCCACCATACTTTACTTCACCAATCTTGGGCAATACTTCCTCTAATGCCCATCTACGTGCAATACCAATAAACATCCTCCTGATTTGCCTTGGCCTTCTTCTTTTCTTTCTCAAAGGCAGATAATCCAAAAGACAATGCATCCTCAATATTCTTGTAGCAACCGGGGTCACGACGGGTAGGACGAACAAAATAAAATTATTTTAATTTTCAAAACAGAGGAGTCGTCACCATAGTTTATTATGGAAAACTATAGAAAAACTAAAAAAATAATAAAACAAGTTTGGAAAAATCGGATTTCGAGTCCGGGAGTCGGTTACGTGTGGGGAAGGTATTAGCACCCCCACAACGCCCGTCCTAAGACAGTACCTTTAATTAAATAAATAAAATGAGTGTAATTTTCAAAATATTTATTTTTTGACAAAAACGAAAATAAAAACAAAAAAAAATATTTTTTATTTTTGAAAGAGGCCCGACAAGGTTTGACCTTGCTCCTACGTATCTCCATCAGGGATACGTAGTTATATGGATAAGATTGTTTATTAGGTTGATATTTTTATTTGTGACATTTTTGTAATTAATTATTTATATTAAATATCGTATGACGCATGCGGCCATTTGATATTTAAAAACTTTAGAGTAATAATATTAAATATCGTATGATGCGTGTGGCCATTTGATATCTAACATCATTAGAAAATATAATATCCCAAAATTTTATTTCCAAAGTTTTATATTAAATGTCGTGTGACGCGTGCGGCCATTTGATATTTAAGAAACATTTGGAATAATAATATTAAATATCGTATGACGCGTGTGGTCATTTGATATTTAACATTATTAGAAAATATAATATCCTAAAATTTTATTTACAAAGTTTTATATTAAATATCGTATAACGCGTGTAGCCATTTGATATCTAACATTATTAGCAAATATAATATTCCAAAAATTTATTTATAAAGTTTTAGTATACCAATTTAATTTTTATTTAATAATAAGAAAAATAATAATTATAACACAATAAAATAAAAAATAAAACAAGCAAGATATAAGCTTAAAATATGGGAGTACACAAATAAAAAAGGTTGTAGTTTTGGATTGGTCCCAAAGGCCCAAAATCATTTTTTATTATTTTTTTAGATTGGTGGTGCAATGGTAATGTAGGGGCTACGAATAGTTTTTATTTTTTATTTTTATGTTGGTGGTGCAATGATAATATAGGGGGTACGAATAGTTTTTATTATTTTTTTTAGGTTGGTGGTGTAATGGTAATGTGGGGGTGCGAATAGAATGACCTAACTTCTAATCCCTAAGCCACCACCACCTTAATCCTAAGCCACCATCACCTTTCTTCACCCATGATGAACCAAAAGCGGCGGAAGCTATGAGGAAGGAGCGGCGACGGCGGCGTGGGGTGGTGGCGGCAGTGCGGGAAAAACGACAATAACAGCGGAGGTCGTTTTGGGGCTGTTTTGGAGTGGTTTTTGGTGCAACTTTTTTTTGCAAACATGATTGAATTTTGGTGGAGTTTAGGGGTTGTTTTTAGGTGTTTTGGATAGTGGAAAGTGGTGTAGTGAAGGGTTACATTAAAAGATTATGGAAGGATGCTTTCATGGAAGAGAGAGAGTGTGATTGTACACTTATCATACAAGAACCAAGCAACAACAAAACCATAAATCTTAAATGTATGCCAATTTTAAGTTCTAAAATCATACCTGAAACTTGATTCTTCAAAGCTTGATCTCTAAAAAAAAAACTACTTCTCTCTTACTTCAAAAAGGTGTTTCTTTCTCTTCTTCTTTTGGTTCTTTGTATTCTGCTCTTAATATTTCTCTCCCCCCTCTTTCTTTTCTTTGTATAATTGGATAATTTATAATATGAATAATAGCAATTATCAGAGAAGTGACTTACGGGGAAAAAAGATTGTAGAAATGGGGAGGAATGGCTTCACGACGTATTTTTTTTCTGTTATTATTATTTTTATATTATTTTATTATTAAAAGAAAGTAGTTCAGAGAATTGACTTAGTATTTTTTTTGTTATTATTTTAAATATGTATTGAACGTGTATATCAAGAAACAGTTTGAAAGCAATCTCAATTTCTTTAATTATTATTTTTTATTATTTTTTTGTTTTTTTCTTATTTTAAGGTTCTATTGCTTTATTTTATATTTTTATTTTTATTATTAATTTTTATTTTAATTTGTAAATATTAACGAATAAGTCAAACCTCTCTCCTTTTTATATTTTTTTTTCGTTTTTAAAATAAATTCCTAACTAATCAACTACATTTTATGCTTTTATTATTATTTTTGTTTTGTAATTTTTTTTATTCTAATTAATATTTATCCGGACGAAATAAGGTGTTGACAACTGCCCCTCTTTATTTAAGTTTTATCAGATAATATGAAAATTTATGAAAAAATCATATTACTGAGGTAAAAGTTAAGTAAAGATAGAGACACTGATTTCGTTCGGGTATCCGCAAAGTTAAAAGAAAACTGAGATTTGGTGGTGGTGAGGTCATACCTTAGACTAAGCCGAGAGGATCACACACCATCACATGATTTGAAGAAGAATGAGGTCGGACCTTGGACTGAGCCGAGAGGGTCACTTATCATCACATGATTTGAAAAGGGTGAGGTCACACCTTGGACTGAGCTGAGAGGGTCATGAACCTTCACATGGATTGGAAAAGGGTGAGGTCAGACCTTTGACAAAGCTGAGAGGGTCACACACCATCACATGATTTGAAAAGGGAGAGGTCGAACCTTGGACTGAGCCACATGGGTCACACACCATCACATGATTTGGAAAGGGTGAGGTCGAACCTTGGACTAAGCCGAGAGGGTCACACACCATCACATGATTTGAAAAAGGGGTGAGGTCAGACCTTAGACTGAGCCGAGAGGGTCACACACCATCACATGGTTTGAAAAGGGCGAGGTCGGACCTTGGACTGAGCCGAGAGGGTCACACACCATCACATGATTCGCAAAAGGGGTGAGGTCGGACCTTGGCTTGAGCCGAGAGGGTTACGCACCATCATATGATTCGCAAAAGGGTGAGGTTGTACCTTGGACTGAGCCGAGAGGGTCACACACCATCACATGATTCGCAAAAAGGGTGAGGTCGGACCTTGGACTGAGCCGAGAGGGTCATGCACCATCACATGATTCGAAGAAAGGGTGAGGTCAGACCTTGGACTGAGCCGAGAGGGTCGCACACTATCACATTATTCGCAAAAAGGGTGAGGTCAGACCTTGGACTAAGCCGAGAGGGTCATGCACCATCATATGATTCACAAAAGGGTGAGGTCAGACCTTGGACTGAGTCGAGAGGGTCACATACCATCACATGATTCACAAAAAGGGCGAGGTCGGACCTTGGACTAAGCCGAGAGGGTCACGCACCGTCACGTGATTCGCAAAAAGGGTGAGGTCGGACCTTGGACTGAGCCGAGAGGGTCACACACCATCACATGATTTGAAGAAAGGGTGAGGTCAGACCTTGGACTGAGCCGAGAGGGTCGCACACCATCACATGATAAATAATGAGGTCCAAAGGTGAATATCAGGTGAATACTAAAATGAATTTGGCATGTTCTGAAGTGAGTGTACGGATGCATGAATGCATGCCATTTTTTCTATTCTCTTGATAAGTGTGATTGCATGAATGAATGCATGAGACTCTAATTTTCATTTATGTTTGAATGAGAATGAAGGCATGAGACTCCATGAGAATGGATGAATGCATGAAACTTGATGAGAATGCAGGAGAGTTTATTTTTTCATTTTTTCTTTTTCCTTTGTCACCTAGAGTCAATTATTCTCTCTACTAATTCATTTATATAAAAAATTTGTTCTTGGAAATGAGGAATGTTGCAAATCCTGAAGTTAATGTTAAAATTGGGTATTACTGATTTTTCCTTAAAACAATGCATGCACTTGGATACCCATAGGTGGATGAAAATTGTGGGAGGAAAATTTGAAGAACTTTAAAGGAAACAGGGATGACAGTCGCAAATGTGTTATTATTCGCATACCTCTTTAATAGAAAAATTTTATGGAATGTATATATGCGAAAGAGGACAGCCCCAATTTTGGTGTATTGGGTAGGCTAGGTGAGGGATAACATAAAGAAAGACTAAGGCAACATCATATAAAGAATGTTGTATCCTTAAAAGGGAATAACGTGTATAAAACAAACGAAAACTGCCCAGTTTTGAGATAAAAGGGTGAGAACAGGTCTGGAGGAAAGGTGATTTCTACGAGTAGTGTGGTAAACAAAAAGGATTGCCCTTGTATAGGATTTTCTCAGTTGGCTTGTTGGGTGATAAAATAATTTTGTCTTCTACCATAGGCATTCCAAATATTTTTCTCTTTTTTTTTTTTTTTTTTTCCTTTTTTTAACTTCTTTTTTCTACTTTTTTTTAAACTGCATTGTTAGTCACGTCTTCTTGTCTCAGGGTTAAACTTTGAAAATTAAAACAATCATTCCTCAATCAATATGGACTTTATTAGGCTTGTAACGTGGCCAGGGGTTAAAGGGTTGTCAAGAAAAGGATATGAAGGCTCAAAAGTATTTGTGGGTTTCTGTTTATGATTACTTCTGGAACAAGGATCATCAACTAGGTGTTGTATTTAGATTAATCAAGGTTTTTTCCTTACAAACCTTCTATCTTTTTCATTCTTTTCTCTTTTCTTTTCATTTATTAATTTCTCTTTTCGTCACTTTGTAATTTTCTTGCAATAATTCCATTCCATGATTGATTCCTTCTATTTAATTCTTAGGAGCTTTTGGTACACACCTTGGGCTGACTTTCAGGATATTTACAATCCTTGTTCAAGGTGATTTTGAAAAAATATTATTTTTTGGCTCAAAAAGGGTTCAAGGGATATATATATATTTTTTGGATAAAGAGACATGGCCATATATCATTTCAAATCATGATTGCTTTATTTTCAAAAGATTAACCTTGAAATAACATTCAATGACTTCCAACACAGGTCATCATTTTTTTTATTATATTTTGTTTTGTCCTCTCTTTTGCTTAGACCGCCCTCACGGGTTTTCAGTCTAACGAACCTTTAATTTTATTTTTGCCCCTGATAGATTTGAGATCAACCAAACAACTATGAGAGAAAACCAATGTTTTTGCCCCAGTGGGATATTCTTATTTTGATATTTCGGACAGTGATGATAGCTAACTAGGGCAAAGCAAATATTTTCTTTTTTTGGGTAAGTGGGAAGAATGGGTTTCAAGCAACATGCAAATATTTCAATAGAACATATCAGTTTTTTTCCCTTATTAAAACATTGAATCAGGGAAAGGTTGAACATCCCTATTTCTTTTTTCACAATACCATGAATTCAATGGTCTCAAGAACAAATGAATCATTGTGGCTACTTTTCTTTTTACATCTTTGTATTTATTTACTTTTCTTTCTTTTTTTTTTATTTTCGCGACACCCTTTAGGACTTGCCTTTGATAGCAATCAACGAGTATTGATTATTGGTGAATGATTCTACGGTGTTTATTAACGAATGTATGTTTTATACCATTTTTTTTTTGTAACATATATACTAAAACAACTTTGTGAAACAAAAGGAATGATATTTATAAAGAAACATTTGCAGACTACATCAAATCATGAAAATAATGTCAATATCTCAATACAAATTCTCGTCGTCACGGAATCATATTAGGCATACAATTTCTTGACTGAGTCAGAGTTGACCGACAAAGGTAATTCTTCCCCATCCATTCTTGTAAGAATTAATGCTCTTCCTGAGAATGGCTTCTTTATCACGTAAGGCCCTTCATAATTTGGAATCCACTTTCCACAGTGATCTCTTTGGATTGTGTATAATCTTTCTTACCACTAAATCGGATTCGTGAAATTCTCGAGGACAGACTTTCTTGTCGAATGCCTTCTTCATTCTTTTTGATACAACTGTCCATGACATACTGCTACTAATCTTTTTCATCAATGAGGTTAAGTTGATCATATCTGGCTTGTACCCATTCGGCTTCTTCTAATTGGGTTTCCATCAGCACCCTCAAAGAAGGTATTTCAGCCTCAAAAGGGAGTACTGCTTCCATCCCATATACCAATGAGAATGGTGTTGCCCTTGTTGATGTTTGAACTGACGCACGATATCCATGTAATGCAAAAGGAAGCATCTCATGCCAATCTTTATTAGTCACAACCATCTTCTGGATGATTTTCTTAATATTCTTATTAGCTGATTCGACTGCTCCATTCATCTTCGGACGAAAAGGGGAAGAATTATAATGTTGGATTTTGAATTCATCACACAATTCTAACATCATTTTATTATTCAAATTCGTAGCATTGTCAGTGATAATTTTGCTAGGCAATCCATATCTGCAGATCAATTCCCTTTTTATGAACTTTATCACCACTTTTCTAGTTACATTGGCATAAGAGGCGGCTTCCACTCACTTGGTAAAATAATCAATTGCTATCAGAATAAAGCGATGACCGTTTGATGCTTTAGGCTCTATAGCTCCAATAACATCTATTCCCCACATTGAGAAAGGTCATGGCGCAGACAGAACATTCAGAGGCGTCGGTGAGACATTGATATTGTCCGCGTATAATTGACATTTTTGGCACTTTCTTACATGTATGCAACAATCATTTTCCATAGTCAACCAAAAGTAACCAGCCCTGAAGATCTTCCTGGCCATAGAGTGACTGTTCATGTGAGTTCCAAAAGTTCCCTCATGAATTTCTTCTAAGATTTATTTTGCTTCTTTAGCATTAACACATCTAAGAAGCACCATATCGCGGTTTCTTTTGTTCTACACAGCTCCATTCAACATAAAGTTTGAGGCCAATCTTCTTAGCATTCGTTTGTCATTTTCAGATGCCGCTTTAGGATATTCTTGACTTTCGAGGTATCGCTTAATGTCAAAATACCAAGGCTTGCCATTTGGCTCTTCTTCGATAAAATTGCAGTAAGCTGGATGTTCGTGACTCTTCATTTTGATCGTGGGCAACTCTCCTTCTTGGTTTAGTTCAAACATAGATGACAAGGTGGCAAAAGCGTCAGCCAATAGATTATCTTCTCATGGAATGTGATCAAATGTTATAGTATCAAAGTATTCTATCAATCCCTTGATATATGCTTGATATGGAATCAACTTTTGATCCCTAGTCTCCCATTCGCCTTTTATCTGGTGGATAACCAAATGGCTGCTCAAACCCCCATAGCACAGGCTTCATACTCTGCAACATTGTTAGTACAATCAAAACACAGTCTCGCTGTCATAGGTATATACTGATTCTCTGGAGAGATGAACACCGCTCCTATGCCATGGCCCATTACATTAGAAGCCCCATCAAAAAATATAGTCCATGTATTCACATCATGGTTATACTTATCTGTATGAAATAGAGCTGAGATATCTTCGTCTGGAAAGTCAGGTAGCATTGGTTGATAGTCCTCCACCGGCTGGTGAGCTAGAAAGTCAGCTAGGACATACCTTTGTTAGCTTTTTGGGTAACATAAACTATGTCATATTCTGACAACAGCATTTGCCACCGAGCTATTCTTCCTGTGAGAGCAGGTTTTTCAAAGATGTATTTGATCGGATCCATCTTAGATATCAACCATGTTGTATGGCTTAACATCTATTGTCTTAGTCTGTGAGCTGACCAAGCTAAAGCACAACAAGTTCGTTCCAAAGAGGAGTATCTTTGCTCTCAATCGGTAAATTTCATGCTCAAATAATAAATGGCATGCTCTTTTCTTCCTATTTCATCGTGTTGTCTAAGAACACAACCCATTGATCTGTTTAATACTGTCAGATAGAGAATAAGAGGCCTTCTAGGGACTGGCGGGCGCAATATTGGAAGTTCTCTTAGATACTGTTTAATTTTATCAAATGCTATCTGACAATCTTCATTCCATTCTACCACTTGATTCTTTCGTAACAATTTGAAAATTGGCTCACAAGTGGGGGTTAGCTGGGAAATACATCTAGCAATATAATTTAATCTTCCCAGGAAACCTCGAACTTCCTTTTCCGTGAAAGGATGTGGCATTTCCAGAATAGCACGTACCTTATCCAGATCCACTTCTATTCCTCTTTGACTGACAATGGATCCTAGAAGCTTTCCCGATCTTACTCCAAAAGTACATTTAGCTGGGTTCAGCCTGAGTTTTGAATTTTCTCAACCTTTCAAACAATTTTCTCAAGTTGACAAGATGTTCTTCTTCAGATTTGGATTTGGCAATCATATCGTCGACATATACTTCAATCTCTTTGTGTATCATATCATGGAATAAGGTTACCATAGCCCTTTGATATGTTGCCCCGACATTTTTAAGTCCAAAAGACATTACCTTATAACAAAACGTATCCCATGGTGTGATGAATGTTGTCTTTTCTATATCTTCAGGTGTCATTTTGATCTGATTGTACCCAGAGAATCCATTCATAAATGAGAACAATGAAAACTTAGTTGTATTATCCACCAAGATATCAATGTGCGGTAATGAGAAATCATCCTTCGGACTGGCACGATTCAGATCTTGATAATCTACACACATTCGAACCTTTTCACCCTTCTTTGGTATCGGAACCACATTGGCCACCCATTGAGGCTATTCTGCTACTGCCAAGAATCCAGCATTGAAGAGTTTTTCAACTTCGTCCTTTATTTTCAATGATACCTCTGGTTTCATTCTCCTCATTTTCTGCTTGATCGGAAGGCATTCTGACTTGAGTGGTAATTTATGTTGCACTATCTCAGGGTCTAATCCAGGCATATCTTGGTAAGACCAAGCAAAAATATCCTTGAATTCTCTTAACAAAGCACACAATTGCCTCTATATTTCTTTTGTCATTCTTGTACCTATCTTGACCTCTTTTTCTCATTTCCATCTCCTAAATTGATTACCTCTATCTCCTCTTGATGTGGTTTTATCTCCCTTGCTTCTTGTTCGACTAATCTCAACAATTCAAGAGGGGGTTCCTAGTCTTCTTCATAATCATCTTCTGCGTTATTGACGGGAAGTGTAAAATTAGTGTATGAGATATTGACATTGTTATTTTCAAAAGACTCATCAACATATATTTCGTTCCCATTAAACACCCTGGACACATTTACAAACACCCAGTTATTGAGTTGTACGTGGGGAGAACAAGGGTGCCCAAAATTCAGGCTTTCTTCTTCAGACTCTTCCACTTGATTTGTATTTATCCAACCAGAACTATGGAAGCTTTGATTAATGTCGCACAAGGTGATTCTTCCCATCTTTAGCTCGCGACCCTCCAATCTTGCCATATTCTTTTCTTTTCTTTCTTCAAATACCCTTCTCTTATCAGCCTGGGTCGGTTTGTAACCCAACCCATATCTTCTTTTGTTTCCAACCAATTCCAATGGGAATACAGGTCCCGTTCCCTTCTTGCCAAGTCCATTTCCATACTTGTATCCCTTTCTTAGCATAGTTTTTGCCATCATAAGTGATGAATCAGACAAGTAAAGATTTACTTGAAAGGGCTCGACATACGCATTATTCACAATCTCTAGAGCTTGAAAAGATGTTTCTAGGGCTTCTTCAGCAGTATCAATGTATGTAGAGGACAGTGACCCACTCACTATGAAATCTTCCTCTTTAGAAACTATTATCAACTTGTCATTTATTACAAACTTCAGTTTCTGATATAGCGTTGACGGTACAACACCAACAGAATGGATCCAATGACGTCCCAATAGACAACTGTAAGCTGAGAGTATATCCATTACTTGAAATGTTATTTGAAAAGTACAGGGTCCAATTTGCATTGGTAGCTCTATCTCTCCAATCACTTCCCTTCTACTCCCGTCGAAAGCCCTTACGATGGTAGCACTTGGTCGCATATGAACTCCACCACCTGGTATTCGGTTTAATGTGACTTTCGGCATCACATTTAAGGACGAGCCATTATCGATAACGTGCTATAACATAATCCATGCATGTTACAGATATATGTAAAGCTTTATTGTTCCCCCTTCCTTCCATTGGAATTTCTTGTCAATGAAAGTCAAATAATTATTAGCTGTGAGGTGGCTAACAGTCCCTTCAAACTCATCCAACGATATGTCTTGCTCCACATGAGCCCCACTTAAAATTTTCATTAGCAGCTTCTTATGGGTCTTTGAGTGCATCAACAATTCCAATAATAAAATCTTGGCTGGCATGCGATTCAACTGATCTACCACTTTATATTCACTCTGCTGAATGAATTTCAAGAATTCACATGCCTCTTCGTTAGACACTTTCCTCTTTTCTCTTCTCACACTCCCTCCGGATTCTTCATCCATCTGCGGGGCTTTTCCCTTTAATAATGCCCTTGCTTTATCTACTATCACTTCATCTTTGGATCTTTCTTTATAGTTCTTTTCACTCCTTAACTCTGGTGGTGCAAAAAGGCGACCACTCCTAGTTATTCCTCCTATACCGGCGATGTTGCTGACAGCCTCATTGTTATCAGGGTTCTTATCTTTTCTTCACCTTTCTCCTCACCTCTCAACACGTTAACTCCATATTTCCATGGGACTGTCTTCTCACTTTTATAGGGAAAAGGGGAGGGAGTCTGTATCACAAAAGGTTGTTGCCCCGGTGGTATGCTGGAAGACTTAGTGAAGTGTATCACTAGGGGCTTTGGCCTGGGTGAAATAGGCTCCTCTCCCATTTGTGCAAACACCTCTTCTTCTTCTTTTTTATGGTAACATTGTATGATGTGTCTATCAATCAAATCTTGCAAAAAACCACTTGAATTTAGTACATTCTTCAAAAGAATGCTGAGTAGTTGAGTGAAAACCACACATGTCTTCTTGATTGTAACCAAGCTTCATCAAACCAACTCGGCAAAGTGCCACGAATATGCTTCTCATGGAACTCTGAATCCCATCAACCGTTCTTACCAAATGATGTTCTTCCTCTGGTATAATAGCATTTGCTGAAGCACTTGTATGCCCTGACAAAGGATTTTTTCTACACTTGATTTTTCTTGAAAGGTCAACCATCTAGAGTCAATTAAAGCTTGTACTTTATGTTTTAATGCCATACATTTTTCAGTGGAATGGCCTGGAGCCCCATGATGATAATCGCATTTAGCATTTTCATCATAATTTTTAGGATGTGGTGGTTGTAAAGGCTTCGGAGGGCATAATACAACTAAACACTCTGAAGGAGTCTTGGCAAAAGTTCTGTGTATGTCATAGGGATGAGAGTGAAATTAACAAAATTCCTCTCTTGTTTGAAGTTTCCCTTTGGGGCCACGCCCTGATTCTGAGCTTGAACTTGATTGGAACTATTTTGCAAAAGTGGTGCTTGATATGAGACTTGTTGCTAAGATGGACCTTATTGGTATGATGGCATTGCATTGGCCACATATGGAATTGTGGCGAAGATGGCTGGTAATTCTGCTTACAGTAAGGAGGGGTACGACTTCCCCAATGAGGAACAATTGATGCGGTCCGAACTTCACCTTCTTTTTTCTTGTTAGGACTGAACCCATGTTTTCTAGCATTAGTGACTGCAGACGAGCCTTGTGCTATTTTCCCACTTTTCAATCCATGTTCAATCCTTTCTCCAACAGTGACAATATCGGAGAAATTGGAAGAAACACTTCCGAGCACATGCTCATAGAAAGGAGATTGTAATGTTTCTATGAACATGGTAGTCACCTCCTTCTCGTATACTGGAGGTTCGACTTGGGCAGCAAGCTCTCTCCATCTCTGTGCATACTCTTTGAAAGTTTCAGAGCTTTTCTTCATCATGCCTTGCAACTGCATTCTATCAGGAGCCATATCCATATTGTACTTGTACTGCTTCAAAAAAACATCTACAAGATCTTTCCAGGAGCGAACCCTAGCTGGTTTCAGATGCATATACCAGTTCAGGGCCATTCCTGCTAGTCTATCTTGAAAAATATGCATCAGTAGTTTTTCATTGTGAGCATGAGCGACCATCTTTCGGCAATACATGGTTAGATGAATCTTTGGAAAAGTTGCTCCCTTATATTTTTCGAACTCTGGCACTTTAAATTTGGGAGAGATCACGACATCAGGGACTAAGCATAATCCAGCAGCATCTCCAAATTCACGGGCACTGGCTCCTTCAATCACTCTGAGTCTTTCCTCTAAGATTTCCAGCTTATCCTTGGTCTTGTCAGCACTAATCAATGCGTTTTGAATATCTTCGAGAATATTGACCTTTGCCGAAGATGGTTCACCAGTAAAAATTTGTAAGACTTGTGGCTGGGTAGTAGTGTGGGGCACGGTAGTTGTCCCAATCACATTTTCACCTAAGCCTTGAGTGTTCAGGGTCATTTGGTCAAGAGATTCCTCAGTGGGTGGAGTGTAACCTGGAGGAAGCCCATACTGAGGAAAAGGGGTAACAGTCCCTTGAGTGTTGACATGCTGAGTCTGAGACATTGTAGGGTGGGAAGAGTTCACTCCTTCATGCCTAGTAGTAGCATCACGTTTGCTATCTAAGATTGTCAGAGCTTCGAAAATCTGACTCAACTGATCCTTTAGACCATGAATCTGACTCATTTTATCCTTTCGATCATTGATATCATTTTTCATTGTTTTCAATGTTTCTTGTGTTGTCTCCCAGTCTTCCATATTCTGCCGATTTGCGTGAGTCCTATATGGGTGTCATGGAAATTTTTCCGTCATTGCTTTTTTTCTAAGTTTTATTTGAAATGAATTAGATGAAAACAAAATAAAAAAAATAAAGTATGAACAAAATGCAACTAGTCGGAAATTATAAAGTTGTGTAACTGATACGAAATGGAAATTAACACAGATTTGGAATATCAAAGCAATCTGATTTATTCAAGGAATTCAAAACGATACATCTTCAAAGGAGAAACAAAATGAAACTATTATCAATCCCTAGCACGAGCAATTAAAATCTTCATCTGCTCCACTAGCTCGAGAAAAATCTGAAATGTCACTGTGTCAACTTCACGTAACATTTTAGGTACGTCATCGATATCCCCGTTAGCTAGAGCAGTCAATTGGGAAAAAATTTCTCCTCCAGTGTACCACATCCTTTTCTTGTTCATCCATATAATCTCTCACACGAGTCATCGCAGCTTGGTGTCTCTCCTCTGTTGTCATTAGTCGTATGCGCTCTTCATTCACCCTTTCCTCGCATATTGCCACGGTCTCTTCCACTTGGTGTTTCATGCTATTAACTTGGAGTTGTAGCTCTTGCAACCTTCTCAACGCCTATTGTTTATCCTTTTTATGTCTTCATATAAGTTCTTCCATTGGCGTTCCGCTGATAGGGCCATATTTCGCTCCTCTGCTCTCATTGTTAACTCCTTATTGGCTGCATACAGATCCTGCTTAATTCTATGTGTATAATCTCTTTCTGTTTTCTATTTTCTAACCAGCCCTTCGTATGCTTCTGTCTTTTCCTCATACTTTTTTTTGAGATCTGATAACTATGTCGTAGGCCCAGGAAGTCATCATCTATCTTGGCATTTTTCTCTTTCAATCTCGTAACCTCCTCTTTTAGCTGCTTTACTTCCTTTGATTCCATATTTTGCATCTATTCTTCGTTTGTTAAGCAGGTGGAGATTTGTTCGAAAGACAACTTGACTTTTTCGACTCTCTTTGTAATCCATTGTCGATAAGGGATTTCTCTGTTCATTGTCCAGGCTCTTGAATCCCTTTCCATACGAATTATATTTCTCCATGCATTTATGATATCATGGAGAACTTCAGTAGCACCCCCATCCTCATAAGAAATCAGCAAAGTGGTAAGAGCATAGGGTGTTGGTGACCTTTTTATGGGATACCCAAATTGCCTCTGAGCCAACACTGGGTTATAATTAATACAACCCCTAGTACCTATAAGCGGCACATTTGGGTAGTTTCCACAATGGTATATGATGAGTGACCGTTGTTGCCATGATGGTTGCCATTTGATTTTTCTCTCGGTCAGACCCGCAAACAATTGTGACCAATCTTTTGATTCTTTCATCTCAGGCCCGTGTTGTAACACTTCCTTGACGGGACATTTGATGTTGATCACTTTATCACTAACACGAGATGTAAGCTAGACATATAACGCAGGTAGGCAACATGACACCTTCTTTTGCTTCATTTTATAACACGAATCGAGAGTTTCGTAGATATCAGCTAAAATGTTTATGATTGGATTCTCAGATCTATTTTTCATTGCAACAAACACATTGATAGCGACATAAGTCACAAAGCCTTCCAAGTTGGGAAATAACATGATGTCGTAAAGAGTTAGGGCTAAGACATCCATAAATGTACCCCAATCTTCCTTCCCGACTAACTAGTATAGATAATTCTCTAAGAATTTCTGTGGGAAACCTCTTGTTTTTTTTCTTTCTACCGGCTTGCTTTCCAACTCCTTAGGGTGTATTTTTAAGATTTCAGCCAATGTTGGGATAGAACTGTGTTGTTCAAAATATTTCTACGGAATCTTCCCTTTCATCGGCAAGTCAAGGATCTGCCCAAATTCTTCGATAGTCGGTACTAGCTGAAAATCTTGGAATGTAAAACATCTGAGAGGCGAATTGTAGTATTATGCTAAAGTTGTGATTGCATATATCTGAACCTTTATCTCCAATAAACTCAGTAGATTCCCATACTTTATTCTAAAGGCATCCCTCTGTATTGTTTTGAGCTTCCAGCCCAATGCTCTAAGATTGGTCAAATTGTTTCCCTTTATGTTGAAAAATAACTTTTTCTTCAATGAACTTGAATCAAATTCATTCTCAACTCCATACCCCATATTAATTTCCATTTCCACAACTTTATAATTTCTAAGCTTCAATGAATAAAAGTAAGGTTAAATGAGAAAATGCATGCAATGCATTGGTGAAAAAGAATAGGAGTTAAATTTCTTATATCTCCTATCCTTCTTCTCCAATTATGACATGATAAAAAAAATGCAATGGATGCTTGTATAAGAAACAAAATTTATTTATTTACAAAAGACTCTTTATTTTTTTATTTTATTTTTTTTTAAAAGAAAAGTATGGTGAGAGGTAAAGACGTGCAAAATATCTCCCTTTGTGCCCTAAACCAGGTTGAACATACCTAAGGGTCTATGGCATTAAATGCACACTCACATAGGTTGGCTCCTAATTCCTAAGGATATAAGGCCACTAGAGCTATGTATTACTCCATCGCATACCCATAGTAGTTGGTAAACAACTTTTATGGACATACAAATGAAGCAAACAAACTCTAGCTGGGGTTCTCGCAAAAGCCAGAAAAGGAAGTACATCCTTGTGACATTGCTACACAACCCCTTCTACTTCTAAGCTTTCTCAGACCCGGGTATAGGGCCCCACTCATGATATGCAAAAGTAAATGTGTGTGTGAAGGGAGAATAATGCACCCAAACCCCCACCTGCAAAACAGCTAGAAAATTTTCCAAGCAGATATAGCATGTCGTCTATCCTAGGGTTCAATTATTCAAGCAAGAACAAACAAGAATACATATATACAAAGAGAAAGGAAAACACAAACATTTAGAAAATCACACTCATATTTACTTATTTAATTAAAATTGGCTTGACTCTCAAGTAAGTCCCTAGTGGAGTCGCCATTTGTAGTAACCAGGGTCACGACGGGGATGGCGAACAAAATAAAATTATTTTAATTTTCAAAACAGAGGAGTCACTACCATAGTTTATTATGGAAAACTATGGAAAAACCAAAATAATAATAAAACAAGTCTGCGAAAATCGGATTTCGAGTCCGGAAGTCGGTTACCTGTGGGGAAGGTATTAGCACCCCCACAACGCCCATCCTAAGACGATACCTTTAATTAAATAAATAAAATGAGTGTAATTTTCAAAATATTTATTTTTCGACAAAAATGAAAATAAAAACAAACAAAAATACTTTTTATTTTTGAAAGAGGCCCGACAAAGTTTGACCTTGCTCCTACGTATCTTCATCAGAGATAGAGAATCAGGGATACATAGTTCTATGGATAAGATTGTTTATCGGGTTGATATTTTTATTTTTGACATTTTTGTAATTAATTTTTTATATTTGATATTAAAATGATTTATTTCCAAAGTTTCATATTAAATATCGCGTGATGCGTGTCGCCAATTGATATTTAAGAAACATTTGGAATAATAATATTAAATATCGTATGACGCGTATGGCCATTTGATATCTAATATTATTACAAAAATAATATTCCAAAAATTTATTTTCTAAAGTTTATATTAAATATCGTATGACGCATGCGGCCATTTGATATTTAAAAACTTTAGAATAATAATATTAAATATCGTATGATGCGTGTGGTCATTTGATATCTAACATCATTAGAAAATATAATATCCCAAAATTTTATTTCCAAAGTTTTATATTAAATATCATGTGACGCGTGCGACCGTTTGATATTTAAAAAATATTTGAAATAATAATATTAAATATCGTATGACGCTTGTGGTCATTTGATATTTAACATTATTAGAAAATATAATATCCCAAAATTTTATTTCCAAAGTTTTAAATTAAATATCGTATGATGCGGGCGATCATTTGATATTTAAAAAACCTTAGAATAATAATATTAAATATCGTATAAAGCGTGCGACTATTTGATATCTAACATTATCAGCAAATATAGTATACCAATTTAATTTTTATTAAAATAATAAGAAAAATAATAATTATAACACAATAAAATAAAATAAATAAAACAAGCAAGATATAAGCTTAAAATGTGGGAGTACACAAATAAAAAAGGTTGTAGTTTTGGGCTGGTCCCAAAGGCCCAAAATCATTTTCTATTATTTTTTTGAGGTTGGTGGTGCAATGGTAATGTGGGGGGTACGAATAGTTTTTATTATTTTTTTTAAGGTTGGTGGTGCAATGGTAATGTAGGGGGTACAAATAGTTTTTATTATTATTTTTAGGTTGGTGGTGCAATGGTAATGTGGGGGGTGCGAATAGAATGACCCAACTCCTAAACCCTAAGCCACCACCACCTTAATCCTAAGCCACCATCACCTTTCTTCACCCATGAGGAACCAAAAGCGGTGGCAGCTGTGAGGAAGGAGCGGTGACGGCGGCGTGGGGTGGCGGCGGCGGCACGGAAAAACGGGCGATAATGGTGGAGGTCGTTTTGGGGTTGTTTTGGAGTGGTTTTGGGTGCAATTTTTTTTGGCAAACATGATTGAATTTTGGTGGATTTTAGAGGCTGTTTTTAGGTGTTTTGGATAGTGGAAAGTGGTGTAGTGAAGGGTTATAGTAAAAGATTATGGAAGAAGGCTTTCATGGAGGAGAAAGAGTGTGACTGTACACTTATCATACAAGAACCAAGCAACAACAAAACCATAAATCTTAAATGCATGTCAATTTTAAGTTCTAAAATCATACCTGAAACTTGATTCTTCAAAGCTTGATCTCTAAAAAAAAAAACTACTTCTCTCTTACTTCAAAAAGGTTCTCATTTCTCTTCTTCTTTTGGTTCTCTGTATTCTGCTCTTAATATTTCTCTCCCCCCTCTTTCTTTTCTTTGTATCATTGGATAATTTATAATATGAATAATAACAGTTATCATAGAAGTGGCTTACGGGGAAAAAGGATTGTGGAAAGTAAGGAGGAATGGTTTCACCACGTATTTTTTTTTTGTTATTATTATTTTTTTATATTATTTTATTATAAAAGAAAGTAGTTCAAAGGATTGACTTAGTCTTTTTTATGTTATTATTTTAAATATGTATTGAACGTGCATATCAAGAAATAATTTGAAAGCAATCTCAATTTCTTTAATTATTACTTTTTATTATTTTTTTGTTTTTTTTTCTTATTTTTAGGTTCTGTTGCTTTATTTTATATTTATATTTTTTGTTATTTTTGTTTTTTATTATTAAATTGTTATTTTAATTTTTAAAAATTAATGAATAAGTCAAACCTCTTTCCTTTTTATATTTTTTTTCGTTTTTAAAATAAATCCGTAACTAATCAACTACATTTTATTCTTTTATTATTATTTTTATTTTGTAATTGTTTTTTATTCTAATTAATATTTATCCGGACGAAATAAGATGCTGACAATTCTTAAATATTTTTAGGCTTGACTTAACTTCCTCTAAAGTGATACAATCCTTTCATATACTCAAAGAACTTACCAAGTCATTGTAGGAAGGTGGAAGAAAGGCTGACACAATCATCATTCATTCTTCATCTTCTACCTTGACATATATGTTTTGTAGCTCCATCAAGATTTAGTTGAACTCCTCAAGATGAGTCTATAGTGTTGTACACTCCTTTAGATAAATTCAAACAACCTTATCCTCAAGAGAAGCTTATTACATATAAACTTTGTCATGAAAAGAGTATTAAGCAACCTCATAAAGTACATCATTTAACATAAATAAAAGGGTCATTGAATGATCACTTTCTTCCATGTACTCGAACACATGCCTCTCGATGTGCTACATATTATCAGACAGTGGTTCCCACACCCCATTCTCCTTAAGTAAAAATCTCATTTTAATCCTCTAAAGATTGAAATTATTCTTCCCATTAAACATTTTAATCTTCAAAGTGATGCTCATTTTATCTTGTAAGAATCTTGATCACCTATAATGGACAGAGATCAACGAAACTAACTTTGATACTAGTTTATTATGCACATTGTGCCATAATGAACCTTAAAATAATGGAAAAATAAGGGCAATATTGGTTGTGAAACAACCTTCTAGACGTGATCTAACAAAAATACACAAAGCAATATAACAAGAAGAATTACCTTGTTTTATTATGTAAATGTATATCATCTACTAATAAAGAGTTAGAAACTCTTATATAGAATGGAGCGAGACAACTGTATATCACTTAAAAGCACTTGAGAACTTCTAATTAACTAAACTAAAATGGTTACAAACAAATAAGTGTCAATAATCGGAAAAAAAAAGAAGAAAACATTAGACAATCTAACATGATGATAATGAACTTGCTTTATCAAACAATTTAATTTAGTAGGCTCTACACCTACTTGTCCTAAAAAGAATTTCAAGACAAAAGATCCTACAAATATAAACTTTTCAATATACAAAGATCCTACAAATATAAACTAAACATGTCTTTTGTATTAATGAAAAATATAAATACGTACCACTATGATTTTAGTAACTCTCTTTGTAATCTTATTACATCCATTCCAAGTAATTAGCGGTTAGTAACCAATACTTTGGCTACAAATATATGTTTTGAATTTGTAAAACTCTGAACAAGAGAATTGAATTTATAACAAGATTCGTCAATAGTAAAAATAAATATAACAGAAAAAACCATATAAATATGCTACGTAAAGAGATAAAATATAAAAGAAAATATATAAATATGCTAAATAAAGAGATAAAATATAAAAAAAAAACAACTTAAAACTAAAAATATTAAAAAGTAATTAAAAAATTATGAAGAAAAATAGAAAAACATAAATTTTCAAAAATAACCTGTTTGGCATCGCAAAAAATACATAATCTTGTCAGTTTTTTATAGATAGTTTTGACGAAAAAAATATACAAAAAAGCTAAAACTATACAAATTAATCAATAATACTTAAAGTACTTTAAAAAGAAAATACAAGAATATTTAGAAAAAGATTTAATTAGAGCTTCAAAGTCGCCTAGTTGTTGGCGATTTTGTATTATGAATGGATAAGAATTAGAGAGAAGTGGTTCTTTAATAAGATGTTAAAATGAATAAGGTATCCTCAATCAAATAAAAATATTTAATTAAAATAATAAATGATGTCATAATATTTAAAATTTTGACACGAAATCAAGATCCTATCAAATATATGTAAAGAAAGAAAGAAGATAGATACAAAACTGTGGATAGTATCCTTTCAACATTACTAAAGGAATTAAGACCTTAAGGATTATAGAAAACACTTAAGTGAATTTTAAAATATAATGAATGATATATTTATTTATATATAAAATTCTCTATAGTTAGTTTACTTTAATGACATTTTAATTTTTAAAAATTTATTAAATAACATATAAAATATTAATGAGTATATTTTTATTTATATTTAGAGTTTTTAACTTTAATTTTCTTAAATTGTAATTGAGAATAAATCTATTTTTTCAAATAAAACTTATCTAATAAAAATTAATTAAACTATAATTGAGATTATTAGTTAAACTTAAACTTTTAAGTATATTCTTTCACTTTTCTTGTTTCTAATTATTTGTAGAGATTTTATGTCTTAATGCTGACATTTTAAATGAATAATTTTTCTAAAAAAAATATGTTAATTAACATATAAATGTAAAATATTGATGAGTATATTTGTATTTACACTTAGAGTGTTTAATCTTAATTTCTTAAACTATAATTGTGAATAAATTCAATAATTAAATAAGACTTATCTTATAAGAATTAAATGGATTTTAATTGAGATTATTGGCTAATCTTATCAACAAAGAACTACGTAACCCTGATTCTCCATCCCTAATGGAGATACGTAGGAGCAAGGTCAAACCTTGTCGGGCTCCCTAAAACTAAAAAAATATTTTGTTTGTTTTATCTTAATCTCTTTCTTCGGAAAATAAATGTTTTAAAAAATCACACTCAGATTATTTATTTAATTAAAGGTATCGTCTTAGGACAGGCGTTGTGGGGTGCTAACACCTTCCCCATATGTAACCGACTTCCGGACTCGAAATCTATTTTTGCAAACTTGCCTTATCTTGTTTTTGGTTTTCCATAGTTTTTCCTAATAAACAATGGTGGCGACTCCACTATTTTGAAAATAAAATTATTTTTGTTCGCCGTCCCCGTCGTGATCCCGGTTGCGACAGATGGCGACTCCGCTGGGGACCATTTGAGAGTCACGCCAATTTGATTAAATAAGTAAAAATGAGTGTGATTCTTTTTTAGTGTTTATCTTTCCCTTTTTTTTGTATATATGATTGTTTATTTATTGTTGTTGGAATAATTGAACCCTAGGGTAGATGACATGTTATATCTATTATATATGTTGTATATCTGCTTGGGACTTTTCTGACTGTTTTGTAGGTGGAGGGTTGGGTGCATGATTCTCCCTTCACACACACACATACTTGTTCATATCATGAGTGAGGCCCTACACCCGGGTCTGAGGAATCTTAGAATTAGAAGGGGTTGTGTAGCAATGTCAATGAGGATGTACTTCCCATTCTGGCTATTGCGAGAACCACAACTAGAGTCTGTTCTCTTCACTTGTATGCTTACACAAGTTGGCTACCAACTGTTGTGGGTAATGCACTGAGGGGAGTCATAACTCTAGTGGCCTTATACCTTTAGGAATTAGAAGTTTACCTTTTTGAGTGTGCATCTAATGCCTTAGACCCCTAAGCATATTGAACCTTTTTAGGGCACAAAGGGAGATATGTTGCGCGTCTCTACTCACCACCCCATTTTTTTTTTTAAAAAAAGTAATAGTAAAAGTATTTTTATCCATTGTATATTTTCTTCTCTCATACAAAGCATCCATTATTTTTGTCATGACATATGAAGATTAGCTCAAGCTTTTCTTAATTGCATTGCATGCATGCATTTCTTTCTCTCATATAGTCTCAATTGTTTTCTTTTAAGGTCAGAAACTATAAAGTTGTGTTTTTTTTTTCAAAAAAAAAAGAATGGAAATTAATGTAAGTTCTGGAGTCAAAATGAAATCTGAAGAGGATTTGATTTGAAAGCAAAACTGCCGATAAAAGCCAGAGAGAATAATCTGGTTGGAATCAGGGCATTGGGGCAAAGGCTCAGAGCGGTTCAAAGAAACTCTTTCAGGAAGAAATATGGGAATTTGTTAGGTTTGCTCGACATAGAGGTGCAAATTTTCTTGATCACAGCCTTTGCACAGTATTATGACCCACCTGTCAAAGCTTTCACGTTCCAAGACTTTCAATTGGTGCCGACAATTGAGGAGTTTGAGTAGATTTTAGACTTACCATTGGAGGGGAGGTCTCCATACAAATATGTTGAACATCATGCTTCTTTTTCGACTCTATCTGGGATAATGAGAATCCACCCAAGAGAACTAGAGAGTGCCCTAGTGAACAAGAAAGGTGTACGAGGATTTACCCCAAAGTTTTTGGAAAGCTATTTGCATCAGTTAGCTGACCAAGAAAATTGGGAAACTTTCATGGATGTTCTGGCTCTTACGCTATATGGTATTATGTTGTTCCCTAATGTCGAAGATTTAGTCGACTATGCTGCAATCGATGTATTTATTGCCAGTAAAACTCGAGCGAAAAATCCAGCCCAGTAATCTTAGCTGACGTCTATATAGCTCTTCATCTGTGCTATGACCTGGGGAAAAGAAAGTTGATGTGTTGTCTACCTGTGTTTTATGCCTGGCTCCTATCTCGCATAGGGGAAAAAGGGATCAATGCTCCATGCCCTGTTGAAGAGGTAATGCAACGCAAGCTTGAAGTGAAGAGAACGACAAATTGGGGTGAGTTTCTCTCAAGACTGACTCAAGAAAAGATAAAGTGGCATCCATCTCGGCAGTAGAAGTCGAGCGTCATATATTATTGTGGGAACTATCCCAACGTGCCACTCATACGCACTAAAGGTTGTGTTACAATCCGATTCTAGCCCAAAGACAGTTTGGGTACCCTATAAGAGGTTCGCCAACAGTCACTTCGCTCACTACTTTGTTGGCTTACTATGGGGAAGGAGATGCTACTGAAACTCTCCGACATATTAGGAGTGCATGGAAAAGGGTGATCCGTATAGAAAGGGATTCGAAGCATGGGGGATAGATAGAGAAATTCCTTATCACCAATGGGTCACAGAGAGAGTTAATCAAGTCAACCTGCCTTTCCGAAGAATCCCCACTCAGTCGAGAAATGAAGAACAAAACCAAGATATAGAGTCAGGGGAAGTAAAGAAGCTGAAGGAGGAAGTTGCAAAATTGAAAGAGAAGAATGTCAAGATGGCTGATGATCTACTGGGCTTACAACATAGCTATGCAGATCTCAATAGAGAATATGAGGAGAAGACAAAAGCATATGAAGGTTGTCGCGACCTAAATCACGACGGAGACGGCGATCCGAAAAAAAGTTAGTGACTTTTAAAAAAAATGGAGTCGCTACCAATAGTTTTTCAGGGAAAACTATGGAAAACCCGAAAAGAAATGATAAGGCGGGTCTGTGAAAACCGGACCGCAGGTCCGGGAGTCAGTTACGTGTAGGGAAGGTGTTAGCACCCCCACAACGCCCGTCCTGGGACGGTACCTTTTAATTAAATAAGTAAAACGAGTGTATTTTCTTTAAGATGTTTATTTTCCGCAAAAATGAAAATAAAGGCAAACAAAATTTTTTTAATTTTAGAAAGGGCCCGACAAGGTTTAACCTCGCTCCTACGTATCTCTATCGGGTGGAGAATCAGGGTTACGTAGTTCTTTGTTTGAAAAATTGTTTGTTTGAGAACTTGATTTTTTTTAATTTTGGAAATTTTTGATGTTTATATATTTTTTAATTTTAGAAAAATTTAGTGTTTTCAGAAATTAAACTTCATTTTGGATATCGCTTGACGCATACGATCCTTTGATATTGTCGAACGATATTAAAATTTTTTCGAATTAAATTCCGCATAACGCGAACGGTTATTTAGGAATTTAATAAAAAAAATCAATAAAACCTCATATAGCGTGTATAGCCTTTCAGAGATTTTAATCGAAAATTTATCTATAAAAAAAATATTTTTTTTTACTTATCTATGACGAAAAAAAGAAAACTAAAAAAAATAGCTAAAAAAAGTTAGAAATATAAGGGCTTAAAAAAAAATAACTTACCGGGCCAAAAGCCCAACTCCACCTAAATGTCTAACGTTTCCTTTTTTTATCTAATGGCTAAAAGAAAGAAAAAGAAGCCAAAGCCTAGAC
>Ga0209700_103795_pt1 | contig 28367 bp, 17 predicted proteins | sample SiratroredBW_FD_187528 | JGI IMG/M metagenome (GOLD analysis project Ga0209700, IMG submission 187528) | Root nodule microbial communities of legume samples collected from California, USA - Siratro red BW (SPAdes) (version 2) | ecosystem: Host-associated > Plants > Roots > Nodule | place: USA... | reverse complement strand
TTTTTTTTTTAAAAAAAAAGTATGTATAAATTTTCAAAAAAGAATGTATATTCAAAGATTTTTTTTTCTCACAAATATTTACATGAGAATGTATTTATAAAATATTTTTAATAACGATGTATATACAAAAGGTTTTTTCTTGATAAAAAAAAGTAACATATGTACACAAATTTTGATATATGTACAAAATTTCAAAAGGTAATGTATTTACAGATTTTTAAAGGAGAGTATATTTATAAAATATATTTATTTTACTTTTCAAAGATATGTATATATTTCTTGTAATCATTATATGCTGACTTCCTTTCTTTTTTCTATAAAATGATCGATTTTTTTTGAGTTATTTTATTTCATATTTTATTTTAAGAAAAATTTTATTTTCCCTTGTCTTTCTATTTTTCAATGAGGTGAAGACCTTCACAGTGCAGGGAGGGTCTCAAATGAAATTTGTTTTAAAAACTAAGGTTGAGATCATGACCGCATCAAACAGGTCTCAAAATAAATCTTGTAAGAAGTGATGTAAGTGCATGAATGTACGAATGTGTGCAATATTTTTCATTTTTGATATTCTTGATTTTTTTTGTTTGATATTGGCATTTAAGAAGAGATGCATGAGTGTATTGAGAACGTACAAACATATATACGAAATCCTATGATGATTTATGAGAATGTATGTATGAAATACATAGCTTCCATTTGTGTTAATTGAATAAATGGTGATATGAAAATGCGTATTTTTTATTCTTGATTAAATGGGAATGCATGCATAAAACTTCATTTTTCATTATTGATTTTTGATTTTTTTGCGAATGCAGGTATAAAACTCTATTTTATTTTTCAGCTTTAATTGAAAAATAATGCATGCATGCATAAAATTTTATTAAGTTTTGATTTTAAGTAAATGCATATATACATGCATAAAATTTTATTTTTCATTTTTGAATGAGAATGCATGGATGATTGCATAAAACTATTTTTTTTAGTTTGTTTTTTGAAATAAGAACTATATATTGTTTTTGAATGAGGATGTATGAATGAATGCACAAAACTCTATTTTATTTTTTTAGTTTTGTTTTTTTGAAATGAGAACGACACATTTTTTTGAATGATGATGTATGAATGGCTGCACAAAACTCTATTATTTCAGTTTTGGTTTTAAGAGGATGCATAAAACTCTATTTTTTTTGTTTTGATTTTAAGAGATGCATAAACTCTAATTTTCACTTTTTTTATGAGAATGCATGAACAATGCATAAACCTCTATTTTCTTTATTTTATATTTCTTTTAAAATGTTTTTTCAAAACTCTTCCTATGTTATAGAATGTAGTATGGATGTCTTTGAAGATGTATGATGCATGTGCGAATGTATGATATATGTTATGATATGTGATGCATGTTTAGATGTGTGATGAATGTCTAAATGTGTGATATATATTTACAAGTATGATGCATGCAAAATGTATGCATGTCAATAACTTTTTTATGCTAGCAAATTAGAAAAGGATGCACAAAAATATAAACTAATTAAGCAATTATTTTTGTTTTGTTTTTTCTTCTTCTTTTTTATTTTTTTATGCAAGAAATTTATAGGAATTCATTTATTATTTTTAAAAAAATACAAATATATGGATGTATGAAATTTGGATCTATGAAAATTTTCTTCTTCTTTTTTTTTTAAGAAAAAACATTTATGAATACATGAAATTATTGTTTATCTTTCTCTTTTTTTTAGAAGGTTTAAAATTTTATTTTTGAAAATGTATGAATGAATGTAATGAGATTGATTTTTTGTTATTATTATTTAATATCAAAATTTAAAAGAAACACATATGTGTCATGAGAATGCATGAACATATGTATGGAATTTTATGTGAGAATTCCTATAAAGATGCATAAATGACTGTATGATGAAAATGCATGTAGAAAATGCATATTTTCCATTTTTGTTTGCTAAATGATGACATGAAAATGCATATAACTTTATTTTTCATTTTTTTATTTTTTTAAAATGCACGAATGACTGCATAAAATTCTATTTTTTTTATTTTTTGAGTATGAGAAAGCATAGGTTAATACATCAAAACCATATTTTTTATTTTTTAAATGAGACTGCATAGGCGAATGCACAAAATAATTTATCTTTTTTTCTCATGTAAATAGGAATCTATGAGAATGCATAAAACTTTTTTTCTTATTTTTTTTTATTTTTTTTGATTTTTATATTATTATTTTTTTAGGCATGAAATTTTTAAGAAAATGTATTTAGAAATGCATGAAATTTCTCTTTTATTTTTTCTTAGAAGGTATGAATTTTTTTAAAAAAAATGTATGAATAACTAAAATTTTTTATGATGTCAACATTTTTTAAAATAGAAATGTATAAGTGTCATAAGAGCGCATGAATATATGCTTGAAATTTATTTGAGAATTCTTTAGAGACAAATGAATGCATGATGAAAATAAATATTTTTCATTTTTGTTTATTGAATGCATGATGCGTACATGAAATGTATTTTTATAGAATGAATAATAATATAAAAATTAATTTTATATTTTTTTTTTGTTTCTTTGCTTGTTGAATAAGACTTTGAAAATGCATGAATGCATGAGGCTATGAAGATGCATGGATGAATGCACTAGGTCTATTTGAAACTTTTTTTTTTTAAGAATGTATGTATGCTATTTACATGGGAGTACATGAATAGTGAATGAAACTTTAGATGAGAATGAATATATGATACGTGAAACTTTAGATGAGAATAAATTTTATGAGATATGTATGAATGTATGAAGTCATAGGTGAATGTATGAATGAATGAATCCCGATTTCCTTTATGATTTTTTTTTAGAATATATGAATTTGTAAATGATAATGTACGATAAATGAGTGGATACAATCTCTTCTCATATTATTTTTAATCTTGAAAAAAAATGAATGTATAAATGAAACTATTTTAATTTTTTTTATTATTTTTTTATCATAGGGATGCACTGATGAATGAAATTTTATTTCAATTTTTTTAATGTTATATGAATGGATGCATGATCACATTTCTTTGTTTTTTTATAAAAAAAACTCAATATGTAATGCATATGAAAAAATGAGATCAAATTTTTTATGTATAATGTTTTTTTTTTTAATTTTCAAATCCTAAAAAGGTTGTAATGCATGTTAGGAAAAAAATGTTAAATTTCTTTTATTTTTATTTCCCAAAAATAATTTTTTAGAGAAAAAAAATATGTAGTGCATGTCGAAAAAAATATTTAATGTTTTTTTATATTTCTCAAAATAACCTCTTTTAGGGAAAAAAATGCAATGCATGTGAGAGAGATGAGATTAGTATTTTTATTTATTTTTAAAATCTTAAAACATGTGTGATGCATGTTAGAAAAAATGTTTAATGTTTTTTATTTTTATTTTCCAAAATCATTTTTAGGAAAAAAAATATAAACTATGCAATGCATGTGAGACAAAATATTTAAACATTTTTTTTATTTTAGAAAATATGTAATAGTAATACGTGCTAGAGAAAATGTTTAATGTTTTTTGTATTTCTATTATGTTTTTATTATTATTTCTCAAAATCATTTTTTCAGAAATAGGAAATATGCAAGACAAAATGAGATTAATGTTATTTATTTATGTATAATATTTTTTTTTGTTATTATTAAAATAAAAAATGTGAAGCATGAAATTAGGGTTTTTTTTGGAAAATCAATTTTTGTTTTTTTTTTGAAACAGAAAATATTTCATATATTTAAAAAATGAGATTGGTACTTATATAAAAAAAAATCTCTCTTTTCTTTTCAAAGGAAAAGTGTTGAAAGTATACCGCAAATTTCCCAAACTAGTGTAAATTTTTTTTGAAATTCCCAAAATGGTGTATTTTTTATTTTATTTCCGGATATGGGTAAATCGTGCAGAGATTGCACGATATCATTGTGGATAAATCGTTCTATTATCGTACGGTTTAATTCAAGATATATGAAATCGTGAGAAGATAATACAATTTAGTTAAAGTAATGAAACTGTGGAATAAATGAACAATTTTAATTAACTAATTAATTGATTAATTGAAATCGGTAGGCTACTACAAGAGTTTATTAATTATCCCACCTTTCCTCTCCTATTTTCGATATTGTATTGGGTTATGCATATAAAATTAAATTAGAATTAATGCATAGTGATAAAACAGAAATTTTGATGAAAATGAAAATGTAGTTATTAAAATTAATTAATTGTCATTTAAGTAATTAAAATAAATGTGAAATTAATTTGAATGGAAGAATATGAAGAAAAATTACCCGTTTTTAATTTGAATGGTTTATATATAGAGAAAATTTAAATTATTTGAATTGATTAGTTTTTAAAATTTATTTATATTTTTTTCCTTCTTAAAAGTACTTACTTGGACTCTTTTTTTTTTTCTTTTATAAAAATTCTGAAACTTATTTATATTTTTTTCTTTTTTAAAACTACTTATGTTCTTTTTTTTTCTTTTATAAAAATAACCATTGTTGTAATTTTATAAAAATTCTCAAAGTACTTCCGCTTTTTTCTTTTCTTTTATAAACATTTCCAAACTTATTTAAATTTTTTTCTTCTTAAAACTACTTCTGGTCTGATTTTTTTTCTTTTATAAAAATAACCATTGTTGTAATTGTTTTTAAAAAAATAGTAAACATGAATGATATAACGACAACCTATTTTTTTAAAAGTAAACTGTGTATAGATTACCTTAAAGTACATAAACAATTGATTATATATTTATTTATAATTAATTGTTGTCATAAATAAATACTAAACAAAAATATGTCATTTCATTATAGAGAAACCCAAAATATTAAATATTTTTTAAAATAAATTTTTTGAAATGGAATGTTAAAATAAAAATTTTATTTTACATTGAAATGGAAATTATTGGTTGCATTGACAAATTATTCTCTATGAGGACAATAATTACTTTAGTCGTTTTTTAAAAAAATTTAACCTTTTTTTAATTCAAATAATTTAAATTTTCACTATATAAAAATTATTTTTTTATTTAATTACCTTACATAAATTTTCTTCACAGTAGGTAACTTTTATTCGTTGTTCTTCTGTTCAAATTATCAAATTATCTATGTAAGTTTGGGAATGTTTATAAAAGAAAAGAAAAAAGCGAAAGTACTTTGAGAATCTTTATAAAATTACAACAAGTTTTAAAAAGGACAAAAATTAAAATAAGTTTCAAAATTTTTATAAAAGAAAAAAAGAGTCCAAGTAAGTAATTTTAAGAAGGAAAAAAAATGTAAATAAATTTTAAAAACTAATCAATTCAAATAATTTAAATTTTCTCTATATATAAACCATTCAAATTAAAACGGGTAACTTTTCTTCATATTCTTCTATTCAAATTAATTTTACATTTATTTTAATTACTTAAATGATAATTAATTAACTTCAATGACTACATTTTCATTTTTATCAAAAATTCTAAAACGGTTTTATCACTATGCATTAATTCTAATTTATTTAATTTTATATGCACAACCCAATGCAATATTGAGAAATAGGAAAGGAAAGGTCGGAGAATTAATCACCCTAAACTCTTGCAGTAGCCTACCGATTTCAATTAATCAATTAATTAGTTAATTAAAATCGTACATTTATTCCACAATTTCATTCCTTTAACTAAATTGTGTTATCTTCTCACTATTTCATATATCTTAATTAAATCGTGCAATAATAGAACGATTTATTCACAATGATATCATGTAATCTCTGCACAATTTACCCATATCCGGAAATAAAATAAAAAATACACCATTTTGGGAATTTAAAAAAAAAATTACACTAGTTTGGGAAATTTGCCAAAGTATACCAAGTAAACTCTCAGGAAAGAGAGGTGAGTCACAATTGGACTGCTTAAATACCAAGTCTTTCCTAGCCAGAGTTGTTCTCAGCCCACTCTCACAAATTTTCTTCAAAAAAAAATGAGATTGATTTTCCTTAAAAAATGTATTATATGAAAGAAAAATGAGATTGATATTTTTTAATTTTTAATAATTATTGGTAGTGAATGTGGTGTCCTAATTAGGGTTTGCCCTAATGAGGCTTAAGTTCTAGGCATGTAAATGTGCTCACAAAGGGTGACTTATCCTAATTTCCTATTAAAGGCCACTAGAGCTATGACTCCCTTTACCACACATCCATATCAATCAGTAATGACAATCTTTATTAACATGACAATAAAGGAAACAGACTCTAGCTGGAGTTTTCGCACACCTGGGTTAGGACGTACATCCGCCCAGTTTTGCTACACAAGTCCTCCATTTCTAAGCTTCACAGACCCGGGTATAGGGGCCCACTCATGATATGCAAAGGTGTGTGTGAAGGGAAAACCACACTTATTTCTATTCATTTGATTAAAGGTATCATCTTAAGACGGGCGTTGTTGGGTGCTAATACCTTCCTCTCACGTAATCGACTCTTGAATCGAATCTTGAATCTGGTTCGTAGACATTTTATTTTTGGTTTTTATATGATTTTTCATAATAAACTATAGTGGCGACTCCAATCTCTATTTAAATATTTTTTAAAATAAAGTTTTTTATCGCCCTGTCATGATTCCGGTTACGACAGGGGGCTTGTGACCTGTCCTAGGCTCGATGGGATGTTGTTAGTAGAAAAGGAGTGTTAAAAAAGATCTACATATCCATGAAAATGGGCCACAAATAATGCAGGCCTACTATGTATATACTTACTTTTAGCGGGCTCAACGATTCTGTGAGAGATAATAATATGTTAAGATGTTCATAATCGAAGAGGGAATCAAATATTTCAAGTAACTAATATTCAAATGTTGATTTAAATCATTGAACGAATATCTGTTAGAAGAAGTAGGTAAAATATTGGAATGTTGTTGCACAATCTAGATACAATTTTGGTATCAAAGTCAGTTATTTTCTAAGAAAAGTAAATGAATAAATAGAACAAGCCTATCATGAGAGGGGAGACTGAAAAGTTCTATAAGAGCATCATAAACCTCTGTGACTAGAACACTAAACAATAAATATACAAATTCTCTACAAATTATATGACTAAAATTATTTTTATAAGGTTCACATTCAAATGATTGGATATGTAATAAAAACACTTTTCGCTTTAAGACATAACTTCACAAGAGGAGTAGATTTACTAGTGATATGTCTCTCTTTCTATATCTTTTATAAGATGACTTTTGCTATTAGAAGCTAAAGAATGAAAAAACTACATAATCTTATACGAGTGTATATATAATCGTTCATTCAATAATCTTTCATATGTATAATGGAACTTCTATTTATAGACTTCAAAATGTCAAAGCTCTTCTTAGAGAAATGTGGATTTATGTTGATACTTCACTATAAAGTGCATCCAAAGATATGTTATTCGCGGTGTTAGTGTTGGGCACGACAGTTGCAATAGGTGTGGGAGAGAGAGTTGGGCGATTAGAGGTTGTACCAATGGTTATGAGTGTTCATGAGAACCAGTCTCTGCTTTTGCTAGAGATTTGTCGTGGGCTTTGCATTAGCTTTCACTTTCAATAAACAAGCCCCATACAACGTCTGATAGGCTTATTTGCAAAATATTTCTGAAGTATTTTTAATAGCTCTATTCAAACCCCTCTTTTCAGAACTAATCTTTTATTTTATAATTTTGGTTTACATATCATCAACTTGAACACTAGTCACATTAGGATTATTGATAAGATGAAACTATAACAAAATGAAACAGATTGTGCTACTAGTATCCAATGTTCTCATTTTTATGATCTAAATATTGTTCTTGTATGCTTCAAGTTAATGAGTGTGTAGAAACTGTGTTTAGTATAACATCAAAGAGGCCTGAACACATAAGTGTGAAGATCATGGCATATCTGTGAATATAATGTAGAACTAAATCTTATTACTTGTGGGGACGTGGAAAGAACAATGAATGGTTATTTAAAACAGGGGGACATTGTCGTATGTCTCTTAGTATTAGCAATAGCAATTGAGTTTTAGGTAATAGTTTCCAATTTATTATATATGCAATTCATAAGTTTATTTCTAAGTGAACTTTGTTTTCAATCATCATTTGATTTTGATTCATTTTCTTGCATAGTGTACTGTAAATATAAACTAATATCAATTGGTGTATTTATTTTAAAACAAATTTATCTTGTAAGACGCATATCATTACTTTAAAAGCTGATACTTAATAGAGTTTCTCGTTTTATTAACCACCGTCCACCATTAATATGCCCATATCTAATAAAAATAGTCTTTAAGCTTTGTTGGCATGATGAAGCGTCTCCTCAAACTCCTTAACCTTGTTGCTAGATAGGATACTCCTGAAAGCTCTCATTATATCTTGGACTCTCTTCTCCACATTTTGAATAAAAATCAAATTAAATGTTTTTAAAGTTTTTTTTTTCTAGGTCAGAGCGTTAGTTTCTTATTTGAGTTTCTCTAAATGAACTTTCCTTTTCTTATATTTTTGGAGTGTTCAAGAAGAGTTTCACGCGATCTCTAAAACGATGTCAACCATTACCCGATCTTACCTTTATTCAATTAACTTTTTTCTTATTCATTATTAGCCACTATCTATTTCGCTCCATTCATATTTGTGTTCTTGTTAAGCTTCTGTCCCTTGCCTTTTACCACCACCACCACACTGTTGCTCTTGGTATTCTAGCTTTTCCTACCTAAACCTTATCCAAAATTCACCAAAACCTATATCCCTTACTATTTCGCAACAAAACACCTGTAGTTGGTTATCTAAAAAGATTAAGAAAGATAACCAAGAACTATCACTTTCTACCTCGGTAACTTCTTGATGGAAACCCTTTTTGGAGGAAGAAGAATACTCCAATCAAACTTTAAACTTTTCCTCAAGTTTCTAAAGAGAAACTCAAGAAGAGTGTTCACTTCCAAACAAGGTTCTTTAGTGGTAAACTTAGGAGAAGATTACTCCCAAATTAAGCAACTTTAAAGGAATAAGGAGACAAGCAAAATGCATAATCAAATTCTCATTTTAATTTTAAAGTGAGTACAAGAGTAAGGGGAAGACTTTTATTTATATGCTTAGGAGCTCCTAACACTTATTAGTATAAGAGATGTGAGATTAAAATATTTAGAGTACATACATATGTCCTAAGTCCCATATTACTCAAATCCTGAATTTTTCAAGTGTTTAAAGCTCCTGAACTCCCTTAATATGTACATAGTCATGTAAGCTTAACCCACCTAACCCACCTAAGCCCAAAGCCTAACCCACCTAAGCTTATATTTATTTTTTTATTCAAATGAAAAACTACTTACCAAGAAACCATAAAAGACTAACCCAAATCCCTAAAAAAAAAAAAAAAAAAAAAAAAAAAAAAAAGACTCTATAACAACCTAGGTACCCCTTCATCCCTAAGGTCACCCAAGACCGAACAACATAAAAAAGAAAAAAAAAACAAGCCAAAAACCCTAGTGTTGGAAGCTTAGTTTATTTTGACAATCTTATTACATCTTGAAGCTTGAGTGAACTTTCCTTAACAATCTTATGAACCTTCCTTAGTTCCCAAAGATTAAATTGAGAAAAATTAGATAAAGTAAAGAATGATATTAGAACAAAACACCTTAAATATACTAATAATAATTATAAGAATGATTTACCATTTAAGAAAGCTCTTCAAATTAAGAACGTAAAGCTAAGAGCATTATACTCTGACGACATTAAAATTCTCACAAAACTTTCTAATTTCATACCATTCAAGTGTAAAGAATATATGAAAGATGATCCTTTATAAATAATTGAAGAAAAGGTTATCTAAAATAATATTTAAAGAACAAAACCAACCAAAGAAAAGGTTATCTAAAATAATATTTAAAGAACCAAACCAACCAAGGTCCACATACCTAGCCTTGGCTAAAAACTACATGCACACTAAAAACCCTAAACATATATAACCAAACACATCTAACTACTTTATTCTTACTATTAAACATCCTTGAAACTTCTAGAATATCTTAGAATATTTCTTCACGTTTTCTAAAAAATTTCAAATCATGCTTCCTAATGTATTTTTGAAGTTCCTTTACTCATTTTCTAGTCATAATTTTTCTATAACTCTTTATTTCTTCTTTGTCTTTGTATGAATTTATTAAAATGTTCCTCCTCTTTCTTAGATCTTATCTTCTTTATGGATTACATTTTTTTTCTATTTATAGTCTCATCACGTAATCACAATCAAATAATCGTTAAGATAAAAGAAATCATTGTTACCATTGATCGAAAAAATAATATTACGTTGGTGACGCTTTGGTCTTAGATGAAAATTTTTTAGTTAAAATCGATATGATAATATCCTAATTAACACCAAATTCAAAAAAGAATATAAAAATAAAAAAATTAAGAAAGTAAAATTTGAAATTCTCTTAAAATATAAGTGATTCAGTCACTTTCATAAATTCCTAAAATTTATTTTAAAACTCTATTTAAACAACATATTTTATCATAAAATATTTCAATGTTTTTATAAAAATAAATTATGCTCTAAATATTTTTCATCCAAACACAATATCAAACTATCACATCCTTAGACTAATTTTCTTAAGTTTGTTGTCTTACACTCCCATTCCCTTAATAATAATCATCATTATCATCTTCATCTGAAGAATCATCATCATCATCATTTTCTGAAGAAGGGGTCACAGATCTATACTTTCGTTTTCCAATATATGGCTTCCGGCATTCTGCCACAGTCTTGAGCAGTTCTGCTTGCAACAATGGATAATTTTGACTAAGATACTTGAAACCCTCAGATTGCATGACAGCTGCAAGAGACATAATGAAACAAACCATATGAGCATCAATTGTTATAGATCTGAAGTTTTGTCAAAACTACCAATAATGCAGACAAAAAATGATTAGAATATGGCACAACCTTAAAAGTAGCTGATTATGAACTGTAATGTACGTAGGAAAACTCATCTTTAAGGTTTTGAACAGTAAATGTCAGACACGTGAACTTCTATTCAGTTGCATGATTACGATCAGCAAGAAGTAAAATATTGACAACAGAATCTATAGATATATCTTTGCAAAATATAGATTCACAGATCAGCTTAAGTCTTGATAAATCAAACTTTTCTGCAGCTGCTAACAACTTTGCATGAAATGTTTCACATAGAGAAGAAAAGAGAGATGAACGTGACATATAAAGCTCTTCATCTTCCAATACAGAATCTCTATAAATAAAATGAAGCAGAGCCTGTTCAACAATATGTCACAAGAAACATTAGATAATTAACCAAACAAATGATACTGTATGTATGTTAACAATTTTGGAGCCTTCTATGAAAATTAAGATAAAAATTGTGGTAATAGAGATTAATATTTTTTTTATTTCATGTTTTAATGTTTTAAGCTGGAAAATTATTTAAGAATTAAACAATTCTAAGTAATATTTTACTCTAGAAAGACATAGTTAACTCATCCCATATATTTTGACAAACTTCTTCCAACTATAGAAACAAAGTATTGTCAATAATATTTTATAAACAATGTATGTATGTGGAAAACAATATAATCTTTGTATATTTACTATATTTTTAAAGGTGTGCTAATTTTAATTGAGTAGAAATGAATAATTGAATAAAAAAAACATCTAAAAGTGAAAAATATGAGTCTATATATGTTTAAAATCTATATTTTCTTCTAACAAGTTTTATCAATAGATTGTTAAAATACTAGACCTTGTAAGTAGGTGAAACCTTAATTAAATAATTATTTTTATTATCTAATTAACTGGAGGTTAGGACACATTTGAAAGTAACCAAACAGTAAAAAAGAAATAATAATAATAATAATTGCAAAAAGATAAAGAGAAATATGATAATTTTTAACCGATTGGTACCTTGAAAACCTTAGGTTCAATGTCATGAACAACAATGTCACCATCTTCATCATTCTCCACCCCATTAACAACCTCAGCTAGAAACACTTTTGCACGAGCAGCCAAGACAAGCTTATGAGCATGAAACTTTTCTCCACCTACTGAGAAAGTAATATCAGAAAATGCCCCAGTATCTAACAGCACCCCGAAATGTGCTCCCATATCAGACTCAGGAACTTCAATTGTCTTTAACTTTGGAGGCTCACTGCACACTGTCACCAGAACACCCATAGTGCACTTAATCTTCAAGCAGTCATCCTTCAGAAAACCCGAATCCTCAAGATCTATTCTATTGTAAAACCGGTTGTAACCCCTAACACAAAAACCAAAACCACTGCATCATTCATCAATCATAATGGCCACCACATAAAACACCATCACATCAAAATCACATGCAAAAAGGCCTCATAACATGTTAATATTTTATCTCAAAATATATCTCAAATTCTAACTTTTATCCCTCTACAATTTAACATATAGTTAGTTGCTGCCTTATGCTAAATTACATGCTTTTGGCTTACAACATTGACCAGAGATTAATCAAGGGAAAACACATTCTAATATCTTTTTTACTGTTTGGTTGTTCTGTGTATATCAGCACTCTCCTGAAAATATCTAAATGCTTCTTTGTTTTTTTGAATAAACATTTACTAGAACACCCTTTTACGTAATTATCACTTCTTTATTTCCTGTTTCCTTTTTCTGTGAAAATGAGTCCATAAAATACTTGCCCTAATGAAAAGAAAATAGCACTACAGTTTTTCATCATCTGAAGCTACAAAACCTATCACGTTTGGTAAAACTTGTTATGAAAACCTAATCAATTTTTGAAGGAGAAATGAAGAATGAAACACAAGGAAGAGAGAAACAAACAAACCACATGTTGCCACATCTCTTGAAAATGCAGGGACCGTTTTTGAAGGAGTGATCGTAATGGCTACCAGCATTTTGCTTACGGTTTCCTCTCTGATCGAGCAAGTTGAGTTCATAGAAGGTGCTAACATCATTGACCATGGACAAGAGTCTGATGAAGACAGAGACATGAGAACAGTTATCCTTCCAGTATTTGCCATCTGGGTAGAAGCGCAAGACCCAATCGTACCCTCCAATGTTGAACCTCTTGCTTGCAATGTATTTCCCAATACCCATTCCCTTTGTCAAAGAGTAACCCTTTATCTCAAACGTGTGAGACCCGAACACTGTCTCCTTCACCGATTCAGAACTGCTGCGAGGCCTCACACTTTTCCTTCTTCCTTCTGTCAGCCTGCAAATCACCATGTTGGAGAATGAATCACTCTGCAGGAAAATGTTCTTGCTTTGTGTTCTTGCTTCTCCTCTTGTTCTTCTCCACTTCAAATAAACATTAGACTGAAAACGTTAAAAGTAAGAGGTAATTAATGATTTGAAGAAAAAATTGATTGTTTGAATAAAGAGTTAAAAAGAAGTTTAATGCTTTGATTATTTTCTAGTACTTTAATAATTTGATGCTGTGTTGATTATGGAAGTTTGTGTGCATGGGACACGTTTTGTAATTATTTTCAATAATAATACTTCTTGAACAGCTTATTATTTATTGATTTAATACTTTTTCACATCTTGTCCTTATTTGCATGACTAATCTAGCCATTACATATGTTCACATGTTTTGTCCTAAATATAAATTGAATTCTTTTACAAAAATAATAGTTACAATAAAGAAAATATGATATTATGATTCGATATTAAAAAATATATTTTCTTTTTATAATATTAAATATAGAAAATATATAAATTTTTAAAATAGCGTACTAAATAAATAGAATATTCACTATATGGTTGGGTTTAATATTTTATTAAAAATACTTTTTAACTAAATATGAAAATTATATGCAGTTTGGTTTAAGTATATAAAAAAAATTAAACCAAAGTAAACTAGTTTTTGTAATTTGATTTGGACGAATTTTACAGGTTTATTGTATAATTAATTATTAACATATTTGGTCTTATATTCGAGTTAACTATCTAATGTTGTATCAAGATAAATAATTAATTATCTACTTTAGTAATAAGATTAATCTTTTCAACATTGTGTGTAATATTAAATAATTTGTTTATACATATTTATCTAGAATAAAATATAAAGGTATAAAAGGTATTTAGAGTTACAAAAATGATTATGTTACATTTATACATTGTCTACATGTATATATATTAGATAACCTTAAGATGTATTTCTCCTAAGCCTAACAAACCCCTACTTACGATATTGCTATTTAATTATCATTTTTAAATATGATAATAATTATTCTTATCATTTATATTTGTGATGTAAAAATGAAAGTAATAAAATAATTTTTTAAAATTTTATATATTTTATTAAAATAAAAAATATTTTTATTTTTTTCCAAAAGAAACTTATATCATATTTAAAATAAATGGAGAAAATATTTTTTTACTCCTTCTTGTAAGACAAAGTTAGTTTAGAAGAAATTTTATATTCTTTTTATATGATATTTTATAATTTCTAAGAAATGTTAAATTTTGTATTTTTAGTATAAGGAATGAAATTTTAGTATAGACAAATTTAAATGGATAAATATAAAAAGTCTATATATGTTTATTCTTTAGACCATTAAAAGTTTCACCTGACTAAAATTTTATTTTCAGTTAAGGTAATTCAATCAAACTTTTATCTGGATAGATAGTTCATTCATTGTTAAGGATTAAAATTTCCTTTCTTTATCTCTTAGAGTTGTCTAAGAAGATATTGTATTAGAAGTAAACTTTAAGCCTAATTCAATCTTATAAAACTAGCTTATAAGATGAAGTTTGCACTCACTTATAAACTATTAAAAGACCTTATTTATAGTCGATGTGGGATTTTCGACATATTATCCATGTATGTTTGATGTATTGGACTACTAAAAGTCTTATGAGAAATTTCTCTAACTCACAATCACATGAAACAATCACATTTGCACCATGGTCTTTAAAAGGCTTGAGCTAGGGGTTTTTGACATAGTGAACATCTTGAAAAGGAAACCAAATCTAGTACGCGAAGAAGAATTATTTAATGTTATTACTTTCTACATTGGTGGAGATAATTGTCATGCACATAAGATTGTGTTTTGTTTCTTAGTCAGTTATGATTGAAACACAACTTTTCAATGCGACATAAGGTTTTGAACATGGTTCTTACTAATATGGAGCCTAAGGTTTTGAACATATCTCAGTTATTCTTTTTCCATTGTATCAATATATATGGATGACGAATTAATTATGATGTTCTATCTAATGTTTTTATTTAGTTGTATTGTTTAAAAAGACTTTGCTTCTTTTATTAATTGACACACTTATACTAGATAAAGAACTTTCATTATTCTTGTTTTTTGTATATGAATATATGGTAAGACTAAAATTTATGTGTAAATCTATTATATTGTTTTTGTTAACTATATTTCAGCTCATGTTGATTCTTATTGTGCTACGAAATTGAAGACTTATTTTGTACTGAAAACGTTGATTGTTTGTTGATAACAATCAGTAAGACCCAAAATATAGAAAACAAAATTTATAGATGTTTTCACAATATAAAATTTGCACATCAATATTATACTTTTTTCTTATCATAATAACTTTGTTGAGAATGACTCACACAGTGAAACATATTTCAAGAAAATATCATATTAGCTTTCAAATAACAGTATCAGTCAAAATATGACATTATTAATATTGACTTGATTGATGTTAATATGATACAAAAGATTATTTTTTTGAAAAAATTAAAAAAATATAATACTATTTATAATTTAAATTATCTAAAATGTATATGTTAGTTAAGTTGAAACTAACTACAAGACTAGAGTTGTCGAGTCAACCAACGTTAAAACGGATACTAACTTTTTAATAAACAAAAGTATTTGTATTAGTGTCAGATTAGATCAACTTAGCTAATGATAATAGAGTCCACTTAATGTTGATACTATAATAATGTCAAATTAACATCAACTTAGCTAATGGTAATATAGTTCACTTAATGTTAGACACAACTAGCGTCAGCTTAGTTGAATCTAAGACAAAACCAATTATTTTTAACTATTTTTAATAAGTAAATATATTCGTGTTAGTGTGAGATTAGTGTTGGCTTAATTGACACTAACTGAAGTATTAAAAGTAAATCAGGTTAGCATTGACCGAGTTGATGTTAGTTTATTTGTTTTTAGTTTTTATAATTATTTAAGTGAACATTTGTTAGACGAAAAAATTTAATTTAATTTATTATTTATTTAAGTTAGCATGGCTTAAGCTGATATTAATATAATATATCTTTAATATTTAAGTTAGCGTCGACTAGGCTGATACTAATTTAGATGCTATGAATATGTGTATGTTTGTGACAATGAATAGGAATAATTGATTATTTTAATCCAAAGGCCCAACTTAAAGATAACAAATGTCTTAAGTCTGAATTTTCCTTTCTCACTTTTTTTATATGAATCTCCTCACATTCTTCTTCTTCAATCAGACTCATCTCATTCATCCACCCCCAAATCCTTCATCTACACTCAAATTCTTCATTCACACTCAAGTCCTTAATCTACACCCATCTTCTTAATCCACACTCTTCTTCATCTACATCCATCTCTCGCAGTCTCCTTTTTCATCCCCACTCATCTCTATCATTTGCTACAATTGTTTTTTTTTTTTGTATTATTTTTGTTGAAGATGGAGGTATTTACTACAAGAAAAAAACTATCTAGAGATCAATTTTTAGCTACCAAATAAAATGATTGATAATTATGATCACAATAATTACTAAATTAAGTTTTGATTGCTAAATAACTTCAAAATAAAAGTAATGATTGAATTTAATGACCAATTAAGTTAAGATAATTGGTATCAAACATTAGTTACCAAGATTTTAGCAACTTATACTATAAGATTCTAAATTGGTATCTAATTAAGTTAAAGACTAATTTATCTAATTAAGTTAGAGACTAATTTAGAATCTAATTGTATAAATGACTAAAACCTTGATAGCTAATGCTAGATACCAATTATCTTGACTTAATTGGTCACTAAATTCAATCATTACTTTTTATTTTGTAATTATTTAGCAAAAAACCTAATTTGGTAATTATTTTAATTATGATTACAACCATTTTATTTAGTAGTTAAAAATTGATTTCTAAATAGTTTTTTTCTTATAGTGTTTAAAAATTTAACATTTTTTTATATTATAAGAAAAATTGTCTTTAATACCTTTAGTACCCAACAAGAGGATAAGAAATTAAAAGGTAAACCTTCTCAAGTTCCTTTATTTTTTCAAATTCTATTTTATGTTTGGTACACACCAGCTATACTATATTAATCTAATAAATTATATTTCTATAAAGATTACAATCTAAGTGTGAAATAATAAAAATATCGTTATTATTAAGAAAAGATAATTATCAAAGAAGAAAAAGTTGACACACTAATCGAAATTATGATCCATTGGTTGCCTCCCTCACCCATTGTTAACAGGTTAGACATGCCATAACCCTCTTGATTTTGAATTGCCATTTTCTCTAAAAGGTGAAGGTAAATGGATCTGCACAAAATACATAGATATTGAAATGACTTATTTTCAATTAGCTTCTTACTTCAAAATAAATAACAACGAAAAGAGGAACAAATGATGAATGAAAAATTAAAGAGTTTGAGAAAAAATAAATAAATTTTGTTTGTGGATTTTTCTCGTGTTTATAACTGAGACACTTTAATAATTTATTAATTAAAACTGTTTTTCATCATCAGTTTTCATATATAATACATGTGAGGTAGTAAGCTAATTAGAAACTGTTTTCAATATCAGTTTTCATATATAATAAATGTGAGATAGAAAGTTAATTAGGAACTGTTTTTCAATATCAGTTTTCATATATAATAAATGTGAGATAGTAAGTTAATTAGAAACTGTTTTCAATAGTTTTCATACATAATAAATGTGAGATAGTAAGTTAATTAGAAACTGTTTTTCAATATCAGTTTTCATACATAATAAAATCAATGTAGGAGATTAAGTTATATATTTAAAGGGCACTAATTTTAATTTTTATTCTATTTATTTTTTATTTAAATATTTTTGTTCTCATGATTTTTATTTTATCATAGTTTCTAATTAGTTTACTGTTTTAAAAAAGGTAAAAATTTATAAAAATTAAATTTTACAAGAAAATATATATGTTACTTTTATTTTTAATATAAAATTATATATATTTATTGGTAATATAAATATTTCTTACACTATCATGTAATAAAAAAATTATTATATTTGATAAAAAATTGTCTTATAAAAAATTATAAATAGTCAAATTAGTACCATAAATATCAACCTAAATCATTTTTAATATAATAAAAAATAATATTGTAAGTACGAAAGCTTTAATTTTATTTGTTTTATTTGAATTTGGTTAATGATTGACGTAATTGAGCATGCATTTGGTATTTACCACTTGTGTTAGTTTAAAAAAAAAAATAAGATTAATATGCAATTAACATTTGAGAAGAGTTTCTTTATCCTTTGATTTTTGTTTTGTAAATTTGAAATGTTAGTGATTTCCTAATTTAATCAATTTTGATTGCATATTAGTGTTAACTATCTTTTAATAAACACATATGATAATTACTAAATATCAAACATATATTTTATTATTTCAATTCAATTACTTCAACCATTAATTGAGTTTAAACAAAACTATTTGTACTAAAATCATTTTTTATTGTATTAAAAACAAAATATGTTAATACTTGTTATAATGAACTAACTATTTTATTAAAAGAAAAACGCAAATTAGTTATCAAAAATAAACGACAACTAAATATTAAAATAAATAAAGTAAATATATATATATATATATATATATATATATATATATATATATATATATATATATATATATAAGGTCAACGTAGAAAAGGATTAAATTTTTAATTAATTGAAAAAATAGTGTGGACTTGATCAATATGTAATGAATTTTGAGGATTATTTTTTTTTATTTTTTTAGGCATATCATCCGATGTATTTGTATTATTTTTATTATTTTTTTTAGATATATCGATGTCGATGCAGATGTATATATATATATTATGTGTAGCAATTATAATTATTTAAATATTAAATTGTTTAAGAAAAAAAAAATTTGTTAATGAAACGTGTTTAAACTAAATTAAAGAAAACTTATTGTTTTGAGTATTCTTTTTATATAATTAAATAAGAGCTTCTAATATTAAAATTATAAAAGAGAAAAATGTGAAACAATTAGAAAAGAAAGGGAAAATGATATAAAAGTAATTTAGTTTGACAAAATTTTTAATATAAAAATTTAAATAAATATGTTTTTATCATATTTCAAGCATAAAATATAAGTTAATAATTATGAGTTTGGAAATTTCGTATAAAAGATGATACATATTTTAGAGAAGGTAATTTCATATTTAGTGTTTAATGTGAAGTATTAGTTTTTAATTTAAAAAAATAAGGATCAAATTAAAGTTGTAATGTTTGAAAACAAACTTAAGAAATCAAAGACTGAAGTTAAAACTTTTGCTAATGTTGTTTAATATAAAGACTATAATTAAATAGAAATTGAAGCAGGCACATTCGTTATTACTTATGCTGGGTCAGAATTATAATTTTCATTTTAAATTTTGGTTTTCTTGGCACACTATGGTTTCGATAGGTACCAGTTAACTGAGATATAATCGTCTAAAAATTAGAGACAATATCATAATAAAGAGAGTTTGCGTATTTTATTTTTGTCAGCAAAAATAATTATATAGATATTTACGAAGGCATGAGACTTAACTAATTATTTTAATAATTCTGTATATATGGTTAAAAATAAATGTAAAAACTATATAAATAAAAGATAGGAGTTTTGACTTAGAATATTGTAATAAAGAATTTATTTTCACATTTTTTTACTTATATAATTATTTATAAATAAATAATATTATATTAAATTAAAATGAATACATAACATAGGTGGAAAAAAAGGTAAGCGTCAAGTTGACGCAAGCCACGAGCCATTGGATCGACGCTTATTTTGGCCAATTGTTAAAGAAATTCTTTAAAGAAATTTTTTAAATAAATTATTTTTTTCATTGTATCGGCCTAACCGACTCATATGAGTGAAAGAGAAAAGGTGCAGTGTTCAAATTTAGGTAATCTAGTTAATTTTTAAATATTTTATTGAAAGTAAACGTTGTCATGATCAACATTATAATATTATATTAATTTGTTATTTGGTTGTACTTTCGGATCTTTTGTGCAAATCTCTTTTTATCTTTTTTTCATTCTTTATAAATCTTCTCTCATTTTTTTTCCTTTTTCTCTTGCCGTCGTGTTTTCTTGAGTTCATTTAAGCTTTGATTTCTCTCATCGCAATTGACTATTATTTTATTTCTCATTTCATGTTTTGGTTTTCCTTTCAGTATCTTTGCTGTGGTTTATATTTTTTTTTCATATCTCATTTTATCATTTTTAATATGTCGCAATTGTAGATTCCCTACCTTGTCATGGTTTGGTTTGCCTCCATTCCTAAATATTGAACAGAGAGTGACTCTTTTCTGGTGTCGAAGATCTTTAAAAGTAAATAATTTTTATGATTTATGTATTTTGTAAACCTTAATTTTTTTTTCTTAGAATCTTAATTTTTTTTTATTGGTGTTGATATAGAGAAGAATGAAAGAAATTGTAATAACAACATAAATTTTCCGTTCAGTATCATTTGTGCATGTTAGTTGTTTGTTTTTGTTTAGTATTACTATGTTGCATGCACTTGCTTAATTTACTTTGGCTGTTCTGTAATCAGAAAGACAATCTTACACAATAGAAAAATTATCCAAATTATATGCTAAAAATAAAACGTTTCTCACTTAAAATAAAGAAAAGTGTAATATACGATAATCCTGAAATTTTAGAGAAAAAAAAATAAATATTTGAGAAAGAAGAGTACACCAATTTTTATCATGGAAATCTTCAATGAGAGAAACAAAAATCAAAGAACCTAGTTCAGAAAAATCTTCACTATAAATATCAAAAAGTATAATAAAGAACTTCTACAAAATAACCTCACAAATAAAAACTGGATTCTCACATGCAAATAGTAAAAACACTCAACAGGTGAATAAAACAAAACGTATTCATACAATGAGAGAAATAAAAATATGAAAAATAACAGATCCATGTCAATGGTGACAAAAGCAAGAGAAGGAAATTTTACCAAAAATAAAACACAAATGAGTACTCAAACAATTACCCAAAGTAAACAACAATTCTAAAATTGGCAAAGATGGCACAATTTTTTCTTCTCACTCTTGTGTTGAGAATAAATGACCTACTAATTTACATTAGATTATTCACTTAAAAACCCTATTAAACTACCACAATATTTTGTTTATTTTAAAATAAAATATTGTTGGGTCTAACTTGAGAAAAACCCATATAACAAATTCTTCCTAGACAAATGTCAACCTAGAAATAAACTGACAAGTTTCAAACTCTTCTTCTAATAGAATCTTTATCATCATATCTAAACCATTATCAATCTATATGAATATTCTCGAACTCCAATAATTTAGAATCTAAAATATCACAAATCTAATAATACCGCACATCGAATATATTTAAATCTACTATAAAAAGTAAAATTCTTGTTGTCAAGATCAATAACATATAATGAGTGAAAAAACGATTTCAAGAACATGTTCCTGGGTATGCCACATAATCACACATAATCATCTCTCTTCGTACGTATCATTTACGATACTAAAAAAGTCAATTTTTTACAAAAGAAATTTGTAGGTAAAGTTTTAAATCCATCCAAATCTATTGACAGATTATATAAAAAGAAAATTTATATGAAAATGGAGTGTGAATACAATTACATAGAGATATTTTTTTAGATAACAGTTTCGCACAGAAATAATTTGTAGGTATGATGACTAGAGATATTACTCACCATCATGTAATAATGTAAATATTTTTATCTAAAAGAATACTATATTTATGGATTATCCTTATATGTGAAAAAAAATTGTATGTAATTAATATAATAGAAAATGTTTTTAATTAAAAAATTTATAAATACGTACATAAATAATATGTATATAAATAAAATAAAATATTCTCTCACAATAGGTAATATATATAAAATTTATTTACCAAAATTAGGTTATAAACTAGTATGTAAGAGATAAACTAACTAATAAATTCTTAATTTGTAAGTTTCAATAGGATATACTAATTTATTGAACTAAAAGTGGTTGAGTAAACTAACTTATAAATTAGTTAACAAAATGTAAAATAACATTAAAAACTAGATAAGAATGTATTATTACGTAATAAAATTTTTAATTTTTTTAAAGCAATTAAAATTTTATTATTTTTTTAATATTTCTATTTATTTTTTAAAGTTATAAATTTTTTTACTTTGCTAAGTCATTTTGTTTATATAAGTCTATATAATGAATATTAACCAAATTCAATGATTATTTATTTTTAAAAAATTATTTTTATTATTAATTTAAAGTACTTTTATGTTTTTCTTTTTTTCCAATTTTCATTATATATATTATCTTCAAATAACATGACACATTAGTTACATTAATTTTTAATATTATATATTTTACTTTAAACTACATAAAAGATGATAGTTATATCAGAGGGGATGAAGAGGATTTGTATAATGTGTTCTAGAAAATAAAAGTTATGCTCACAACTTTTTTTTGTGTATAGAGACTGTTCTTAAACAAGATTGCAATACGGATTAATTTGTATGATAAAGGATGCAGGTCACTGATAAGGAAGTATGTTATTTATAGAACAGACTATATGAATATATCAGTGATATATTTTTCATTTGAAAGATAGTAAATTCAATCTAGATTATAATTAACAGATGGGTATGAATACATCATAAACTTGTCAATGATCATTTTCTAAGATTTCACCTATTATGTAGTAGTAGAAAACTCAACTTATAATGAAAAATGGTATGATAACATTAATCTGCACCATATAGATATATAGAAATAAAATTGTTCATAGACAAAATATGGAAATTAAAACACGGGGTTTAAATAACAATAAAATTTAAATATAGAAAAGTTAATTTATTCTGATTAATTTTAAATCCGGTAAAATGTCTCAAATAAGGAAAGTGAATAGTGAGGAAAACTTAGACTATATGAAATGCTTATATCCGCCCATTACTATTGCAAGTTCCAGAGACAGTACTTAGTAAATGATTAATACAATAGGAGCAATGTGTTACAAATGCAAGAATGAGACAATATGCTTATCAAATAATATATATATATATATATATATATATATATATATATATATATATATATTATTTGATTATACTCAAAAGTTATTATTTTTACCTATATTAGACTGAATTGGTGAATTGAATGACATGATAGAAAGTAAGTTTAAATGATTAAATCCAATCATAAAGTGAGGAAATATAACAAGTCCAGTTCAATTTATTTCAAACTGCATTGCATAAATCCCAATAATAATCTATAAATATAGATATGAACCTATCTTCCATTTTCAATTAAATGTCTCTATAATCTAAATTGTATTTTATTATAATGTAGTGCTTTATTTACACGCTATTACTATATATTATTTTATTATTCTTGTTGCTTTAAACATTTTGTATATATAGTACTAATTTAAATTAAGAATTTTATACCTATTTAGTTCAATTTATTTAAAATAATAGTTAAGGAAATAAATTAATTTATATATTAAATTAATTTTATAAAAGAATAATGAAATGATTAACTTATCTGAACTGAAAATTACAAAATTAGGTTTTATTTTGGCCAGTTTTATACATCTATAACAAAAATAACAAATTTGTGTAATAAACTATAATAATGTATCAAAAATAAAATTTAAATAAAGTAAGACAATAATGTCTGTCATTAAAATTAAACAAATGAACATAAACAAATTGAACATTACATCATTACATTGTTTGTGCTACCAATCCAGATAGTTTTCCTCATCACTGGAAGGATTATAACTTGTGCTTTCAGCTTCTATTTCGATTGGCTCAGGTGTTGTCTCATAGCTGTCAAAATCATCAGAAGAAGATTTGGCACACTCAATTTCTGCTGCAACAGTCTTTAGCAGTTCAACTTGAAGAAGTGGACATTTTTCCCTCAGATACTTGAAACCATTAGATTTAAGTACAGCTGCAAAGAGAGAAATCACATCACAATCAACTGTTAAACACCTCAAATGATGTCAAAAAACAACAATGAATCAATCATGAAGACTCACCTCCAAGATTTTCTGTTGAGAATTGCAGACATATGGACTTCAATTGGGTGGCATCATAACAATCAGAAATAACCAGAATTTGAGCAACAGACTCTATAGATATATATTTACAAAGCACAGATTCGCACATCAACTTTAGCCTTGGTAATTCGTACTTGTGTGCAGCAGCTAACAACTTTGTCACATAGAATTCTGTCAGAGAAATCCTGGATGATGAATGGAGTTCTTCATCTTCCATAAGGGTATCTTTATAAATAAAGTGAAGTAATGCCTGAACACGAGAGTAAGATTAGATAACCAAACAAATGAAATGATATGCCACACAACAAAATGAATAATGTTCTACCTTGAAAACCTTAGGTTCAATGTCATGAACAAGTATCTCTCTATCAACCTTCTCATTTCCATTGAAAAACTGAGTCTTAAACACACTTGATTGAGCTGCCAACACAATCTTATGCGCATAAAACTTGCTTCCTCCAACACAAAAGGTAACATCAGAAAATTGCTTATCCTCAAACAACATTCCAAAATTTGTTGCAATGGTAGACTCAGGAACCTCTATTGTCATGGAATTTTCAATGGTGGTGGTGGGGAAAACCCCAACAGTGCCATTTACTTGTAGGCAATCATCTAGGAGATACATTGAATGTTCAAGGTGAAATCTTTTGTAAAAACTCCTAATCCCCCTAACACACACAACAACAAGCAAAACATCATAAGAAGCAGAAAAACAGATAAACTAAAACTGTTAATAATAATAATAATAATAGATGAAACAAACCACATTTCTCCCACTGATAAAGTGTAAGGCTCAGTTCCAAGGGTGGCATTAAAGTGACCAAGAACAAAGTGCTGCTCCTTCCCTCTTTGGTCATGCATGGCCAATTCAAACTTAGCACGAACATCATTAGCATTGGAAAGAAGCACAATGAAAACGGATACATATTCGGCATCTTGGGTATCTAGACCGTCAGGGTAAAAGTATAAAGCCCACTCATACCCTCCAACATTGAAAGTCTCACTTGCAATAAATTTTCCCACTCCAATTCCCTTCAGCAGAGAATATCCCTTTATCTTGAACTCGAGTGAACCCTTTACCAATTTTGTCACTGATTCTGAGCTCGTGGAGTTGTTCATGGTAGGGGTTATCTAAGTTAGGGTAAGATCTCTGTGAGGTGTTAATTACTGTGCTAATTGGAGATTATTCTGCATTTCACTCACCTTCTTTGCAAGCTTTACATAAATATTTTCTTCTCAGTTCTATTAACTGTTACATCTTTTTATTTAATTATCAACATTGAAATTGGAGAAAACATTAATTACTGCATTGTGATTTCTAAGTTATCATTTATTTAATATTTAATTAGTTTATGTATATATATTTATTGTGGCTGAGAATAGAGAAGATAACATGGAAAACTTAATAAATATTTTACTAAAATAATAAAATTGTTTTATTACATTTCTTGAATTCTAAGCCATGACTCTCAGAAGAAACGGACAGATTGTGAATAAATCATTAATGTTTTGAGAAAAATAATTATTAACTTAAAAAAAATTAATACTTTTATATAAATATTTAATGACTTGAATGGTTTTTTAAGTTAAAGTTTTAAACTTATGTAATAGTTTTTTTTTTTCATATTTATCTGTTCACATGTATTCCCTTGTTTCTCTCTCTTTTTGTTTTAACCGTTTATTTCTTAAATTTAATTATAAGGATTCGTATTTTAAAACTTATTTACATTTATTTTTTTACTATTTATTCTCTAATTATAATGTCATTCTAAGAATATTCTTTAATAGGTAAATGTATTTTCAACTACTTTTTCTTCAGTGTTTCAAGTTAAAATAGTTAAAAAGACATTAGAGAAAAAAAATGAGTAAAAAAACTGAATTTTTTTAACCTGTGTGTTTTAGAACATTATTTCCACAGTAACTAAAAATAATTGATACAAACAATGCTCTGAGAATATGGTTAAAGTTTAATAATAATAATAAATTCATTTAATAAGTTGTTTTATATTTAGTAATAAAAAATTGCATTCAATATTTTACTTAATAGTGAATACACAAAAATGTTATTTAAGGTTAAATACTTTAAAAGATGTAATTATATAATGATACTTAGATTGAAAACCAACTGTCAAAAATATTAAAACAATGAATGTAAAATTTATTTTCTTTTATCCAGATCAATAGATTTGTCTTTTAACTTATTATATTACATTTTTTTCCCTTCATTAACTTGTTATTTAGTTGAAGTTCAGAAGTGAAACTCTACAATCAACATGGAATAAACAAAATTTATATTTGATCATATTGAAGATGAAATTTTAGGTGTGACAATTTTTTATTTATTCTTTATTTATTTACTGTATTTAAAATTTTAATATTTTTGTGTAAAAATTTTATGAAAGGATTGAGATATTATTACTCTACAATATTAAGTTTTTTTAAATGAATTATAAATAATATTAATAATTCAAGCTAAATATTAAATAATATTTTAAGATAATAGTAATTTTGTATAATATTAATTATAACGTGTATTTGACTATAACGCTAATAAATAATTGTGTTTAGAACTTCAAGAGAAAATAAATAAATAATAAATAAAAAAACCTTTCCTTAAACTTTCCACATCAATTTTTACTCATCATTTCTTAGGTTTGAATTAAAAAAATAAAGTAGGTTCACAACAAAAAAATTAATTTGTAAATAATATGATTATATGATAAAATAAAAAGATATATATTATTTTAAAAAATTAAAAAATTAAATTATCTTTATATTAAAATTATATTTAATTAAAATAAAAAATATTTAAATACTTATCAATTAAAATCTCTTATTAACAATTAAGAATAAGTTCTTTTTCCTTCAAAATTACAGAAAAACTAAATGTTAATTTATCTCAAAATTAAGTATTAAATTAGTTTCTAAATATTAATATCGATTAAATTGTTGATAATATTAATTGATTCTAATATGACAAAAAATCAACTTTTTTAAAAAATAAAAATTATAAAATTACTTTCAATTTTTCTATTAAATAAATATTTATATATAATTTCGAACTAATATAGATTAAGCAGACGTTAACTATAAAAAGAATTTTTACGAAAGTTAAGTTAACGTTAACTGTGACACAAATGTTAATTTATAATATTTATATTTTCTTTTAAGTTAGCGTTATCAACTTTATTTAATATATTATTAATTTTTATGTCTTTGTAACAATAATAAATATAAATTGTAAATTATTTTTAACGTAAAATTTTAAATAAATCTGTTTACTTATACTGTTCACTCATCTTTATTATCTATCATTTTTATTTTTTTATTTATATTTATTTTGATGAAAAAAATTTTAAAAAATTCAAACTTTTTAATTAAATTTTTGTAAAGTGATGACTTTGGAAATGATAAGTTTCTTTTTTTTAGTTATCATTGATTTTAGAGACGCTAAATTTTCTTTTTTTATATAGTTAATATATACATTGAAACTTCTTATATAGCAACAACTTGACATACACTACTTGTATCTCATTTACTAACGAACACTATTTTCAATAGCTGTTTCTATTTTTGTTTCTTAGCCGATATAATTTCAAGAGATAAGCATTGATATTTCCTCTTTTCTTAATTTTCTGATAGACTATAATTTTATTTTTTTTCTTGTAATAAATAATAAATATTTACTCACATAATAATTCTTATTAACAATAATTAATATTGTGTTCTATATAAGGTATTTTTTTATACAAAATAATTATAACAAAGTCTTTATTCTTCACTATTTTACATGTTATATGAAGGGTTAAAATATGTGTTTATAAATAATAAAAGAACTCTCAATAACTGTTGAAATCAATTACATCTATTGTAGATAAAAAATGCTAATATCTTTTTCACGATGTTATATTAAAATATTTTAATTTTTTGTGTTCAAATAAAGTGGATTAGACTATTCTATATTAAAATTATTTGAATATTATATATATATATATATATATATATATATATATATATAATATATATAAATAAAAAAATTATATTTTTTTATATATATATTTTTTTT
>Ga0209700_103793_pt1 | contig 28377 bp, 17 predicted proteins | sample SiratroredBW_FD_187528 | JGI IMG/M metagenome (GOLD analysis project Ga0209700, IMG submission 187528) | Root nodule microbial communities of legume samples collected from California, USA - Siratro red BW (SPAdes) (version 2) | ecosystem: Host-associated > Plants > Roots > Nodule | place: USA... | reverse complement strand
GAACCTTTAGCTAAAAAGTCACATGAGAATTCTTTATACTTATCACCTCTTAAGCCAAAAAGTAAATTTGTTTACGACTTTCTTAAAACCCAAAAATATAAAATATGTTCGTGACTCATACTTGAAATTAAAAGAACAATTAGTAAAAAGAATGAATATAATAAATTATTTTAAGTTTGGTGTGGGCATGAACACCCACAAACAGCATGACCACCCACAAACACAAGAAAAAAAAATGGTAAGTTTGATGTGAACATGAGAATTTATAAACGTAAGGAAAATAAATTAAAAAAGAAATTATAAGTTTGATGTGAGCATGAGAGTTTATAAACATAGGAAAATAAATTTAAGTTTAGTGCGGATAGATAAACACCCAAAAAGCTAGAAACTAGGGTTTTCAAAGGTTAAAATAAACATAGGAAAATAAATTTAAGTTTAGTGCGGATAGATAAACACCAAAAAAGCTAGAAACTAGGGTTTTCAAAGGTTAAAATAACCCTCATAAAAATAAAGAAGGAAAGAGTGTTAGAAATAAAGAAAGATATATAGAAAAAAACATTTCATTTTAGGTAACAAATTTGTAAATAGGCAATGACTTGGAAGATTAGTAAGAGTCTTGAGGTTGTGACTAATTTTATGTTGTCATGTAACTCTTTAAGATAACTAACAAAATTGAATTGAATGTATGAATGAATGCATAATTTTAATAGAAAATACAGGCTTAAAGTGAACATGAAATATATTTAGTGAAGAGAATAATGTACAATAATTCATGCCCTAAAAATTGTAATGGCTACTCCTCTTGAATTTTTTTCTTCTAGTCTAGCTATGAAACTAATATATTTTTTGCATTGAATCAGGTCATTATTCCAATGATAGAGAAAAAAGCTCATTCACTTGAAATTCTTTTTTTCTTTTAAAAAAAAGCTTGATTTCTATATTAGATCTTTTATTTAGATTTGTTTTATTCGGAGACAATTAAAGTTTGAGTTTGATGTTATGATAGGTGTCAAATATTGATATATTTTGATACTATTTTTACTTATATTTAGACACTTATTATTATTTTAGGATGTTTTTGGTAAATTTTAGTTCATATTCAATTTTATTATATTTTATTGTAATTTTATATTTTGGTTGTTTTTGTTTATTTTTGTAGGAAAAATAAAAGATATTGGTTCAAAACAAATAACAAGATTCTTGCTCAAGAAAAATATCTATTTTTTTAAAAGAGTCCACTCAAGCAGTCTAAGCAAGACATTCTAGCTTAATAGAGCTTCAAGTTTTTCAAGAATTAAAGCTACATGTATTATTTTTTTTCTTTTGTTGTTGTTATTGCTTGGCCTAAGGAGATACTTTAAGAGCATGTCTTGAAGAACAATCAAAACTTCATATGTTATAAATTTATTGCTAGACAACTTTATATATCCTCTTAGCCCGTTAAGATACACACATAAGAATATTTGTGTAGTTCAAGGTCTTAGTCTTTTATTTTTTTTAGTCTTTGTGTTAATGTGAAGCCATGAATAACTAAACACCTTGTTGTTAAAGGTTGGTGTAGCTACTCAACTCATGTAATTTATCTTTTCATTTATAACATTATTTGGTTATTTAATTAATTATTTTTACTTTGTTGATAATGCTTTTTTGGCCTAATCAACCAAATCATGATTTCATAATTTTAATTACATTGGAAAACCCTTTTATAAATTAGGATCTAAGTAAAGATATGGTACAACCTACAACTAAGAATAAAGGTAGGCACTATCAAGTTAGTTATAAGTCCAAATGTTGGTTGCTTGATATATCTTCGTCAAGTATTTTAGTTATTTTCTCATTGAGAAATCATGTTAAAGTCAATTTTGTGGATTGTTGAATTACCTACGTAATTGAACTTGTTGGCCTGAGAAAGACGGAATTACATGAGAAAGGGTGGTAAAATCAATTTTCGACAGTTTTTTTATGATTTCATATGTGGTTATCTTTATTTTATTATTTTCAAATTGAGTCATTTGATTAGTCTATGCTCTTTTATTCAAAAAATCGTAAATTTTTTATTTGAGTTTTTATTCTGTTATTATATAAAACATTGTGTTTATTCTTTCTCTCTTATTTGAAAACCTTATAATTAATTTTTTGATTAATAATTATATTACAAGTTTTTATGGATTTGAAACTTAGACTTATGTTCATTTATTATTGTGAAAAAATGGGTACACTTGTTGAAGATTTCTAGATAAGATATTCCACAATTTATCTGGTTTATGAAAATTTCGTGTTACAAACTCTTAGGGCCTCTAAGAATTTAGATAACATGAACAAAAGAACTCATTGGAATCTTGAAAATGAGTTAGAGTTGGAGCAAGATGTAGAGATCAAGAAAGAAAATATTGTAACACTCAAAGCTTACATTTCCAAGTTCACAACCACCAAGGTGATAAAAGTGAAAAAAAAAAAGTAGAAAAATCTTCAGAAAAAAAAAATGATTGTGAAGTAGACAATGAGATTTCATTTATCTCAAGAAAGATCTATCGAATGTGAAAAAAAGAAAGGAGGCTTCACAGTAAAGAAGGACCAATTACAATAAAGGTGGAAACCAAAGAAAACAAGACATAAGTAATATGCTTCAAGAGCAAAAAGTTGGGGTATTTGATATTAGAATGTCTAAAGACAAGCAAAAGCCATGAAAAAAGAACAACAAATTTTCAAGAAATATGTGGAGAAAGTTTTGGTTTCAACCTAGAAAACTTAAATGACTCGTAAAGTGAAGAAGAAAAAGTAAAATAAATTATTAAACTTTGTCTCATAGTCGACATATTGTCTAATGTATCATCAAATGATGATGATGGAGAAATAGATTTCTTTAATATTCATCTTGTTATAAAAATTAAGATCTTATCAAATAGGTTGAACTCTTTGAAAATTGAGTCTATTACTTTATAAGATTTTTTTTTCCAAAAAAAAAAAAAAAAACATTGTCATTAGAAATGAAAAGCTAAAGTCAAAGTTTTATAACTAAGAAAAAATGTAAAACTTTTAGTTCAAATTTAAATTTGAAAGAAAAAGAAAATATCTTTCTTCAATCTACGATAAAGACTTTTAGAGAAGTGATCTTTTAAAAAGAATTAATAAAAAAAAAATAAAGATTTATAATTTGATAATGGAATTTTTAAAAGGATTAGGTCGTTTATTAAAAAAAGAAAATAAGAGATTAAACCTATTAATAATTTTTTAAAAACTTGGTAATAGAAGATAATTGAATTTCAAATACAACACATCACACATACATATTACATTAAATGCATATAAGGCTTTGAAGATAGTGTCTCCTAAAAAAAAAATCTTTTCTAAGCTGTAAACTAAAAACATTAATGACAAATAAAGTTAAAAACTAGTATAATATATTGTATTAAAATATGATAAAATCTATTATTTAGTTAAAATAAAATTTCATATAAATAAAATAAAATTGCATTATCAACATCAATACTAGATATAGATAGATATAGATATTCTATAAAAAAAAATGGACTAATTCAACCTATTTATCCATCCAATAAAAGCTCAAAGAGATGAATTGAATAGGGTCCTAATAATTTATTATGACAACATCATATTTTCTAATCTTTTACTAGTATTTTGATTTTCTTTATTCTAATATTTTTGAAGCGAGAAATTTATACTTGTAATACGTAAGTTTCTCATTAAATTATGTCTACTAATTTACGAAAATACGATGTAAATATATATTAATGTTAAATTTTATCAAATAGTCAACTAAACTTATACATTAATTAATAAATTAGCACTTAAATAATAATTTGTATTGATTATATAAATATTGCTATTTTGCAGATATATTAAAATGAATGACATGTCAAACTTGCATTATACTAAACAAATATTTTATACAATTTGATTTTTTTTTATTGAGATAATTATTTTAAGCATTTCAAAATTTTAAAAAATTATACAAAATCATAACACTACAAACACTCTCTCCAAGTGTATAAATTAAACTACAATTAGTAAACTTATTAATGTTATTCTTTAACAATGAGTATGTTTAAATTCATTAGACCAGTATAATTCTAAGAAAGTAAAAAAGAAAAAAAGCAATATATATGATAAAACATGAATAATATGCTTTTTAGGATTTACTTGAAGAATGACTCATTACCTCTATTTGTCATCATCACACTATCAACCATACTCAATTATGTAAATAACATAATTATATTTAATCAATCAATTATGTTAACCACATAATCAATTATGATATATATATAATCTGTGTCATGCTGAAACACAAGATCTACATCTCATGTTAGCTTCTTAAACATTAAAAAGTCAATCTATATCCTACAATTAATTTGCTACCACTAACAACATAACAAGACCAAATATAGAGATAAATATATGACCTATCTCACAATAAGCTTTTTTTTGGTGAAGACAAGTAAGGTAGAAAAATTCTTGATGATAATTTTAACCAACACAACAACTTAGAGAAAATAGCTTAAATAGATTTGGAAGAATAATTACTTCAGTACTAATAAGTGAGTTTTTATAAATTGTTCAATAGTAGGATTTACAACTTGTGATATTAACCTATTAAAGATACAATAATGCATAGATAAAGATGAATTGAATAAATTTATTGGGTCACTTTCTCTTTTACCTTATTTCATTTAAAATTTAGTGAACTTGATATGTATATACAAGAATAAGACTCACTTTCTTTTTCCTACTTTTTTTTTTCTTTGAATAAAAACAATCATGTATATATTATAATGATATATACTATTCCTTCTTTATTAACAACTAAACATACAAAATACATAAAATGTTACAAATAGTTTCATATTCACATCTTTAAATAATCTTAGAACAACTATGTTAATTTATATACACAAACATAAAAAAATATAGTTGGAATGAGTTGGTTTAGATAGAGTTTGAAATAAAATTAATCCAAATCAATCAATTTTCCACTTTAGATTAACTAACACTTAATTGTTATAACTGGAATCAAACTAATTCCATCATAAGTTTGGATCAGGTAAATGTAATTCTATGCACACATACCTGTTTTAAGAAAAAAAATTTAATTTAAAATTTCACCATAATATGTCATTAAAAGATGTAAAATAATTTTTCTTCATTACAACTTACTAAATAATAAATAAAAATAATATTTACATACAAACAATATTATACTAAAAAACTTTTTATACAATAACAATTAATAATATAAGAAAAACATGTAGTTGTTATAGTTTGAATTTGTTAATTTTAAATCTAATACCTAGACTTAATTTAATTAATTTATTTCAGATTGATTCGGATTAAATTAAAAATTCGAACAAATTTTTAGTTTTATAATTAATTAAATTGATCTAAATCAATAAACATTTTTAGAAAGTAAATATGATTGTTATTATAGAATTTAGAATAGTAATCAACCAAAAAAACATAACTATTTTTATGAAATTATTAAAGTATAAATTAGTTTTGTATTCTACTTTTTAAAATGGACCCTGTTAAAAAAAAAAAAAAGTTTTAAACAACAATGACTTATTTGTTTGTTATTTTTTCTAAGTTTCCAAAGAACAATTACATAACCCTTGGTGCAAACAGTCCATGTTCAACCACACAACTCTCAAAGGCAAAAATCAAAATTCACAAAAACTGAGTGTTCTGGTTTTCGCTGGTTCTAGAAACACCCATAAGTCGGTGTGCAAACGCCACCGTATCAGAGAAGCTCACACATATTTCTTCTACGGCAAAGAATCCCGTTTTCTGGTTCCTGCTGATCCAAACAGGTCCTTCACAGCGAACCTTCCAGAAGATGGTGGTCATAAAGCAGGAAGAGAGCGAACACCGAAATGCGAGCCCTTCCAACGCCGCCGGCGCTGTCAACGACGCTTCCGACGGCTTCGAAACCGCCAGCGAGGCCGATCTTGACAGTGATGATGACAGCGGAGATGGCGGAGCGGACAGACATGAGGAGAAGAATCACCCCGAGAAACAGCACCAGCAGCAGCAGACTGAGCAACAACCTGAACACGATGTTTCTCAGAGCACCGCCGAATCCTCTGAGAATGCCTTAATCACTGAAGAGTCCTCCGAGAATGCCGTAATCACTGAAGAGTCCTCCGAGAATGCCTTGATCAAAGAAGAAGAATCGAGACAGGTGGTTATGTTTTGAACTTAGGGGTTCTATGATCCTTCTGATTGCTGCACTATTATTTTCTTTGACAATTACGATTGTAACAAAGAATTTAATTGAAGTGCTATAAATGTTTGTAAAGGTTTTTGGTTTATGTGTTGGATTACGCTGGTGTTGCTGATTTTTGTGATAATTACTTCAATATCTAGACTAGTTTCTAATTAATTCGCTGGATGAAAGATTGTATTATGAAAAATGCTAGAAATATGCTAATATTTTGTATATTTGACTGAAACTATTGCACCTTGTTTAATGACTCTCAGTTTCATGATTTTACAGTTCTGAAAAAAATTTAAACTAATAGCAGAGAGTGTGATATGAGTGTGTTAGATAATGTTTAACTAGCACTTCTCTTCCATTATACCTGGCTTATGTGGTCAATTAGTGACTAGTTACTCATTCACATGTTCTATGACGAAGATATTGGAGAGCCGCGGTTATGCGCAGAGAAAAGTTTATTTTGATACTCACGGACACGAAAATTTACGGAGCTATGAAATTGGTGTACAACTGTATATTAAGCCTTGTGCACTGTAAAGAGAGTATTGAGTGCTATTGGTTTATGTGACAGAAAGCATTGGATCAAGCAAATGAAGCAAAGGTAGAAGGGAACAAGCTTTTTGTAGATGGGAAGTATGAAGAGGCGTTATCACAGTATGAAGTTGCTTTACAAGTAGCACCAGACACACCTTCATCTGTGGAAATACGGTCAATATGCCATTCGAACCGTGGTGTGTGCTTTCTGAAACTGGTATGACCTTTTTTTATCCTGTTAATGCATTGATGATCACACTTGAGATAAATAAAAGGAGATAATATATATTCGGAGATCTTGAATCACCTCTCTTATGTTCTCATATTTGTATTGATAGAATTCTGATAAAATGAGTAGAGGGAAGTTTAAGGATCAAAAGACAGAACTAGAGTCCTAGGTACAGAGATAGGTAAAACTCATAGGTACATCACATAGCAGTTTTCCAATAAAAAGTATTTAAGACCTGTGCTAACAATCACATTCTTGTGTTATGGTCACCCTCATATGTCTACCAGATGAACTATTGATCTCAATGTGTTTCCTGTATGGCTTATGCATACTGGTCTACCTTTGGTCCTTGACCTTTCTATGTTTGCATTCACTTCAGGGTTCAGAATTATAGGTTGAAACTTAAAGTTGGTTTTGTTTTTTTATTTCATACTGTTCTTGAAGAAACAAAACTAAAAAATTAAGTAGTTTCTGTTTGGTTTAAAAAATATTATTTGCTCAGTACAAAGCATCAGTGTTTTTAAATTAAATAATGATGGAGAAAAAGATAGGGAAAGCACAACCTTAGAAAAAGTTAAGCATGCTGCAAAGCTACCTGCCACCAGAAATTGAGAAGCAGAACTTTACTGGGAAGCTTAAACGTAATATTTAATATTCATAGCAATTTTAAAGGAAGCGAAATGCTCTTACAAATGTGAGCATTATTATGACCAACCATAAACAATACCACGTTTAGAAACAGTCAAATATTTGTTGATGAGCATCAACTATCAACCAAGTTTATTGTGGAGTGCAAATTTGGCGATAGATAGTACTAATACGCCAAAATTAGCTTGGTTAGGTACTTAAACATTAGTCCCTAATTTAATAAATCTGAGTAACACCTGATCCCTATCTGCTTTAATCAAGAGGGTTTCTGTTAAAACGAACTTCAAAACATAATAAGAATTGAAGCTAGATGCTTTATTCTTGTATTCTTACATTCATTTCAATTTTTTTAATGATATATATATATATATATATATATATATATTTGCTGACATTTGATGATTTTATCCCATGTAAAGCCACAATGGGATTTAGCATTTCTTTTATCCTGGGATAATTTGTGCCCACTTTGTTATTTGCTTGCTTTTCTTAGTCAATTGTCAAATATACCACAGGGAAAATATGACAACACAATTAAGGAATGCACAAAAGCATTAGAACTGAATCCTGTGTACGTGAAAGCTTTTGTGAGAAGAGGAGAAGCTCATGAAAAGCTCGAGCATTTTGAAGAGGCCATTGCTGGTGAGTTCAAATTTGACAATAGGGTAATTATGCCAACCTCCTCCGAGGTTTGCACTTATCACATCTGGCACTGCTTGTTGCTTACTTTGTGTCCCTACCATCTGTAGGTTCCTATCTACTTCTCTTTGTAATTAGGAATGTAAGTGAGGGGTGGTTTTTAAAATAAGAAATGTTTACAGACCTAAGGGTGGTTGTTGTAATTATCCCTTAATTTTGCTTCTTGATGTAGAAGTGCATTCTATGTATTTAGCACCCTGACCTGGTAGCATTCTGATTCTTACACTTTTTCATCCTCATTCATAACCTGCTCTTCACATGCCACCGTTTTTGTCAAAAATAATTTACAGATATGAAAAAGATCTTAGAAATTGATCCCTCAAATGATCAAGCTAGGAAAACTATTCGGCGCCTAGAGCCCCTTGCTGCAGAAAAACGGGAAAAGATGAAGGAGGAAATGATTGGTGAGTCTCGTTTTGTCTTTCTCTTCATATTTTAATATATATAAATTTATTTTTCTTTAGAGTGATTCATATGCTTGCTTCATTGCATTACCATTATTTTTTGTGCCTGTTAACATACACACGTGCCACAAAACTTCATGGCTTGATTCCCAAGATATCTCTCTTATTCTTGCTGTTTATTTTCTTTTATTGTGGACAAGTACATGTTTTTTTATCCATCTAGTTACTTGTCCATTCTTGGCATTAATCTCTTGTTCTCAAATGGTTCAAGGTGAAGCAATATTTAAAGCTAGTTTAGTCAAACAAGACCTTATCTGAAATAAATTCTTATATCAAATATAACTCCTTGTTAAGATATCAAGCTTTAGAATGCTCAGGTAATTGGAAGATCTACTTGTGATTGCTTGATTTTGAGTGATAGTGCGATTCTGTGGATGAATAGTGCATGTCAGTTTGCTGAATAGCAGCATTTATTTTCATAAACACATATTGCCTTCCTAGAGAACATGTAATGGTATTATATTTGTATTCTATGTAATGGACATATATTTAGTTTTCTGTGTTTTGAGAATCTTGGAGGAAAAGTGGAAGAGTTGGCTAATTATAAAAGTTATTTTTAAATTTAGAACAGCGCTAAAATATATATTGGCTTTATGGCATATACCTTTTGTTTATTCTGCCAGAGGTAATTAGATGGCTAGAATTCTTGGTTTAATTTGGGGTGATAGATGTCATGACTGCTGTATGCTACATCTATATTAACATCAATATCACAGCTTATCATCTGTTCTTTATTTTTTAGCCATTTTTGTCCTAAGCCTAAATTCTTGGTATTGGGCATTGTTGGGCATCGTGAAAAGAGGCTTTTCCTTCCGCTGAAAATGGATGTCAGAGCTTCTCCTTTTCTTTTACTCTCAGCTTTCTGTTATTTTCCCTCCTATACTACTTTGTTTCGGTGCCACAAATTTACCACTGTGAGACGTGACTATTGTGTTCATATTGCCTCAAAGATCTCTTTCATATGTTAAGGCTCTTGAGGTCGTCAAGATCACAAATGTTGCTTTCGTTCAAGATTTCTCCTGTTGTTTGCCTATAATGGCTGTTCTTGATGACATTATTTCTATTTAAACATTATTTGCTTTGGCCTTGGTGGTTAGGCATTGATAACATTACATTTTGCTTTGGGTGGTTAAATATAGATGTTACTAATTTGTTTTGCTTCTGCATACCTGGTGGTTAAGCCTTGGTCTCTGCTGATGAAGAAGGTGGCTTTTGCAAAATGGTTAAGCATGAAGTTAGCTTCCTTGTGTGGTTAAGCCTCACTTGATTTACTTCTGTTAGGTGGTTAAACATTGAGTGTTATTAGATTCTGCTTATGTTCATAAGCCCTGAATGATTTACTTCTGCTAGGTGGTTAAGCATTGAGTGCAAGTTCTGGTTGGTGGTTTTAATTCTTTTTTAACTTTTGCCCAAGTTGGTCAGCTGTAAATTTTTACTATTCTGTTTTATAACGGCAAAGTGATATCATAAATTTTGAATAGTTTCACGGGGAATGTGCTGAAGTACTTTATTTTGTGACTTTTTTTGTCACTTATTTTGTGACTAGTGATTGGTTATATTTTACTATCATCATTTGCTTATATAGAGTTTTTCTTAATGCAGCAAAACTGAAAGATATGGGAAATTCTGTCCTGGGCCGCTTTGGGATGAGTGTAGACAACTTTAAAGCAGTCAAAGATCCAAACACTGGTTCCTATTCTATCTCATTCCAACGCTAGTTTGTGTAGAGAAAAGTCGTAGCAGAAGTAAGCATGAAAGAGGCGGTCTGAAGTGATACAGGTTTGAGACTTCATGTGCATGCAGGTTGTTAGGAAAATTTGGGTGTTAGTTATGTATGAGAACTTGAGAAGTAGTCATGTATTTGTTTCCTTCAAAAGGGCATTTTGTTAATTGATTCATCACGTGAAGGGGATTGATAATGTTGTCCTAGTGCATAACTACCTCTTCCAACATTTAAACTGCAGTACCGCTTTTCAGAAATACTGTTTGTGCAATTGCTCTTATCTTTTGAAAGAATACATAGGTTAACTGTTTGCGCAATTTCATTGGCTTTTCAGAAATACTAGCAACACCTTTCGCGCTATTAGACACTATTATTGAAACGAAATTCTAGATAGCATCGCTAATAAAGAGTGGCCATGGTTATCTAGTGGAAACTAGCGTGAGATTTCACTTAATATTGGAGGAAGTGTTGAAAAAGAGTATTTGCTATTAGCATTCCCCTTAGCTTGTAATGTTATGTACATGCTGTTTAAAAAATTTGCACTTGTTTGAGGAGTTGGATGTTGTGAATTTGAAAAAGTTGCTTCCCGCTTGTTTGGTTCAAGTAAAACATGAATGTGACGGGTGAAAAATAAATTGCTACTCATTTACTCAAACTCCCTCTCACATTTCTTATATCATAGAAGTCAGTTGATCACAAAGTTACCCCCCATTTGCCAAACATTAATGAAATAGACAATTTTTTAGTTCTCATAAAAATAAAAACCTTTTCATGTCATTTCATCTTCATTTCCTTCAATTTTTTATCTCCTCAAACCATTTCACTAAATATTATTTGCATCAGTAATGATGTCAGTGACCAAACCAGTCAGGTACTTCATATCATATAACTTTCAAGACAATGGCTCTAATTAGCTTTTATATGGTTTGCTTTCTAGGTAATGTTGGAATTCTGAATGAAGTATGGATGGAGTTGCGCATTGTTGGATGGATGTCCGGGTGTATTAATCGAGTGGAAATTCACTCATGAAAGTTGATTGGCATTTGTGAACTTATTTGGGTTGTACAATGCATTTTTATCGTTGGGTCATTCTGCACAAGTTTAACTACTTAATATGATTCACGTTTTAGCAATTTTAATGTAGGCCCGTGATCCATGACTGGGACTTCAATGTCTATAAGTTTTGGAGCTATATATGTGATTGTCAACACTTACAGAGCATTAATAATTATTTTTATTTCTTTCTGTTCATAAAGAAAGATGCTCTCATTTGTGAAATTGGTTAGCAAACTAAGTACAAAAACTAGTGCTTTATACTGGTTATTCAATAAAGTGGAGTAACAGAGTTGTGAGCTCTAAAGATGCAATACCTCCTCTAATTCAGAACAATCTAGTTGTCTGGTTTTATGCTGTGAGCAGTTGAAGGTGTGTGATAAGGGCGTATCTTTCTGGTGGGGCTTTTGGGTTATTCAATTGAGTGTACTCTTGTAGGCTCAGAGCATCATGCATGTGTTACATATACTTGGATTGGTCAACTTGCATACTGTTAGTTTATAGGAGTAAGTTAGCCAACTATAATTATGTATTTGTTAAAAACATCAACTATGTACCTTGGTAATTCACTTTTTCTAGAAAACAAGTGGATGTAACTTCTCAAGTTTCTCTCTGACACACATAAACAGACATAAGCATATTCATCTTGGAAGTGAGGTACAAATGTAAATCGGAAAAGTAAGAACAATTATTCCATATCAAAACTAACACAACTCACCATAAAAACTAGTCCTGCAGTTCACTGGCTCTCAGAAAAGTGCATCTTCTCATTCCTAATCTATACATTGCCTACAAATGGAGAGATAAATCAATATTTTGATCCTTCTCTGTGCCATCATTCCAAAGTCCATGATTTTGATCGTTGCTTGTTGATGACTTGGGTTGAGATGTGTTGCCTGTTGATGACTTGGGTTGAGATGTGTTGCTTATTGATAATTTGGGTTGAGATGTGTCTCCCAAGCTGATACTGAAGCTCTTTCCAACACCATGGAACCTGTTATTTCTCCCGTAGAACACTGCATTGTCAAATCTTGGTGCACCATTTGATCCGAATTGTTCAGAAATTTGATGGCCTTGGAGATAAGGGAGTTCAACTGTATTGGTTGTGATCAAAGATGAAGGTAAAATGTTTGGATGGGCTGGAGCAAAAATCATTGGGGCTGGCAGTGGGGAAGGGAAAGAAATACTTGAGGAGGACTTAGAAGTCCTCTTAGCCTTCCTTACAGCCATTCTTTCTCTCTTGTGAGCATTTTGGTGTCCTCCCAGAGCTTGAGAATTGTCAAACTTCCTTGGACAGAATAGGCATGGATAAACTCTGGGTTCATTTTCTCTTCGGCATTCTTCAACATTGGCTACCTTCTTCTCATTTTCCATCTCTATAACTGAAACCAGAAAGCAACTAACAGGGGAATATAATATACTTAAGAAATTATATAACTTTAATATAAAAAACTCAGGTATATTTTAAATTATTAAGGAAAAAGCATTTACCAGAAAGGAATAATCACAACAAATGGTACAACAGTGTAACAGAAGAGAGAATGCCCTGGAAAGACGGGTGTTCAAAAAGCAGGTAACAACTGCTCAAAGAGTTGAGAGAGTTAGGAAGTGTTAAGAATTGTGAATAGTGAAGGGTGAGTGGAATCATAAATATAGTACAAGAGACTGTGGTTAGGTGTATGGGCAGAGATAAGATGAGACAGAATCCATTTTCAAAACCTAACGTCTCTCACACCAATCACTTTCTTCATCATAAACTTCCACAACCCTTTTGCAGTATTGTTTTCCACTTGTCCACAGACGCGATGATTCATGATGATTCATGAGCACTTCGTGTTACTGTGTTTCAATTGTACTCGTCCTCCAGATTTCCTTTTTGTCGGAATTATGACATTACTCATAACAAGAATCTTTATTAGAAAGTTACATACCATAAGTAGTAATTTTAAGATTTCTACAATTTTTCAGAGAATGTTTTTGTTCATTATTAATCCATATTTGGAAGTATTAAATAAATAAAGCATCTCATTCTTAAATAATTATGTTAACAGTTTTGTTTGATTAAGTGACTGACATTAAAATAATAGTGAGAGTGTACACAAATTTCAGTTATTGTTAGAAAAGATACTGTTTGGGTTATATACAGAGGGATGCAGATTTTAAAAGGGTTATGTAAAATTATCTCAAAGATTAGTACAACTTGACCTAAGATATCAATTATTATACTTCAAATACCATGGCAGGAGATTGAGAGGGGATGTTTATCTTTTTGGTATCTAGATTGTTAAATAGTTAAGATCTTGAAAATTAGGGGAATCTGAGGAGGGTAGATGAAAGAGATTAGCAGCAGTAAGATGAGGAGATGGATGAAGTTGATTATAATGGACAAGATGGAAGGATGAATGAATACATTCTCCCGTCTGGAACGGCGTGAAATCTTTCTGAATTCTATTGCTCTGTTCTGTGTTCTGTTCTGTTCTGCTCTGCACTTCTCTATTTTGGCTTTCTGATTCCATTGATATGAACGTAACATATTATGGCGGTGAGCCGGGATGCTATCTCCACCGCCACCTTCATGCAGGTATCTGTGACTCTTCTCGTCGTTTTCGAATAGGCACAAGTAATAGGCACAGTACTGCTTGTGTTATACTTATACAAGTGTTCCATGCTACTCTCTTCATCTTCATACTTAATTCTGTAGATTCACTTTATTAAAAAGTTGTTAAATATACTTTAAATGATCTGAGAATAATATCATGGGGTGGATTGGAAGAGATCAATTTCAGGTCGAAAATAAAAGTATATAATACAAAAGTGTTTATAAATTTTTAATATGTGAAATATTCACATAAAATATCAAACTAAATAATATATCTTCATACTAAATATTTAGTCTTTTTAATAGAGTAACAGTGTCAGTTAATAATAAGCTTAAATAAAGAATAAAACTTTATCAGTTATTAAACTCTATACTTTAGATAATAAAAGTTGATAAGCATTTTTTGTTATGGGTGAAAATTCATGACTGTACATATTTATCTGATTTTTCATTATATTAAAATAATATTATTTAGAAGTTTATAATTTTATAAAAGTAATATTAAAATAACAATTTAAAAATATATAAGTTTCTAAGAATAATACTAAAATAGTATATGGTGCTTATTTTTTAATTAAAATAGTTATATAATTATTTTTTTAGTAGAGAGATTTTTAATTATTTATTTGTTAAGTAAATAAATTATTTGTATTCATTAAAGGATGATTTTTTTTTAATTAAATTTTAAAAAGTAAGTTTTTTTTTTTTTTAAATATCAGTTTAAACCTGTCTTGGACTGATTTTCTCTAGATTATAAAACATTCCAATTGTTTATTTTAAAATTACTGATTTCTTAGTGATGATTTTGCATAAGATTGGAACTCTTATTTGAAAGGAGCTACAGAAGCAGCATAAAAGCATAAGTCTTGTGAGTTCGTTTTGACTGTACTTATCTTTTTAATTTAGTAAGCTTAATTCAATAGTAGTTTTTTTTTATTATATATTGACTTATAATAATAATTAATAATATAATATAATAAATTTAAAAGGCTGCGATTGCACGCTGATCATAATTATCAAAATTAAACTATTTAATGATTATATAATACTTCAAAAATGAGTGCATTATTTTAATGCTCACCATTAAAAAGAAATCTAATCATTTATATTTATAGATTTATTTTTTCACAATAATAAATATTTTAATTTGATGAATTCCTTCTTACACATACATAATAAATAATGATTACATTAAAATTAATTATTAGTTTCTTCATTACTTATTTTTTGTGTAAAAGCATATCAAATTATATGTACTCTAATAATAAAGAGTTAATCACCATAAGTAACTAATTTAATATTTTCACGCTAAATTTAATTTTTCAGTTAGTATTATTTTCTTATACAATGAGTTCTGGCATGTGTATCTACATTTAAAAAATAATATTAAATAAATAATACAGTCCACATCTTTCAACTCCTGATATAAAGAATCCTAAGGTATTTAAGGTAAATAAAGTATTTGATGAGCAACTTAAATATACATAGACACAACCAAATAACACATGCACCATCTTTTTCTCACGGAATCTATTCCTGCAATATTCTACAACTCTGTTAGACACCAGTTATTCCAAATTGGAGTCTATCCATTTGACTCTTTTACACCTCATCTAAATAATTGAAGACACACAATCTAATAAAGATAATCAATTAAAAGAAACCAATAAATATACTTGATATGTTACACAACAATATCTCAGAGTTAAAGTATTTCTTTAAAAAATGCATTGTGTTCCCCCTAACCATTATTATGCATTAGCTCTGAATACTGTTATAGTTTTATAAATAACATAGAAGATAATCTATTTGAGAACATTTAGGTGTATTAAATTTAGTTAGATTGATTCCTGCTTATAACTTTTATTTTCATAGACAGATTTTCTTAGTTATTTTTAACAGTTTTAATATTTATTAGTTCTGTTTACAAAGATATATTATACTCTGCAGAATATTCTATGCTGTGTTAAAGAATAACTTCATATGAGTCTTCCATACAACTACATAATGGGTCTCTTTCATATATGACCATTTGTATTTCTGGTATAAGTTCAGTTTCTTTACTTCTCTTCTCTCTTTCTCATATTTTTTCTCTTCTCTCTTTCTCATATTTTCTCTCATTATTACATGTATTTAGAAATGATTTTCATTTTTACAATTATTTATGCCTTATTGGATGATGATATTTTTTCTTTTATGGAAACAATAAATTACTCATCCTGTTTATGGTTTAAATCTTTATAGTTCTTGAACGTATCTTCTCTACCACCATTTTACTGATACCCTCTGTCACGACGGGGCGATCAGAAATTTATTTAAGAAAAATGTTTAAATTGATAATAGAGTCGCCACTATATGGGAAACTAAAAAAAACAAAAAAAAATAAAAATGCTTACGAATTAAATTTAAGATTCGAGAGTCGGTTACGTGTGGGAAGGTATTAACACTTCACAACACCCATCCTAAGACTACGATACCTTTAATTAAATGAATAGAAATAAGTGTGGCTTTACAAGATGTTATTTTTCCCTAAGAATAGTAATTATAGTAAATAAGAATAAATATATATTTACAATAAATGTAGTTTAAGAATGAACAATAAACAAACAAAATAATAACATAGACAAATTTTTATTTTTTATTTTTTGAACCCGACAAGGATTAATCTTGGTCCTACGTATTTCCAAAGAAAATCAGGGATCACGTAGTTCTAATTTTAAAAATTGATTAATGATAGTGATATTTTTTATTTTTCGAAATTTTCATCTAATCACGTAGTTCTTGTTTTTGAAAGAAAAAAAAGTTTATATTTGTTTATTATTAAAATTTTATTAAAACTGTTAATTAATTTTTTTTAAATATTATATATATTTTTTAATTATTTTTTAAAATTATTTTAAATCTAATATTTTATTTTTAAAAGTTTATGTTTATAAAAGGGGCTTTTTTTTATTCTTTTCCTAACTTATTTTTATTTTGTTATTAAAAAAACATATACAACATAAAAACAGGAAGATTAATTAAAAATAAACAATGAAACCTAATATCTAAGCACAGTGGCAGAAAGGATTATAATCGGATGCTTGATTTACTTTGTTTCTAGAATGATTATTTTAGTTTTATTCTTTACTGTGGCTATTTGGTTTGGGATAGTGGTTGTTGATGTTAGGCTTTTTAATTTGGGAACAAGGACTTCTTTTTCTGGATTGGTTGCTTGGGTGGATTTCTATTGCTGAATAGTTTATGTTTTGGTACAAGGATTGGAAATTTTCGAAATTTGGAACTTCGGATATCCTATATTCGATCATGTGTTATGGAGTTGGGATTATTAACTTTCTGGAATTGAATTTGCTACTGATTCTGGATCGGCTTTTGATTAACTAGTTCTGTTTTTTTCGGAAAGGCTGTTTGGTGTTCTTTTGAGTGAGTCTTTGGATTCAATGAGTTTAAGGATTTCTGTGGTTTTGAGTTTAGGGATATTTGATTCTGGTTTGGGATTTTGTGTTTGTTTTCTGTCTCTGGGTTAATGATATCTAATGTTACTATATTTTTCTTGTTGAGATTTACTGACCGTGCTAGATGTGCCAGATGAACAGTACTAGTTGTGCAAAAAATGCAGCAATTAGATAATCTCAGGATCAGTGTGGAAATAGCAACCATATCAAACACCTATATGATCGTGCTAGTACAACAATCATCTTGCAGGTATAATAATAATTTATTGTGATCGTTAAAATTAATTTAACAATGTTTGCAAACTAATTACTCATTGATACTGATGCAGTACACAAGGTTAAACAAAACACAACAAATACAGATGAAAACATACAATAGAGCAGAATCTGAACAAAATTAAAGGAAAAAGAACATAAAGAAGAACACGAACCCGTAGACTCCCAATTTAGCTTCTTCTTTTCCTTTTTCTGGTTTCTAAGTATCTCTATGTATTCTCTATATCTCTTAATTTCTATCCCTCTTGAAAATAAAATCAAAATAAAATCAGTTCTTTATAATTTTTTTTTGTTAATCCCTTCATCTCCCTCCATGATACTCTCAATCATGATTCTTACTTAAGAATCAATTATTCCACAATCTTTGTATTAACTCCCTTTGGTTTAAGAGTGTATGGTTACATTTCAGGTCAATAAAAAAATAATAGTCACTGGACATGAATAGTCCCTGAACATGAATAGCAATGTAGGAAGGCTATGGGAGTTAAATGTCAAAAACATGATTACTTACTAGTTAAATGTCAAAAGCATGATTACTAGTTAAATGTCAAAAGGATGATTGTTAGTTAAATGTTAAAAGCATGATTACTAAATGTGATAAATGTGGAAGGCAAAAAGGTGAAAATTTAATTATGAGAAATAAAATTTGTCAAGCACTAATTAAAGAATTAAAAGGTACTAAAGTTACATAGGGACTTGAATGGGAAATGTATTTCTGTAAACCTTAGTGCTTATGTGGCAATCACAATTAATAGATAAAGGTGGTGTAAACAGTAATTTTTTTTTATTTCTAATGACCTCTTAATAAATTAGGCTTCAGAAAACATCTTTCTATTCAATTGGGCTCACTTAATTTTTCTATTCAACTTATTTTAAGACAGACCTAACACCTTTTTTTGTTATTTTATCATTTTTTTACAAATTTCATTTTATCTTATTTTTATTATTATTTAATCAAACTTTATTTATAAAGTCGAAGTTCTTTTTATTATTTATTCTAAATGGCAAACAAACTAAATAACACATATTAAAAAGTTTTAATTTCTTATTTTTATTCTTTTATTTTATTTATTTTATTTTTTATATTTGCAAAAATAATTTTTATTTGTCCGAACGAAATTGGGTGTTGACACCCTCAACAATATCTTACTAATATTGATCGTTTTTCTAACAAAATTAATCCACTTTTTACCAGTAGTTATCATCTTCTTGCTACATGGTTACTTGTTTTATGAGAATCCCAATTCTAACAAGATATTCTAACAAAGATGGTGGACATTAAAACAACGTCTTAATTGAAAATTTGAAAACAACTTAAAGTCTACTACATTAGCCAATTCAAGGCTCACATCAAGAAATTAAAATTACAATTGAAGAATCGAAAAACACATTTATAACCACATACATTCTTGATATCAAGAAGAAGACCGTTGACATTCTGAATAATGTCAGATGATCATATTGAAGTCATCTTTGACCGTTTAGCAGAAGACTATGACAACTTTATTACTTCAGTTATTACTTTAGTTATTACTCATGTGGATCCCTATACTATTGAAGTGCTTTTGCTAGTTCAAGAAGAGAGTTCTATCATAATCGTCAATTCTCCAAGCTAATATGCTTTATGGACCTAACACATCCCAATCAAGATCTAGCTCGTGGTATAATCATAATTCTAGAGATGAATATTGTCCTTTTTTTGTTCTACTCACGGAGGAGGCTGTGCTTTGTTTCACAATTCTATTTACAAAAAAAAGAAACTTTAATCGCCATGGACTCTGTTATCTTCCTCCTCCTTCAAGACTTAATGCCAAATATGCAACGATAATGCTCACATTGTTATTGGTTTCTAGCAAAGTTATAATATTGATTCTAACAATACTATCAATGTTAATGCTTCCGAGTTTTTCTTATCAGCAAGTTATGTTGGAGAGCCATCTCTTTTGGGAACACCTTCTACTATATTAGACCCCTCTCGTATCCAAATAGTGGAGGTACTCATCATCTTATGAATGGCTCAAATATTTTCTCCAATGAAACTACTTATATTTGACATGAGGTTGTAAAAAAGGTAATGGATCAGGTACAAAATTTGATCACATTGGATGTGCTCTTTACACTACGTCCACGCTAACATTGTGATTCGTCTTAATCAACTTGTTCATATTCCTACTATTACTACAAATTTAATAAGTGTGTCTAAATTTGCCAAAGACAATTATGTTTTCTTTGAGTTTTATATTGATCATTGTCTATGAAATAACATAATACAAAACAGATTATTCTCGAAGAACACTTAAGGATAATCTTTATGTGTTTTCACCTTTTATTCAGAAACTCAAGCATGTTGCTTGTAACATCAGTATTAATCCGATGTTCTCTAGATTTCATTTGTGGCACTATCGCCTTGGCCATGTTGCACCTAACACTGTGTATAACATCATGAAAATGTGCAATGTTACTAATAGTAATCTTTCTTTGTTTTGTAAACCTTGCACTATTGTTAAATCACATTAATTATCCTTTGAAAATTCTAAAATTGTTTATACTACTCCTTTTGAGCTTGTTTTTGTTGATATATGGAGATTCTTTTCTTATACTGCCTTCAATGGATTTCGGTGTTACATAGTTTTTCTAGATGCTTATTCCAAATTTACATTGATTTACTTGATTACCTCTAAATCTCATGATTAACTTATCCTTATGCATTTTAAAAAGTTTAATGAAAATCAAACTGATTATATATCGAAGAGTATTCAATCTAATAATGCAAATGAATTTTCAACTAACATCTTATCTTAATGATAATGGTATACGTCATAGATTAACTTATCCATACACCCATGAACAAAATGGGTCTATAGAGAGGAAACATAGACATCACTATAAGAAAACATACAATTAGCTACCAAAAGATGCGTGGACTGTGTGACCCACGGAAGAAGTGTGAGCCAAACCCACTCTACCACGAAGAAACCTACGTATATGAGAAAAAGAAATTTCAAATAAAAAATAAATTCAATTTGTGTGGGCTAGACCCATGCTACCTATAAAAAGAATAAAAGAGAAGATAGTGACAACATAGTATGCGTGGGCTATACCCACGAATAATGAAAAAAAAAATAGAGTATGCGCGGGCTAGACCCACAAATAAAGCAAAAAAAAAATAAAAAAAAATAAAAAGAATATGCATGGGCTAGACCCACGCTTAGTGAAAAAAAATTAAAATAAAAAATAAATGCATTATGCGTTGGTTAGACCCACGCATAATTGAAAAAAAAATTAATTATAAAAATTTAATTGGAAGTAGCTTGGGCTAGACCCACGCAAAACGTAACATTGAATTAATAAATATAATAATAATCGTAACATGACAGAAAAACTCTTCTGGTTTGATGGTTAAGGGTTCTGTCCAGGTGTTGAGAGGTTCTAGGTTCGAGTGGGCCTGGCCCTCGTAAACTTCTTCCATTTCTGCATCAGACCCACACAGAGCCGCCGTTGTTGCTTCCAAGGTTTTAGCATCCACTCCCTAGCCCACGCTTTACCGACTCAATAGTTTGGGCTTTTATATCTTTGCATGGGTTTTTGGCCCACGCTAAAATTAGTATTTTTTGTAGTGCATGTTAATGAAATAGGTTTTGCTTTGCTTTCAACTGCATCTTTACCTTTGAATTTTTGGGGAGAAGCTTTCATTGCTGCTACTACTATTATAAATACTCTACCCACACCCATTCTGAATAGTAGTAGTCTATATGAAATACTTTTCACAAGAAACCTAAATATAATTTTTTTTTCAAAGCTTGTGACTGTGCCTGTTATTCCTTACTCAAACCATATAATCAACATAAGTTTCCTTTACATTATTCACGTTGTTTATCTTTGGGATATAACTACTTACAAAAGGTATGTTTGATTCTCACCTACTGGTAAAACTTATATTTCTAAACATGTTATTTTAATAAAAAATTGTTTCAATATGCTTTACCTAAAAATCCCTTTCTTTTTGATAAAAATCATGTTTCTACTATTGTGATATTAATTGTACTACATCAACAGTGAACTATTTTGTCATATCCCCCATCTTTACTTCTGGTCATACAACAAACATTAATACTAATCCTATGGCAACCCGTACCAAGGTTGGAGTCTTCAAACCAAAAATTTTATCACATCTTCTGTTGACACTGAACCTATAACTTATATGTATAATCCTGATTGGTTTAGAGAAATGAAACTTGAACATGATGCCTTAATTGCAAACAATACTTGGTCATTAATGTCTCTACCTTTTGGTGTTAGTGTGGTTAGGCGTAAATGGACATTTAAACATAAACTGAATGTAGATGAAACTTTTCAACATAGCAAAGGACGCCTTGTTGCAAAAGGATTCCATCAAGTTGAAGGCTTGAATTACAATGACACATTCAGTCCAATTGTTAAACTAATGACAATCAGAATTGTGCTCACTTTGGTTGTTTCAAGACACCGGCCAGTACATCAAATAGATATTGATAAAGTCTTTTCACATGGACAGTTGTAGGAATATGTCTACATGGAAAAACCACCAGGTTTTGTCTCTCTTGGTAACTCAAATCTTGTTTGAAAATTAAAAAAACTATCTATTGGTTGAAATAAGCTCATAGGTCTTGGTTTCAAAAACTTCAACACACTCTGTCAACTATGGGTTTCAACTCCTTTAGGAGTGATCCTTCACTCTTTATCAATGTTTAGGATGGTAGCACCTTATTAATTGTAGTATATGTTGATGATATTCTTATAATTGGACATTCAACCATTTTTATTTTATGTTTTATCAATTCTCTACAATCTAAATTTTTATTAAAGGATATAGGTGTACTGCATTATTATTTCTCGGTATTCAAGTTGCATATCTAGCAGATGGTTCCTTACATCTTTTTGAGAAGAAATATGCAATAGACCTTCTTTAACCTGCCAAAATGCTTCAAGCTAAGTTCCAACCTACTCTAATGATTTCATCTTTAAGACTCACTCAAGATGGTACTATTGCTCATCGAGATCTCAATCATCATCGTTCAATTGTTCGAGTACTTCAGTGCTTAATAATCACGCGTTCAAAACTTTCCTTCTTTGTAAACAAAGTTTGTCAATTCATACATGTCTCTCAAGAACATCACTATAAGGCTGTTAAATGGATACTCTGCTACGTTGCTGACACTCTTCATCATGGTCTCATTCTTAAACCTAGTCCAAGTTTGTCTATAATTGGCTTCAGTAATTCAGATTGGGTGTTAGATCTTGATGATGAAAGATCCACCGGAGGTTATTGTGTGTATCTTGGCAAGAATTTTATTTCTTGGGTTTCTCGGAAACAAAAAGTGGTATGACAAAGAAGCACCAAAGTTGAATATAGAAGTATAACCACTTTACTCGTTGAAATAATTTGGATTCAATCTCTTCTCACAAAGATGCAACTTTCTCCTCTTACACCAACCATATACTCTAATAATTTGGAGTTGTTCTCATGGCAACCAACCCTGTAATGCACTTAAAATCTAGACATTTTGAGTTAGACTTACACTTTGTCTGTGAACATGTTCAACAAAAATGTTTTCATCTGGTGCATCTTTCTTTACTTGTTTTCTCTCCCTCCCATCTTCCCTTTCATCAATACATGTTCATACATATCATGTATAAGAAACTTCTATAATGCAATTTCTTTCTTTCATTTTTATTCCAGCATTCTCTTATTATTATTGTATGAACTCAACAACTATGAAGTCATTGCATACCTCATGATGTCTACCTTCTTACATTTTCCTTGAAATGATATATGTTGTTGAGTAATACATTGTTGATTCCCATACATGTATAACATTATTTTCGCACCATTTACACTTTAAAATATATAAGAAAGATATGATTAGAAAGTTCCTTTTTCTCCTAGTAAACAACATAATATGTCATCATTCACTTATAAAAAAAATTAAAAGATATTATTAGTTTGTTTATAAGTAATCTCGAAGCAAGAAAAACTGCTTTTGGAGGGATGTTATAAGTACACATTCTTTTGAATGGTTTCAAAAATTTATGTTGTGAATACGCCTACATTTGACTCAATAAATACAACATATTAGACTCCTCCTTCCAACTCCGCCATCTTTTTCATCTTACTTAATCCTTTTCCCATCAATTTTTTCTTATTGTTTTTGAAGTAACAATTTTGTCCATTCAACTAGATATTTTCTTCATCTAAATATTCATTCCAAAACATTAACTCACCTACTCATATTACATACCTCCACTTAGTTTATGTTTTGAAATGAAGTATAATTTAACATACCTTTTTGGTTAGGCTTTATTATTGTTCCATGTTATACAAAGTAAAAAAAAATCTCATCTTTGACAACATTACCTACCTTCTAATATAATCCTATTTCCAAACCATCTTAAATTATTGTCTTCTTACATTTTTTAAGAGGTTTCATTAAATAGAGTTATTTTTACCTACCTCCTCTCCTAGCAAATTTTATCCAACTTTTGTACTTTGATCAAATCACCTTATTCTACAAACTATTTTCTTTCAATGGAAAGTTCCATCTCCATTTGATGCAATATTTCATTGAAAGTTTTACATTAAATAAAAACATAAAAACATTCACCAAAGTTTTACAATTCACCATAAAAATAAAATATAATTGTGTCCATACAACTTGAAAAAAAAATCAATGACGTCTATGTCTTGATTGTCTGATATAGACCGCCTTTTCTTTAGTAGCTCCCCTGACAAGCATTAAGGTTGTATGTATGCCATTTAGCCATCCCCTTTATCACATCACCATTATCTATCATGAGTTGCAAGGTCTATGATATTCTTCGACAAATGCCCTAAAATGATAAGAAATTGTTAGGTATAATGTAATCCAACTAATTAAATGGAAAATGAAACTTTTATACTTTATGTCTTACTGTAGCAAAGTGCTTTGTTTCATTATCATAACCTTCAACACGACCTTCATCAGTGCCAGTCTCAGGTGGTACCACAGGAGGACGATCATCCTCAGCCATCTGAATGATGTATGGATGTGATACACCCCTAAACCACTCCATATATCCTACAACACATGTCCTGGGGTGATGGACCGAAATGACGTCCTGAACGACATACTCATCAAAATGTAACCAACATTGATTGATTTCTTCAATTGAATCAATTTCATTTACTACCACAAATGGATGACGGGTGATGCTCTGTACATATCCATACTGTCGAAGGACACATTCTGACAAGTGTAACTCACTTTCTCACCACTCTGATGAACCCCAAATACATTGAGATCCATTTAAATGGTTGAGCTTTCCTGTGGCCATCATATGGGTTAAATCGGATGACATCTAACCTGATATTATCTAATTACAAACGCACTGATACATGAGATGAGAGTCTGTGAAACTGATATCAAAGGCATCGAGGTTGATCCTTTGTGTAATCTTGACGTACTTGTTTGTCACCTACAGTCGAAAAGTGCTCATAAATCCAAGCCTACATGAAATCATAATGAAATCAATTATAAATGATATCATGTAACTTGAAATACAAATAATACCCAACTAGCTATTTAGTGGTTGCAAAACTAGCATATCCCAACTTTCATGCATGTAACTCAATGCGGCTGCTGCCCATGAATATCCTTCAATGAAACGTAGATCCACAAAAGAACCAAGGTACGAAACATTCACAGAAGTGACACTCTTATCAGTAGAGATAATACATCCAATAAGATGTAGCAAATATGCTCGAGCAACAACTGTCCATTCTCCGTTGTTGTATGCATTCTCATACACATAATCCGAACAGACTAAACTAATAAATTTGTCACCCCGGTTACATTTAATGTCGAATAATTGTAGAATTGTTCGACATAGGGTATGTGTAGTAGATTGGACACGTCATCCAATGTGATGCTTAACTCCCTAATTGGTAGATGAACGGAGTTTGTATCCACATACCACCTTTTGACAAAAATAGGCTAGTACCAACCAGCCTAGCTAAATCAGATAACTCCACTGCAGTTTGTATTTGATCATGTGGCCGTCCCAATTTATTCAACTTGCTCCCATGAGAAACCAACTTCAATTCATCACGATCCTACAACAACCAATACATTTCAATTAACAAATTGCTTAATCTAAAATAACATTCATTTCAACCCTTTTAAAGAATTTACCATACTATCCCACACCTGTCTGACCACGTGGTTCTCATAATTCAAAAGCAATGACCTATCCATAGGTCCTCCAAGATAGCTTTCATCCTCAACAACATTCACTTCCTCAACGATATTATCCTCAACTCCATCGGCTTCAAGAATATTAACAACACCACGCCCTCTACATCTAATAGATGCAGTAGGCTTTCAACTATTCGTTTGGAAACTCCTTCCTCTTATTTGCACCATGTTTTCTATTCATATATACATCTTCAAAATTAGAAAATCAATAATTGGACCTCTACAAATTTAAATATTTAAAAAAAAAAGTTAAAAACCCAGCTCAAGATTCCAAAAGTGCATTTGGGAAAGTGAATTTAGGAATGCTCTTCCAGAATGAGAATTCCATTGTAGCATTTCGAAAATGCTATTTCCGTACACAAGTTACGAATTCCTCTCTCCCGAAACATGTTGCGGATTGACCTTTCCAAAATGCTTTTTTCCACTCCCAATTTTCACTTACAAAATTCATTTCCTATAAAACTTCCGAAATGCATTTTCTGGAATAAAAAAAAAAAACAGACCTTTGTTGTCGACGAAGCTCTGTAAATGCAACCTACACCACTGCAACCATGCCACCAAAACACCACCACCCAACCTTCTACACCAAAACCCTCAACCAAATCAAAACCACCACTCACAATCTTTACACGAAAACGAACTCATGAACGCCAACGCTGAATCGCCGCTCTCCACTGCCAACAATGGCAGATCTGAAAAAGCAATGTTATTTTCGTATTTTCATTATCGTGATAGGGTGCATGTCACAATGGGGTGCAGAAAATTTGAGTGCTTCTTCCTGCACCTCCAAGTAGTTCTTGGGGCACCTCCAAAATTTGCAAAACGAACAAAAATATTCTTAATTTTGTATTGTGTAGACCATTTTACCCCTGCACCCTAATTCTTAAAAACCCTTCTTCTTCTATTTCTCTCACTCCGTCAACTGCGTGTGCCACCTCCCAAGTTTCTAGCTGCGATTTAGGTGTCCAATTCATTTTGAAATTGTCGATTACTACTGCATTTTACAATCATTTGAGGTACACATCATCTATTGTAAGATTTATAATGTATTTGGGGAGATTTCGTGGGATCTGTGATTTGGGGGTGGGGTATTTTTGAATTGTTTTGTTGCGAAACCACCCATTCCGCAACTTGAATACGGATCCGTATGCAGGTTGCGGAACCACCCATTCCTCAACTTGCATACGGATTCGTATATAAGTTGCGGAATGGGTAGTTCCGCAACACATCCCAACCCATTCTACTTACCTTAAACGACGTTTCGTCCCTGTTATTCTGCCGTGCTGCCGTAGTTTCACTCCTCCGCCGCCGACGACGTCGCACAGCACCCACCCACACTACCATGCACAACCTTGCAGCACCACCATTATCTCACCTTTCGTCTCTCACCTCTATCTACCATTTTACTATTTTTTTATTTTTCAAAATCAAAGATAATATGGTAATTTACTGGAGGGCAAACTTGGAATTTTTTTAAAACTTGGAAGTGCTCTAAGAACACTAGAGGTGCAGGAAGAAACACTCAGAAAGTTTTTGCCCATGAGTTAATGAACTTGAGCACCAAACCAATCAATATGACAACAGAAAAAAAAACAACTCATTTCATTGTTTCTTTAATATAATAACTGATATTTAATCGATTTATTTTATAAGTTAAATGTTCAATTTTGTATGATTAAAATTCATCATAACTAAATATATAAATTATATTATAATTAAATTTATAATAACCGAAAATACTAAACACGTAAAATAGTATTTTATATTTAATAAATAATTTAAATTGTAATATATACTCAACTTGAACTAGTAGAATTAAAAAAAACATTTCAATCCTTCAAAATTATTATTTAAAAACTAAAATATTTTTAGCATTATTTTAGTTCTTTCCGTGTTCAGAAATACAAATCAATTTTTTCAAATTTAATGGACTAAAATGATTATTTTTTAAAAAAAATTAGAAGTTAAAACTAAATTTATCCTGAGTTTCATTTAATAATATATACATATATATATATATATATATATATATATATATATACATATATATATATATATATATATATATATATATATATATATATACATATATATACATATATATATATACGAATTTAATTTATATATGATATAAATATTTATATTATTATTATTATTAATCTTTTTATTATTATTATAAATATTATTGGTAACAC
>Ga0209700_103792_pt1 | contig 28384 bp, 10 predicted proteins | sample SiratroredBW_FD_187528 | JGI IMG/M metagenome (GOLD analysis project Ga0209700, IMG submission 187528) | Root nodule microbial communities of legume samples collected from California, USA - Siratro red BW (SPAdes) (version 2) | ecosystem: Host-associated > Plants > Roots > Nodule | place: USA... | reverse complement strand
ATATATACTCAAATTACCCTAATAAAATATATAAATCTTGTTGGGAAAAGTTATTATGATTAAAACTATTGATAAAAATGCTTAATTTTAAAAATAGTGATTAAAACCATTAATTTAAATTCAAAATTTAAATTTCAAATATACATAGTTAAATAGTAATCACTAAAAAATCATTATTTTCTATAATCAATTGCATGTTTTTTACTTTCATTATTCAAATATGAAGCCAAACGATTAAAGTGTTTTAGGACAATATAGATATATGTTAAAATAATCCAAATATTTCGCAAATGAATAGAATAAATATTTTGTTTATTAAAAATAGTCTAAAACGAGTATTTACTCTGTAAATTTTAATAGGGACGTTAAGTAATTATATTATTTAATTTAAATTTAAGAATTGTTACGTTATAAATTATGCATTTTTAAATCTAATTTAGTTATGTATTTCTCAATATAATTCAACTTTTTAAGGTTTGAGTTAAAGGAAAAATTATCATAAATATATCTAAAATTTATAGCTTATTAAGCTAAGTTAATCAAATTATTATGTTTATTTTAATTCAAAAAATTTAGTACTTGTTTATATGCAAGTCTTTTTTTTTCTTTTTATCGCGAAATATAGTGTATTCAGAAGTCACGTTTAACTTAAGATAAGTCAATTATTAATTTTGTAATAATTACTTTAAATTTTGGTTTATAAATCTTAAATAGCATAAGTCCTAAATTTCATAATTTCAAATAGAGTAGTTATATTTTGACAACCACATGTGGCACAGACCCACTTTACAACCTTATGTGGCGGTCAAGATAAATGATCGTGTAAAAAACATTAAGATAAATGACCGTGTAAAAAATATTCCAACGTAGCACTGAGAGTCATCTCTAGGGTTTACATGTTTGGTGTTTTATCTAAAACGTTGTCCAACATATTCCATCAAGAGTTGAGAAGTAGTGAGTTTGATTCTCAGATCTCTTGAATCTCGTCACTGTTGTCGCCGCTGCTGCAGTCGTATCCGTTGTTGTCACTGCTGTCGCCTCCGTCGATTCTCGACCACCGTCGATTCTCTCACCACTGTCGCTCACCGCCGTTGATAGTCTCCCACCGTCGCTCGCCACTGTCATGGTCTACCAACGTTTGTCACCGCAACCACTCTGACACGAAATCTCCCTTACGAAATCTCCCTTATTCAAATGGGTGCACTAGACTCCTATCAGGTTTCAAATATTAAATTTAGATACTTAAAATCTAATTATACCCTTTCATAACAAAATATCCTAAATGTCTTTAAAAAAAGTCTCATTTTACCCTTATCCACGTGTACAATTAAACCACCTCAGCCCCGTTGATATCTAATTGTATGCCAGCTGTGGTTCTCAAAGCAAAATTTTCCTTTTAAATATAATGAAAGATAATAATTAATTATCATTTTCCAAGTCCCTATGTTTAATAAAGATATGTTACTTATGTAAATAATGATATTATAAAATTTAAATTTAAATTTAAAAGGGATATTGTGCTAGGTAAGTATTGTGTTTAAATAATTTAAGGTTTACAGAAATTAACTCTTGATCATGTTTACTTAAATAAAGAAAATGATCTGGTGCTGAATTGCCATAGTGCTGAATTGCAACACAATCTGATACAATGGATATGGACCCAACCATGTTGCTGTGTCCTGAAGCAATACAACACAACATGTGAGAACCTTTAAACTTGAGTTGCCGTCACCGCAAAATAGGAAGAAAGAACCAACGTCTTGTTATCTTTTTATTTTGTGCACTGTTCAATGTAGTTCTATTAATTAGTTAATGTTCTGATTCATTAATGTTCTAAAATTTCGCTAGGGTTTTGACTTATAGTAGTTTTTAGTGCCACTCAAAATTATGGTTTAGGCATTGAATACCCAATATAGGAATGCTTCTGTCGTAAGATCAATACATTAGTTGAGTTTTGTTTTTATTGGAATCTGATAGTAACTTTACATACGTGTCCAATGATCCCTGATTTTAGTTTCTTTGAAGTTCACATATGTTGGATCACTCCAACGTTTAAGTACAAACTGATTTTACAATAAATAATGAGTCAAATTAGTATTATAACATATATTAGTATTATTTTTAACATTCTTTTTTGTTAATTTTAATAATATTAATATTATGATGAATATTATTATTAAAATTATTAAAATTATTTTTATTATTAATAATGATATTATAATATTATTTTAACTAACAATGACAATAATCATTATAATATAATACTAATAATAATAATAATAAAATCACAATGAAAATATGATGAACTCTTCTTCCAACAAATTATAATAATGAATATTAATATAAGAACAAAATAAAAGAAATAAAAATAGAAAATTGCAGATAAATAAGAAAACTAAGAACAAAATTCAAAATAAATTCCTTGGCAATAGTGCCAAATTTGATCATTGTTGTTTCTAATCAAATTAAAATAACTTCAATGTAGATCGTCTAATACAATGTTAAACCATCTAACACCAAAAAGATAGTTGTATAGATAAGGTCAGTTGATCCCAAGTTGTCTCCTAACGAATTCAATTCTAAATTCAGTCAAAAGGTATTCAAAACTTGTATGCAAACAATAACAATAAAGTCAAAGGGGATTAAGATTGTTCAGTAGAAAATATAATAGAAGATAGAAAAACGATAAACATGGCAGGTTGACTCTCAAGTTCATTCACCACTGAATTCGTCCTTAATTATCTTAAGATTATCATTCTTTCAATTCTCACATAGAGTTGAACTTATCAAACAAGTATTAATCAAATTCAACAAAATTTTATTAGCAAAACAAGCATCTACTTACGTAATGAGTATCTCACCTGTCTCCAAGCGTATACTCATGAGATATTTATCTTCTATTTCTTGAATGAAGCAAACAAGAGATTGATTAAAATTAAGCAAACTAACCAATAACACTGATTAAAGAAAATAATTGATTCTCAATAAGCATTCAGAAACAATTCCTTTACAAAAACCAAAATTCAAAAAGATCAAACTGTCTAGCACGATTTGGTACAAAAAAATTGAAAAACAAAACTTTATTGAACATAAATCTAAAAATTCATCAGAAAATTACAAGAGAGTCACCCAAAGGGGTTTAGCCTTCCATACAAAGGATTAAAATAAGAAAACTATAGAAAGGAAATAAAACTAGGTCTAGAGTGTGTTATTGAGCTCTTGAGCCTCTGAAGCTCTATTCAAAGGTCTTTTTTTTTCAAGTATTTTAGATCCGGATTGTGTCCTAAATATTGTCTTTCAATACTCTTTAATATAATTTATTTCCTTCTTTGTTACAAATTGTCTCACAAATATCTTTTTTCCAATTTTGTTCCAATTTTTTGTTCTCGCTCATCCTTCATATAATTTGTTTCCATTCTTGTCTCATATATGCGGTTTTGATTTTTGTTAACTAAGGCCAACACAAGTGAATCTATCGTGAGAGATATTGCAGAAGATTTGAAGGAGATTTACTCTAATTCAAGTAAGAATTGTAGAGAATTATCTTTGTAAAAAACTTGAATAATATCTTTGTATAAGATTTAATTGAATTTGGAATCTGTTTCTTCAAAAGTAACACAATCATATAATTCGTGTCTTTCCTCTTCAAAAAAGTACACTCAACTGTAGATGGTTTAGGAAGATTATCTAATGGATTGTCTTATGACATCGTTTAATCCTTTGTTAACATAACTGTCCAAACTTCAAAATACTTTAATTCTTCATTAGAAATGTCTTCATCAAGGCACGAAATCTCTGAAGATAATTAGAAACAATAAAAGAGAGAGCGTGCTTAAAATTCAAGTTTATCTCATAATCTCAATTAAGATCCAATTAATACTGATGAGATAAATATTATGATTTATTCTCAATTATAGTCTAAGAAGGCTAAACACTCTATGTGTGAATAGAAATAGACTCATCACACAGAAATGAGAATTCAAGAAGATCATATTGTCTAGTACAATAAAAAATTAAAGAACACAACTTTATTGAACAGAAACCTCAGAATTCATTGGGAAAAATTACAAGAGAGTAACCCAAAAAGGTTTATCCTTCCATGCAGAAGACAAAAACAAGAAAGTTACAAAAGGAAAATAAAACTAGGTCTAAAGTGTGTGTGCAACTCCCTTCTTTTTTCCTCTAAAGCTTTATTTAAAGGTCTCTTTTCTTCATGGATTTCAGATCTAGATTCTATTCCAAATATTGTCTTACAATTTTGTTTCCTTCTCTGTCACAAATTATCTTACAGATATCTTATTTCCAATTTTGTTCCTAAATTTCATTTTTGTTTATCTTCTAGATATGTGATTTGAATTTTTATTAATTAAACCCAACACAATCGAATTTGTTGTAAGAAATATTGCAAAAGGTTTGAAGGAGATTTGCTCTAAATCAAGTGAAAATTATATAGAATTATCTTTGTAAGAATATTTATGCAGAAGATTTGATCGGATTTGGAACTTGTTTCTTCATAAAGTTAGAATCACAAAACCTATGTCTTTCCTCTCTACAGTAGTGTACTCAGCTATTGATAATCTAGGAAGATTGTCTAATGGATCGTCTAATGAGACTATCTAGCGAGGCGATCTAATCCTTGGTCAGCATAACTTTTCAAAGTTCAAAATCCTTTAATTCTTCAATTGAAATGTCATTTTCAAGACATAGAATCTTTGCAGATAATTAAAAATAAGAAAAATGAGATAATATACTTAAAATCCAAGTTTAGACAATAATCTTAATTCAAGTCAAATTAATCCTGATTGAGTAAATCTTATTTAAAATACTGAATTTATTCATAATTAGAGTCTAAAAGTGAAAATGAAACATTTTAAGTGTAAATAAAAATATATTCATTAGAGGTATTCAATTCTTATTCAATGTATGAACATAATAACTAGTTGTTTTTTTAAATTTAATCAACACTAAAATAACACACAAATAAGTCTTCAATCAGGATTAAAGGGTTTAAGTAGTTTGAGTCCTCAACTTAATATGTGCATGTTTTGATTACTACAAATCTTAGATTGGAAGACATTGTTAATGTCATTTACATATAATATAGTTCATTTTGAAATTCGAGCAAAATCAAATTTAAAATTATGAAACCAAAAGTTATCCCTTACTTAAATTTAGTTAAAAGTTTAAGTTTATGAAAACTGGGAATAAACTTCATATTCAAATTTAATTAGTATATCTTGAAGATTTCATGTAAACTAAGAATATAATCAAATTAATTTAGGATATAAATCTAACTTTATAAACCAATTTTTTGAAACTGAATTAGACATAAACTCACTTATTAATATAACATTAAGATCACTCAGAGTTCATCATAATTTAGTTCATTGAAACTGTTATGTTTCTTAATATTAAGTTCTTATTAAACCATAAACAAATATATAATCTCACGTTTAAATATTTATTCTTCAAAGTAAGAGAGATTAAATTTATGAATATTGGAAATAGATTTTCCGTGAATTTAGTTATTATAATTTTAAAGTTGAGTAATTTAAATTATAAAATAAACAAAAATATTATCTATGTTATATTAAACTAAGGAAAATACACTACAACAAATATCACTTTAGGCAACAACATGAAACCGTGGCCTAAAACATAAAAACTATGGCCTAAAGTTTAGACAACGATTTTTCAATCGTGGTCTAGATGAGTGTTGTCGTTTATAATATACAACAATTTTTTGTAAGGCAAAATTATAAAATCGTTATTTAATGTGTTGGCAATAACCACAATTTTAAAAACGTTGCCTAAAGTAATATTTGTTGTAGTGATAATTTTTTGACAACATTACAATTTACTTTTAACGAGATTATAATCATTATAAAATAAAATTTTGTATTTAGAATAAAAAAATAAGAATAAAATGATAGTTACATAGTGATTGTAAAAATTTGTTGAGTGTCAATTTATCATTACTTTTAAATTAAATGTGTTATATTAAACTGAATGAGTTTTGTTATCAAATATCATATTCTCACTTAACACAACTTCCATTTTGATACAAGAATGATATTGGGTATATAAAAAAGTGATACATTGTACACCTGTACTAGTATTAAAAAGAAAAAAAATTAAGAGAAAAAATAGGTATAGGAATTTCGAACTTATAAGCACATTATGATTGGATCTAGTTTAGAACACATCCATTTCGCGATTAAGAAAAGCATCACGTGCTTTGCCTTAAGATAGTTTCTTGGCATCTACAACAACCAAGAAAGGCTGATACTTCAGAAAGCAGCCTTTATAAATCTATGCCTATGCCACAAGAGTGCCATCATCATCATATTCCTTTGTAAAGTAAGCAAAATCCAAGCTTTTTGCAACCCCTCACTATAAATGCTGTGGTGGTAGCTAGTACTAGGATGTCTCTGGATCATCATAGGTCATTTTTCGAATCATTAATGAATAAATCTGACCTTTAGATTCATTCTCTTTTATAATTTCATTGAATTTGTTGTTTATTTCTTCCAATTTTCAAGATAAAGCGATGCAAGCCACCGATTCAAATTGACCGAAGCAAGTTTAACCAAATTTACCTAAAATTTATGCTAATAAATTATAACTTTATAAAGACAAGAGTTACAAAACAGACGCGTGATTTTCTTTTTCCTGCTTCTTAAAAAATAAAGATCTAAAAGAGTTTAAATATAATTTTAATCTTTAAATTAAAGTAATTTTTTTATATTCTAATTCTTTTAAAACTTTACTAAAGTGACAAATAAAGTACAACACATTTACGTAATAATTGATTTTGGTTTTGCATCCATATGGAATACTTTATCATATTCACATTTTTTTTTTATTTTGAAATATTTATCTATGTTTAAATATAGAATAACTATCAATTAAAAATTAAAATAAATTTATTATAAATTTAAAAAACTAACAAATAATTTCTTCCCATAAAAATTCCTTTTGAACTATGCCTGCTTGATTAGACAAAGTAGAACATTCTGCAATAGCAACAACACGGAGCAAAGAACTTTTCATTTTGCATGTCCAGAAGAGAAAAGAAGTCAAGTCAATCTCAAACTAATTTGAAAGTCTAACTACCATGGTAGGGTTAAGACATAATCATGTCCAAGTTTTTTTTTTTTTTTTTTTTTTTTTTTTTTTTTTTTTTTTTTTTTTTTTTTACAAAATCAATAAATTTGTTGTTTCTGTTACGTGTGTCTTAAAAATTGAAATATTCAGTTCAAACGGGTATCCAAAAAGCACATAAACTTCAATAGGTCATTTATCTCATCTACATGCAAATCTGAACCCATTTTGGTTGATTATTATTTGCCTCTAAGAAAACTTTTTACACTACCCTTCCACGTTCATAACCAGCAATGTTTGCTACTTGCTACCATACATGGCATAAATTCCGTATTCCCCTTTCTCTCATATATCATTCTAAATCATAAATCATGTTAGCATGCAGCTACCATTATTTTAAAGAACGAGTTTTTCCATTTTAAAAAAGGAAAAAATCTGCAATGAGATAGAAGGAAATCCAACAGGGATAGTAAGAATGAACTCAAATCTAGTATACACACGTACCAAACAAAGAGATGTACATTGATTAGGTTTTAGGTACTATGGCACTAGTTACAACAAAAGTCTTGTTGTACCTTACCTGGTAGATCCAATCTCAACTATTTATCAGATCTTTTTCTTGAGGCTTTTCCTACTTATAACTCTAAACCTTTAAGCAATTCCTATGCTTTTCTTTGCCTCCAAAACTCACAACACTTCCTCCACAATTAGTCCAAAACCTCTTCTCTAAAACCTCAAACGAACCCCATAACACCTAAACCAAAACCCAAAACCACAAAAGACCATAATGAGAACCAAAACCACATGCACCATTTTAACACCATGTTTGAACCTTGCCATTCTCCTGATCCTACGAACATTCCTCAGCATGTGTGAGGCCAAGATACTAGCTTTGCCACTAAAATCAAAAGTGATCCCATCTGGGTATCTCCCAAGTCCACCCAACAAGCTTCGATTCAACCACAACGTTAGCCTCACAATCTCCATCACAGTTGGCACACCCCCCCAGAATGTGTCCATGGTCATTGACACAGGAAGCGAACTCTCCTGGCTTCACTGCAACAACACAAACACAAGCCAAGTCGTACCCGACCCGTTTTTCAACCCGAATTCCTCCTCCACATACTCCCCAATCTCGTGCTCTTCATCAACCTGCACTACTCGAACCCGAGATTTTCCCATACCCGCTTCCTGCGACTCCAACAACCTCTGCCACGCGACTCTCTCCTACGCCGACGCTTCGTCCTCGGAAGGGAACCTCGCTTCGGACACACTAGGCTTCGGATCCTCCTTTAACCCCGGAGTTATCTTCGGGTGCATGAACTCGTCCTCCACCACTAACTCCGAATCCGATTCCAACACAACCGGGTTATTGGGTATGAACCTCGGATCACTCTCCTTGGTTTCTCAATTAAAAATTCCCAAATTCTCGTATTGCATATCAGGTTCTGATTTCTCGGGCATTTTACTTCTCGGCGAGTCCAATTTCTCGTGGGGCGGGTCTTTAAATTATACCTCCTTGGTTCAAATATCCACTCCTTTACCTTATTTCGACAGGTCTGCGTACACGGTTCGGTTCAAAGGAATTAAGGTTTCGTATAAGTTATTGAACATATCCGATAACCTTTTTGTTCCTGATCACACTGGAGCGGGTCAAACCATGTTTGATTTGGGTACCCAATTTACCTTCTTACTTGGCCCGGTTTATAAAGCATTAAGAGAAGAATTCTTGAACCAAACAAATGGTACGTTGATGGTATTGGATGATCCGAATTTTGCCTTTCAAATAGCAATGGATCTTTGTTATAGGGTGTCCATGAACCAGTCCAAATTACCGGAGTTACCAAGTGTGAGTTTGGTTTTTGAAGGGGCCGAGATGCGGGTTTCGGGTGACCAACTTTTATACCGGGTACCCGGTTTGATTCGGGGCAATGATTCGGTTTATTGTTTCACCTTTGGGAATTCGGATCTGCTTGGTGTTGAGGCATTTATTATTGGCCATCATCAGCAACAGAATATGTGGGTGGAGTTTGATCTTGTACAACATAGGGTTGGGCTGGCTGATGCACAATGCGATTCGGTTGGGCAAAAGTTACTGGGCATGGGATGATTGGGTAGATTTGGTTCATTGGGGCGTGGTCCAAAAGTGGAGAGAGATTGAAAAATTGAATGAGGGGTTTTAGTATGTAGTGTTAAGTGTTTAAATAAGTTGAGGATAAGCTGTTCTTGTGGTTTGGTCCACTTCATTCATTCAATTCAATTGCAACAGTCATCCCAGGGAAACAGTGTTTTAGACGTAAGCTTTGAAGAGGGTCTACTTTGCCATTTGATTGTCTTCAGTGACCAAATAAATAAATTCGAAATTAATATTCTTCTTACTTCACTATCATCAATTGTCAACTTTATACCTTCCATTTATTTTATGCACGCTTTATACATTTCATTGTTTTTGTCAATAATTAAATAAATTTGCAAATAATATTATTCTTTTGACACTTTCCTTTTGTTTGATTATAGGTTTTTTTTATTGAAATTGTTCCAATTCAAAGTTTTAGAGATTTCAAACTAGAGAGAGTATTTGAGTTTGCTTTTAAACATGGATTATTTTATTGGAAGATCCTTCTTGAAGTTTTAAAATCTTAAATACTAGAAACAATTTTTAAAACTAACTTCTTTACATAAAGTCGAGAATCTAAAGTATTAAAAAATTGACTTTTTTTTCTATTATTTGAATCCTTGAATTTTAGTATCAAAATATCTTTTCAAAATTTTCACTAAATTTATCTTTAGACTTTATTACACAATTTATAGACTCTATTACACAACTTATGAATAGCTAGTAACTCGATTACTTAATTAAGATGTAGGTATCCAATTACAACTGAACTAAATTAGAAGGGATTAGACTCATGACTTGTAATTAGACGACAGTTGATTAGTTTGGCTATAACGAAACAACCTTCATCCTTGAATTGATTGAGCCGACAAGGCTTTCAGGGTGGTTGTACGAGCTTTGGGTGCTCGACTTGGTCATGATGGCACACAACCCCAACCTTGAGTGGATTGAGGTGAAAAGACTTTATTAACAGTGGTTCTAGAAGCCTCCATTTAGATTCTCAAACGTCACATCACTTAGAATAGGAAATCTCCTAACCATCACATCCTTGCGAGTGCCTTTCATTGTGATTGGACAAGATTGGTGTTTGCCTAAGCAGTTTCAACAATTCCTTTAACTCTCCTTTATGTCATTTCAGAGTGTTCAAAACGTAGGGGAAGTCATTCCACTACTCCATCTTACAAAAGAAAAAGTATGTACTTTTTTCTTTCACACTTTAGTTATTACTTGTGTAAAATAAGGTTTAGACCGAGTTCAAAAGGAGGGGAGAATTAAACTTTCAAAATCTTTTCGCAAATCTGATTTGTTCTTGAAATAGAAAATGAAAATTCTTAATTCAATTAATCAACTTGTGTAATTCTAGACTGTCAAGTAAACAATCAATTGTGCACAGCGAAAACTATTAAAGATAAACCCAGAAAATAGTTTACAGTATAGAAATGTGTTAATCCATATTCAAGATGATTAAACACAATCCAGTAGATTAAAAATAATCCAGAAACACAGTTGATTCAAATATTTGTAAACAGATTCAGTGATTAGTTTATTAAGCGAATGCAAGCAGATAATAAAAAGATCAAGAAGAGAGGAGAGGAAATCAAGAACATAAAGAATTATCCTGGTTCACCCTTCCTCAAGGACTACGTCCAGTCCTTTGCAAACTAGCAAAGATTTCCACTAAAAAGGTCACAAGATCAGTTTACAACCCTTGCTCTCGGCAAGTTACAAACTGCTCCCAACAGTAAACCTACACCTCACTGAACCACTCAGCTAGTGTGTAACCAGTGCAGAAACCCACTGCACCACAACACTTGTAATCCGCAAGCAACATTGCTCCCCGCAGCACTTACCCTCTACTGAACCCCTCAGCAGATGTGAGACCAGTGCAGAAACCCACTGCACCAACTCAATTACAGACCCAGTAATTGAAACACAACAAATAGATTACAAAACAGCAAGATCAACAATTGATCACACAGTACTTCTACACAGAACAGATTACAAAGAATGAAGATCAAGTGTAGAAGATTTAGCTTTGGTCCAGAACCAAAGTTGCAAGAACCTCACTCAAGGATGCTTAAAGATTCACGTTCTTAGAGGTTTCTTGTTTTGAAAAGCTTTGCCAAAGGATGATCGCACAAAAGGGGCGCTATATCTCACTTAGAAAATCTCAAGGAATGCTTTACGAAAATCATAGATGTCTGAAAATGATAGTGCCCATTCCTTTAAAGAGCCAAATCAGGTTTAAAACATCTTAGCTGTCACAGTTCAATTAATTGAACAAACCATTCAATCGATTGAATTGACCGTTAATTGACCCAGTCAAAGATTCCAGTAGTAACAGAAATAACTGTCACTTTCAATCGATTGTTTTAGAAATTCAATTAATTGAAAAACCTTTTCCCGCAAAAATCTGTTTGGGCTATTTTTCTTAAAACTAATTTTAATAAAAATATTTGTGAATCTCTTAGCATCTCAGGAATGATGAACCATGCCACTAATGATTAAGGACTAAGCCAATCACCAACACACAAACTCAACTATAGATCAAGACCGAATCATCCAACCATCTTCATGTTGGGACAAAGTATTCACTTGAACAAATTTGGTCCAGGTTGGTTCCAACAGATTCTTCACGAGACAGTCTTCATCAGCTCACGTGCTAGACATTGATCTAACATAGTCCAGATCCAATTCATCAGAAGCTTTAGCAAGCTATGGTCTTTCTTAACTTCATCAAATCACATGCTTAGCCTTGGTGCTAACAACTTGGTTATGTGGTTCTATCATTTTGTTTCCTTATGCTTAATTTCCCTCGTTACTTTTCTCTGTGTTTGTTCTCCTGCTAGGTATTCATGGGTAATTGTTAAACATTAGGTTTTAATGTTTTCATTTTTGGGTTTTTAGATTTTCTGCTTGGGTTTATTCTTTTGTATTTTGTCTTCGGGCGAATGGCTTATGACCTGTCTTACCCTTGGGCTAAGATAGAGTTATTAAGGGAAACATCTGGTTAAAATTTCATTAAAAAGCTTAAGGCTTTCAAAACCTTCAAGCTCTTAATAAGACTAAGCAAAAAGATGTTAGAATCTAGGTTTGTGAATCAGATGAACCTAATTGTAAAAATGAGGCTAATGACATAGAGGACAAGTTTTTGCATTTTTTATGGTACCGTCTTCATAAAATTAGGTCAATGACTACCTCTGGATTCATTTGAAAAGGAGGTGCTAACTGTGATGAATGTTGCCCCTACCTAGTTACACCCGAATAACTGAGCTTTCATTTGGGCTTAGCACATACCTTGCTCACACCTCGACATAATATTAAGGTCAAACATGCTTTTTTATTTCTTTGAGTTTAAAACCTCTTATAGGCAGTTGTGGGCGTCTTTGAATAGTGTTACGGGACAAGGTCTTTTGTCCCTTTTTAAGTCATCTTCTTCAAAGGTCGTTTCTTAAAAATCTAGGCTTCCCAAACAGTCTTATCTTGTTGGAGGGTTTTCTCCTTTACTAGACCCAAAACCCTCATTTCCAAGGTGCTCAAATTGGAATTGAAAACAACTATGCGAGAATTGTGAGAAACTACAAAAGTTGGAAGATATTTTTTATACAATCACCTTAAAGCTTGAATACTAGGATGTAGAGTTTATATTGTTACACACCCCTATCTTATAATTTTGCTATAACTGTCATTTTTTTAATTAACTAACCCTAGATTTTTACCTATGCAGACAACTAAATGACTATATTGCAAAAGAAAATGATGTACTGCTTTAAAGAATGTAGAGAATGTCAGTGTGGGGAAGGGTCCAACAAGGTAATTGTGGAGTCTGATAAGGTTGAAGCAGCCCCAGCAGATCCTTATCTTAAGGATCTTAAAAGAAAAAGGGTAAGAAGGGTTGTCATAACCAAAAGGTCAAACCCTATTATTTCAGCCAATTTGAAGTTTGACAACCAAGGGACAAAGGTGGAGATGCTGATTACGGAGAACTGGTATCCTCATGGATTAGTCATTGGGAGAAAGGTTGCTTTTTTGAACCCTAATGTTTGCCACTCTGCCTACAACTATGCCCATAATTTGTTGGGAGGAGACATTCCAGCCTTGGAGAAGCAAAACTTAGTTTCTCTTTGCAAAAGAATTCAAGGATTACTAAATAAAGCAAACAACCATGACCTATTTGGTAGGCAACTGAGCTAAGGAGGCTTCGTTGGCTAAAGAAAAAAGAACCAAACAACTTGTTGAGGCCCAACTGGAGAGGGATCAATTGAAGTCCGATTATGCCAAAGTGGACCATCTTTATGCGTAGGCGAAAACATGGGTGAAGGAGAAGGTGACATTATCCCTTCATCTTAAGAGTGAGTGAAAAATTACCAAAGAGGATTTAAAGGATGAAATTGCTAATATCTTTGGGATGGGCTTCGAAGGGAGGCTCAAGCAAGTGCAAGCCTTGTATCCAAACCTTGACCTTTTTGCTAAAGTGGTCGCTGATGGAAAACTAATAGAGGAATATGCTTGATTAATTGTTAAATTTTTTATAACTTGTATTTGATTTTATTGAACTTTATTTTATAATTTTGGAAGTCCATTGTTATCATTTTGAGTTTCATTATTGTCAAACTATTTTTTTTATTTATACTAAGACATGTACATATTTGGGAATTTGATTTATACTTTATCATAATCTTGTTAAAATATAAGTGCATGTGAGCGTGTATGACTTAAATTTAATATGTGCTTTACTTATTTGTTCGCATATATCTTTATGAATATATTGTGGGTATTTAATACGAAAGGATATGTAAGGCTTAGGTTGACTCTGAACTAAGACAAGTGTATGTGTTACGGACTTAACTTGTGTATATTATTCTTTAACTATGATAAGTCGTTTTATAAAAATGTTATGAAAATATGTATTTAAATATTATAATTAAAATATAAATAAATGTATAGTTATTTTAAAAAATATATTTTATTTAAATATAATGAATATTATAATTGAAATATAAAAAGATTATAATAATTATTTTAGCAAATAATTAATTAGTTTTGTGATGAATTAAAATATTTAATATCAATATTGATTTAATTATAAGAAAAAAGAGAAAATGAAAATGCAATTAATTTTTTGAAATAATAAAATGTAAAATTTTGTAAATAAATTTAGTAATTAAAATGTAAAAATTGTAAATGATATTTAAAAAATTGTAACTAAACTGTTTGGAATCTCTTAACCTATTTTAGATTCCATATAATTGTATTTTTAATCACCTTAATAAAAAAGTTTGCAATGCTTTGCATATTCCGAATGACATAACATTGAAGCATGTACTACTAGCAACCACAATTCCTATATCAAAGTCTAATTACGTAAAATGTGATTGAGATATTAACAGTTATCCACGTATTTCAAATGATATTTTATAAGTTTCAATTTCCTTTTGACACAATCAATGAAAATTATTTTAATTCTCTTGCTCTTATTTTTACAAATGGTCAAATTACACGTGAGGAAGGTGTCCACTTTTAATGTGCATCTCCTTCGAATTTCCTATAATTAAGGAAAAAGTGTGTAATGCTTTGGGTCTTTCAAATCACACAACGTTGAAAAACTTGTACTACCATCAACCGAATACATTAATTACTCATGAATTAATGTCTAATTATGTACCATGTTATTAAGATATTAACATATGTCTATGTATGTATTTTATAAGTCTTAGTTTTCTTTTGATACAATCATTGAACTATACACTAAGTTTAGAAGATCTACCGAATAAGTTATAAGTTATGACACTTCTAAACCTACCCACTACAACTTCTACAAATCTCAACCCCATCACTTTTACAAAAAGAAATACTTTACTTCATAGGACTTATTCAACAAGTGCCACCATAATGGTAAGTTGAATTTAACTTACAAATGTTACAACTCCAAAAATAACGATAATCCAATACAACTGGTATTTTGATAAACTATTTCACAACATAATGGAGGTAATATAATATGGAGACCGTAAAAAAGTCACAGAAATAAACTATAAAAAGTAGTAAAAACTAATATAGATTTGTAAAGTACGAATGTCGATCCCACAAAGAAAAATGTTGCTTATAAATCTCATTTTTCATTACTCATTAAGCAATTATGGTTTTCAAGATGATTTGATAATGATTTGATTCAATAAACATAAAAGAGCAATTAAAAAATAAATAACGATTATAAAAAATGGTTTTAAAAGATCTAGAAGAACTCTGGGATTGAACTTCATCTATCTCCCTTATTTATATTTTGGATTTGATAAAAACATACAATATCCATAACTACTCACAATTGATGCACATATAAAAATCATTCACACCGATTCCTCTTATATGAAATTCATAAGGAAATTTCCTAAACACTGATCCCTCAATTATTTAGTAAATTACCCAGCGTTAAGTACAAATGTTATACGCAATTAATAGATCGAAACCTATCCCTAGTATTCTAATATATTGAGTATTTTCATCTAGGTCAGAAACTTAAAAGTACTTCCTAGTTAAATTCAAGAATCAAAATCAAGACTCTATTGATCAGATAAAATCTAGAATTAACCACAAGATGAAAATACCAATTGAGTAGAAACTGAATATTATATATAAAAATCACCAAAATACAAATGAGTTCAAAAGATTACATTCAATCCCAAAGATGAAGAATTAACTACTCATGGTAGTCACTACAACCCAAGGAAAGGAAGATTGTTAGATAAGAAGAAAAAATGATGAATTGTTTTCGTCCTTGACGGCTGCTCTCGTTCCTTTAGGTCTTGATCCCTTCAAAAAACCTAAAATCGCCCTTTTAAACTCATTTTTGGGCCGAGGTTAAGTGACTTTTCGCTTGGAATTTTTTTTTATTTTAAACTTTTTATTTCTTTTCTTCATGAATCTTCCAATCTCTTATTCTTCATTCTTTTATACTTGAAATTTTACATTAATTGAGATCAAATGATTTCCTTTAACTCAAGACTCAAAACCTAAATTTAGATCCAAAAACTCTCAAATTGAGAGTAGTTACAAATTTAAAGAACACTTAAACCCACAAATACTCAAGCTTTTTCATATATAAAAACACTTAAAAGTGATACTTATCAATCATGCACGACTTATTAGAAATCAAAACTAACACTAATGTCGCATGAATAATCAATCATTGAAAAATTATTCAACTTCTTCACCAAAATATGCAGTGTGAAGAATAATAATGTATGACTTAGAAAGCAATACCTACATCAATCATCATAACATAAGAAGAAGATAAACATTTGACTAAACATCAATCACTTTTATTTTAATTATATTTTTATTATTTTAATTTTGTGTATTTTCTTTTCAAATATTAAATAAAATTTTAATTATTTTTAACTGAATATTAAATATTTTTTTACTAAATATTATTTTATATATTCTTTAATTAAGTTTTTTCTAAATATTATTACATAATTTATTAATATATTTAAGTAAACATATTTAAAACAAATTTTATGTTAAATAATTATTTTATGCTAATTTTTCAATTCTCTTACTTTCACAAATTTAAAATTCAATTTTCACGCTTTACTCATTATTAATCATATTTAACTTTTATCAACACTTTTATAATATAAAATTATTTATTTAATAATTATTTCCAATTAATTTTCAACATTTTATTTTTAATAATTTTGTTTGATCATTTAAAAATTATCCATCTTCATACACACAATTATTTAAATATTCTTAAATTTATTTATATTTTAGTTGTAATATTTATTATATTTAAAAAATATTTCAATAATTTAAAAATAATTAACAAATTTATTTATATTATTATATTTAAATAATTATTACATTTATTTGTATTTTAATTAAATTGTTATATTTAAAAATATATTTCAATTATTTTTAATTTTTATTAAATTTATATATATTTTATATTATATTTATGATTTTTGAAAAGATAAAAAAAAATCCACAGCTAGAATTTGGTTTACCAAAACCGAATTCCAACAAAACAGTGCCAGATCCGTAAATAAAAGGCACAATTAATGTGGCACTGCAGTAAATGAAAGAAGGAGCAGTGCAAGATCAGTGAAAATATGGGGCTGATTTGTATTTTAAAACTTTGGGTAAATTTTTCACTTCAAAAGTTTGGTTAGGGATCTTATTCTCAGAGGAAAGTCAAACAACGAATAACATAGCAGAAATAAAAACCACAAAAAAACATAAATAACCCTTAAATACATTTTTCTGAGTGATTGTTGAACCTTGTTGAATATGATATAGTTATTTTACAGTAACTTTTACATATTTACCTCATTTATGTTATTTCTTAAATGAAGTGATTAACTATTAATTATTTTAATTGAGCTGATTTAAAACTAAATAATAATCTATTACACACCTATCTTCTTTTTATATACGAGATTGATACTACTAAAATTAAAATTAAGGATATTTATATGTGAGGTAAAATTTGAATAATCTCATTATTTAACCTACTAAAAAAATATTAGATTGAGTTAGGATAAGTTTTTTATATTTTATATGTTAAATCAAATTCAACTCAACCTATCTTTAGTGGATTATATTAAGGTGGGTCAAGTCGTTGATTTTAACTAAGATTGTTCCCATTAATTTGATATATAAAAATAAAAATATAACACAATTTATTGATAATAGAAATATAAATAATAAATTCATCATTCATATATAATTTGAGTTGGGTCAATTTTAACCAAAATTCAATCCAATATAATAAGTAAGACATATTATATAATATATATATATATATATATATATATATATATATATATATATTAAATATGAATAATCCACAAATATTTTTACAAGCATGATACAAATAATGTCAGAGATCTATAGTTATTTTCTCTTTTGGTTGTTTAAAAGCAAAGCTATTCAATTTAGTCACGAAGACATAACATCAGAATCACGAGAATGGAATGAATATTCTGCGAAGAAGGACCATACATATCATCACAAAAAAAAAAAAAATCTTCAGATCTCGCTTACAATTTTATATAAACTATGTAGCATAAAAAAAGTGGATTTTATATATAACTTAATTTTATAAAATCAATTTTTAAAATAAAATTTACACTTTACAAATACATTATTTGATCATACTTCTATAAAATTACGTTACACAAATGTTTTTCAGCAACAAAGAACCCCTAGTAAACGTGTAGCAGAATTTTGATAAACAAACATTTGCATCTCATTATTTAATCAAAGAACAAGATATGAACTAAAGTTGAGCCGACAACAATTTAACAATAAAAGTAATCCTAGAAAATATCCAAGTGGGAATGTGAACAACAACTATAAAGTGGCATTGGCAGTAACATCAAAAGCTGTTAGAGAGTTAGCATAGCATAAAATTGAGAACCAACAAAGCTAACTAAACAATGTGATGTAAACATGCAACTTTCCCTTTCTTCCATTCCTTTCTTAGCAAGTCTTAACGGTAGGAGGCTGAAGTTTACCTGTCAACCAAGTCCATCAAACCCAATTTGTGATGCTCAATCCCTTTCATTTCTCCACATTTTATTTCTCACTCAAAGTGCACAAATAGAAATTGGGAGAAAACATAACCTAATTATTACATGGTTGCAATATTCTATCATAACAATCTTCACATAATTATTACTCCAACTTTCATTAATTTTTCTATAAATTAAAAGCAGTTTGGATTATGAGGTGATATAAAATATTATGTAATAATTTCTCAATAAAGGAATTTATGTAGCTTACCAAAGAGTTAAATGTAAGGAACTATAGCTCCCTTAAAATGTGATGAACCAAGTTTCAATTGGTGATATGTGAAAAAAATGTTTAATTGGATAAGTTAGTGTCCAATCTTTGAGTTATGATGGCATGTACCATTGCCATTAAATGATAACAAAATCTATTGGGTTGGGGCAATTTGATCTGGAATCATTGCATGTCTTACAAGGGTCATTTTAGAAAATGAAGTTATAGACCGTTAGAGGAAGATCCATAATAATATAATCTGGCTTGTAAAGTACTCTATATTCTTAACCATTACCAACAGCTAGCAAGTGGCATGGTTCAAGTTTGGAACATTGTTGCTGAAGCCATTCCAAGTCTGTAATGTCTCATTTTCAACTACCTAATTATATAATCGTACTAATTCCATGTCTACTATATAAGCTACCTCGTTTTCTTGTTCTCTTCATCCAAAGAACAAGCATCAAACTCTATTGTCTACTTGAATAGTTTCAAAACAAGATTCACAAAGAGAAAAGAAGAAATGTGTTGTGCTTATCTCAACAAGATAGGCTTCATGAAGGCAATGTTTCTTATGTTATTTGCTCTCATGATACTGCCAGAGCTCACTCATGGAAAGCATGCAAGAGTCACTAGGCACTACAAGTTTAACGTATGTGCAATGCATGTTTTTGATACAACGAGATGCTTTCAATTCAACTTTTTTTACTGAATTTAACACTTATCCTTTGCCTTTTGCTCAGATCAAAATGCAAAACTTCACAAGGCTATGCCAAACAAAGAGCATTGTAACTGTCAATGGACGATTTCCTGGTCCTAGAATCATAGCAAGAGAAGGGGATAGAGTTGTGATTAAAGTGGTTAACCATGTTCAGTACAATGTTTCCCTTCATTGGTATTGTTATATAACTACACCCGATGAACCAATTTGTTGTGATTGTTGGCATTTTCTCAACATTTGATTGATTTTTCAGGCATGGAGTTCGCCAACTGAGAAGTGGCTGGGCAGATGGACCTGCCTACGTCACACAGTGTCCAATTCAGACAGGCCAGAGTTATGTGTACAATTTTACAATCATTGGCCAAAGAGGTACATTGTGGTGGCATGCACATATCTCATGGCTTAGAACAACCCTTTATGGTCCCATTGTCATTCTTCCCAAAAGACATGTTCCTTACCCTTTCACTCAACCCTTCAGGGAAGTTCCCATCATATTGGGTAAGTTGAAATCCTAAAAAAAACTACATCAGAGAATTTAGAGTCACTATGAGCTTACATGTTAGAAAGTTGACGTTTTTTCTGATACGCAAACCTGTATAAAATGGCAGGAGAATGGTGGAAAGCAGACACAGAAGCAATTATAAATCAAGCAATGCAAACAGGATTGGCACCAAATGTCTCAGATGCTCACACCATCAATGGTCTTCCAGGTCCTGTCTCCAACTGCCCAGCCAAAGGTAAGAACATAGTAAGGAAAAGTAAATAAGTAAATAGTCTATGCATTAATAATATAAAGAGTTTAAATTTTCATTCAATATCCAACTGTTATATTGTAAGCTTTTTGACTTTTACAATAGTTATCATAAAATTTGTAATAGAGATAGGGATTCAAGATTGTTTAGCATAGAAATTATAGTCAAAAGATGAAAGAAAAATACAAACATTGTCAATTCTTAATCATATATGATTATTGATAGTTTTCATTTCATTAAGTTCAATTGTCTATTTCTTCAGATACTTTCAAGCTCAAGGTGAAGCCTGGGAAAACATATCTGCTTCGTCTGATCAATGCTGCACTTAATGATGAGATGTTCTTCAGCATAGCCAACCACACCCTCACTGTTGTGGAAGCTGATGCTGTGTATATAAAGCCCTTCAGCACAAAGATTGTTCTGATCACACCTGGTCAAACGGTCAACGTCCTTCTCAGGGCAAAATCCAAGGCTCCAAATGCCACATTTGCCATATCTGCAAGGCCCTATGCAACAGGTCCAGCTGTTTTTGACAACACAACAGCAACAGGGTTTCTTGAGTACAAGAAACCTTCACTTTCAAGCAACAAGTCAAACACCAAGAAGCTTCCTCTTCTTAGACCAGTGTTCCCTAAATTCAATGACACTGTCTTTGCAATGAACTTCCACAACAAGGTGCGCAGCTTGGCCAATGCAAGATTCCCAGCAAAGGTTCCAAAAACTGTTGACAAGCGCTTCTTCTTCACTGTTGGCTTAGGAATCGGCCAATGCTCAAAAAACCAACAATGCCAAGGGCCTAACAACACAAGGGTAGCTGCTGCAGTTAACAATGTAACCTTTGTGATGCCAAAGATTGCCTTACTCCAATCACATTTTTTTAACCAATCCAAGGGAGTGTACACAACTGATTTTCCTGCTAACCCTCCTTTCAAATTCAACTACACTGGAACTCCACCAAGCAACATCATGGTGAGTAGTGGGACTAAGGTAGTGGTGTTGCCATTCAACACCAGTGTGGAGTTGGTCCTTCAGGATACAAGCATTATTGGAGCTGAGAGTCACCCTCTTCACCTTCATGGCTTTAACTTCTTCATTGTGGGTCAAGGCAATGGAAACTTTGACCCCAAAAAGGACCCCAAAAAGTTCAACCTTGCTGACCCTGCTGAGAGGAACACTGCTGGTGTGCCATCTGGAGGGTGGGTTGCTTTGCGCTTTCTTGCAGACAATCCAGGTGGGTACTATACAATTACACAAGAATTAACTAAATTAATACACTCTAATCCGATAACATAAATGGTCTCTGATTGATTAATATTTATCTAATTGATTGATAGGGTCAATTAAACTCATTTATCAACTTTCTTTACTTAGAAATGTATATTTAATGTCATATTAGGCATCTATTAATGGACAACATTAGAAGAGTTTAATGCTATAGTTCTTCCACCAACTTCTTTTACTAGAAGATTGCTTTGATGGAACTTTAAAAATCACTGCTAGCATTGAAAGACTACTATATAATATTAATGAATCAATGAGAAAATATTAATGAATCAATGAGAAAGGAGTACCAGTTTAACATGAAGTCTATCTTCAAAGAACCATATTCAGGATTTTCGGTGCAATTTCATTTCATTGTTAGTTTTTGTAACATTATCTGCTGAACAGGTGTTTGGTTCATGCATTGCCACCTTGAAGTGCATACCAGTTGGGGCTTGAAAATGGCATGGATAGTTCAAGATGGAAAGCGGCGCAACCAGAAGTTGCCACCTCCACCCTCTGATCTCCCTAGGTGTTGAGAAGATAGACACCTTATTGTTTTACTTTTTCTTTGTCTGTTTTTTGGGGTTAGATTTTGAAGTCTTTGATCCTGGCTTTTGATTTCAATTTTGTCCAAGTCTTTTTCTTTCTGGAATTACTTTCTTTTGTACCCAAAAAAGACTGTTTTGGGGCATTTAGATTGTTGTGTATGTGGTAAATCTAGTTAGAGAATTGAATGAAGAGAGTTGTATGTAGATTCTAGTATTCAATTATCAATTTTGATTTGTAATACTTTTGCCAACAATGGTATTCTGAAAGGATCAGAGTTCCTTTATACTCTCTTATCTCATGCAAGTTAATAGAGATCTCTACTTAGGAAATAAATATATTCATTACATGCCTAATTATATATCTATTTTGGGAATTTAGAAAAAGAATTTGTATGATGTTAATCAAAGAACAATTTTGGACCAGACATGACAAATCAAGTTAGGATGTGAATTAATTGGTAATTATTGTGATATGGGTATTTAAATAAAATGATGGTACAGGAACAGTTCAATTTGTTCCTAAAAGTGTTACAAGCGAATCAAATTATTTCCTATGTTCACATGTTGCAGATAAGTCAGAAGGCATAGAGGGTGAACCTGTGATTCTTCTTGGCATCATCTTCACAAGTTGAAAACTGTTACTAATACATCTCTCTGGTAGGTACTCTTAAATATAACTAAATTTCTTAGGTACATTTTTCATTAATTAAAACTTGCGCAAAGTCAAATTTTTAATTCTGATTACGATTTCATTTTTAACATTTTTAAATATAATTTTATTGTTAATTAAACTTTATTAAAAAAATTAAAAAAATATTCTTCTAATATCTTACTTAGCGAGTGGATAACTTAAAACTTAATTAATAATAAATATATGTTAGAGATAAGCTTAGTTGAGTTTGTGGGGAGATTTGTTTCATGTATATCACTAGGGTTAGAATCTAGCTACAAATAATAATTTTTTTATAATCTGGTGAATTAAAATTATTTTTTTATTAATAAATACTCGCATTGAATACTTAACTGTATCAAATCAGAACTGTATTTAAAAACATATATTTATAAGAAAATATGGTTGTGTTAGAATAAATGAATTAAAGAATAAAAAAATATTAGAAGTGTAATAAATTATTTGTATTAATTAAAATTTATTAAAAATAATAAAATTTATTGAATCTCATAGTTTATTTAATAATTTTTACAGTTTCTTAGTTTACTATAAATTTTAATAAATAAAAATAGGTTAATAAGCATGTTTCTACTAGAGAATACACTTATTTAATTGATTGTTAAAAATAATAAAATTTAGTGAATCTCATAATTTAGTTAACAAATCGTTGTAATTTTATAGTTTATAATAGATTTTGATTAATAAAAATGTGTTAAGAAAATAGGTTAGTGTTGTCTCTACACTTATTTCATTAATCATTCAGAAGAAGAAAAAACACTTATTTTATTATTATTATTACCCTATGCCCAACATAAAGTGATTTTGACATGGTTACTTCCTTGGTGGAATGCACGCGCCATGGAGTGTGTGGGCAATGACGGACAAACAAGAAGGAGACAGTGGAAGTGTGGGTGTTATATTCTCGGATATACTAAGCATGACATCTTTAAAGTTTGCAACTTTCAGAGGTTCTTTCTCTCAGGCACTGCCTCTGAAACTTGTCTTTAATATTCTGTGTTCTGTTTCAGTTTTTGGTTTTCTAGATCCAGATGGAGGAAATCAAGGACAACCCTTCTCAAGTTAACAGGTTTCACTCTCTATCTGGGTCTTCAATATTTTTTCTCTCTTCTTGTTTCTGCAATGTTTGATCACTGTTTGTTCCTCCCTTTCCTGCATTTTGTGTTCTAGGTTATTTTTTTGTAAGAAGGGTTGAATGACCCATTCTTTATTGTATATTTGATGATACTGTTGTGCTCATCCAGTATGGTATACTAATGAAAACCTTGATGCTTATGCCAGTTGCTGAATAATGAAAATTCTGCTGCTAGAGGGAGATATAGGGTTATTTTTTCGTACTTTTTATTTTTTTGCTTTAAGAAGCTTATTTGATACAAGTATGTTTTAAGAATGTTTTAATTTTTTATTATTTTGTTCTTTTTTACATTTTCCATCTCTTTCTTCATTCTTACTCTTAAATATTTGTTTTTATGAAATTTATTTAATAAGTGATTTTTGAAAATTAAAAAGCAAAATCACAATTACACACCATAGTTTATTTCCTTCAAGCCAAAAATAAGATTGTTTAATTAAACTGGACAAGGCGAGTGATATTTTCTTGTTAGCATGTTTTAGAGGCTTAAATAGCTATCTAATTAGTCACTTTTAGTTGACTCAAGTTGAGTCTCTCCTCTTAACAGCGTTTTTATTGGCTAAACTTTGAACTGTACTTCGGCTCGGACCAATGTAATCTTGGTATTAAGATCAGTGATTTGATAAAACATTTCTAGTTTCATAGTCTATTTTTATAAATTATACAAAAATAGCATTTCTTTTAATTTGTAGCCTTTGTTAAAGGGTTGTACTAGAAACAGTCAAAACATGAAAATTTACTTTGAAGAGTTAAGCTTTAGACGTGTAGCTATGTGTTTGTTTGTGCAGAATGTGCTGTAATCAGTAGATAGAATTATGATTGCAGATGTAACTTTCTGGTTTGCAATTTGGTACATAATATATGGGATTTACTTCTTTGGGCAGTGTCTTTTGGTGTTTGTTTCCTATTATGAGAACCTTCAAAATGTCAATCCTCAACCATACATTTAAATTCCATAAATGATTAGACGTTTGAGGAAAATATGCCTTTTACACTGCTGGTTATTTGTAAGGTGAGAATGTTTCGCTAGCAATACAATAACAGCTATTTTGGAAAGTTTTAATTTGTTTGTTGATGTATAATAACATGCAGTGGAGTCTCTACAAATGGTTTCCTCAGATCTTAGTTGTCCTGTCTGCATATTTTTTTGTAAAAATCTTTGCCTTTGAATTGCCATTTTTTAATTGTTTATATTTTAACACCGTATTACAGGAATGGTTGCAAAATATTATTGTTTTATTCAAGAACTCCTCCATGTGTACAGTATAACCATGTTGAAAATGTGGACAGGGCATTGTAATGTGTTTGCAGCTATATTTGCACCACTGAAAATGCCTGATCATCAGTAAAATTAAGAAGAATGTTATAATTACAAAAGTCCTTTACACTTAGTGAAATAGGTATATGATATCTCATCCGATATGTCTGGAAGTATATTTTTGGAAACACCATTTGTGCGTGCAAAAAGTACTTTGATAGAAGTGATTTTCTTTGTCAACCCATTAGATAGAAGGAACTGATTGTTTCCTGCCTTACATATTATGTAATTTGGGTTGTGCTGTGTCATTTGTTTTTTAAAGTGTTAATCATTAAGCTTTTCCCTTTTTGCACAAAATAGATAACAGACTGAATTTAACCTTTGTTTGTCAGACATGAATTGATTATTATGATCTAATATAGGAATATGTCTTACATGATCAAGAAGACATAACTATAGGATCTAATATGGGATTATGATCTCGATCATCAAGACATTGAATACAATATATACCTTCCAACTTGTAGGTACTATTGTGCCTTTTCAAATCAAAAGTTTCATAAGAAATCAATAAACTAATGGGTTTTTACTGGTTTACATACATACCCTTTTGCCATTTCACTCATTATTCGTAGACATTAGTTGAATAATTGTCCTCTGTTTCTTGTTTTAATGATGTCCTTTTCTTTTTGTAGAAATGAAGGTTCTTCTGGCAGTCCTTATTTTGTCCTTCTTCCTTCTTCTTTTATTCTGACATTTTTCTATTACTCTTGTCAGATACCAGGTGAATGGAATTGACGATTTTAACATTGTGGAATGGAAAAAGAAAAGAAAATTACAGAGTGATCAGTTGGATTTGCTTAGACCAAAACATAAATGCTGGGTTGGAAGTTACTCCCCTGGACATGCTTCAATGTTTGATCAAAATCCTGTTTCAGAGGGCATTCACAATCACACAGGTGAAAGGTCCGAACCTGAATCTGCCAAAGACAGCAATAGTTTTATGGAAGACTGTGACACTGCTGTGTCTGTAAATAAAGAAGCCACACACGAGACAGATTGCGAAAATTCATACTTATGTGGTAGGCCTTCCATTTCTTTGGTTGATTGGGATTGACTATAATGCTAGTTACACAAATGTTACTCTTGGACTTTGTTCTCTACACTTCCCTTTTACACCATTATGTTGAAAAGGGTGAGAGAGTTATCCCTCCCCTTTACTCATTTTTTTTTACCATAAAAAGGTTGTGTAAGAGTAAAGGGTACAAAATCAAGTCTAAGATAAGATGATGCTCATAATGCTTAGGGTAACTCCAGCTCTTTGGATGTATAAACAGTAAATATGGTGAACTATATCGAAGAGGAAGCATTTGTTGACAGTGAATGCATTCCACATTATGCTGATACCGATGTGCAAGCTTTGAACAATGATGAGGAACATCTTCTGGGGATAGGAGGCTTTTCAGGTCATGAATGCTCAGAATACGCCAAAGAAAGCAATGAGTGCCCAGTAGATAAGGAGTTTGAAGATTTTCTCTTTTCTAGTGGGGTGGATCCTAATGTGTATGTACTTTCATCTGGAAGATGGAATGTAAATCAAGGTATTATGCCTGTTCTAGACAGTTAATGCACACCAAGATTATTTTACCCTGCTAGCACTTGTTAAATTAGTTTCAAGACTAACTGCATTTGATAAAGAAGTTTTGTTTAGTTATTGCTGGTTATAACGAATACAAATGTTTTCAATGCAGAAGCTCAATCAAACTCAACACCGCCAACAATTGATCAAGAGTTTGAGGAGTACTTTTCTATGCTTATGCTCTAGGACAGTTTTCCTATAAAGGGAGTATGTAATCTCGTATAATGTTGAAAGCAGCCGTTGTATGTACTAATTGTACGAAGATTTAGTAGTTGTAATAACAATTGAAGTAGGTGTAATACCAAATTTCTTCTTATGTCCTTCCTCCTCGTTTTTATCACCATTTACTTTCTTAATTTATGAACTGATAAACAATCTGTTATTTGTTGCTGACGTTTCATTTGGCATAACACCAAATGAGGCTAAAAGGCAAAGTTTCTTTTGCATTTTGAACCAAAATATTGTTTTCCAAATAAGAACTTGTTAGATGATTATTAATTGGTTTCATTTTACAATTACAATATTATAATTCGTCACATAGTGTATTATTGACTAAAATTTAGGACAATAATAGAAACTGAAAGAAATTGTTTTGGTTGAAATAGTGTATTATTGACTAAAATTTAGGACAATAATAGAAATTGAAAGAAACTGTTTTGGCTGAAATATAAGAGGGGTGAATTGAATTTTAAAATATTTTTCAAAAAATTAGTTGACTTTTTAATAAAATTCAAATTCGTTTAATAAATTGGATCTTTATTGACTTTACTGTAAAAGCAGTAGAATGAAACAGTAAAAAAATATAATTCAGTTACAGTACAATGCAGCAAATCAAACAATTTTATCAAAATTTAAATGTAAGTACGGAAGCGATTTAGTTTACTGCATAAAAATAGAATAGAATTTAACCACACAGAAAGAACTGATCAACTTCAAGTTTATCAAGCTTGACTGGTTAAAAACCGTTTTGTTAAACACTATAAACTTTGTTAAATGTATGAAAAACAGTTTTTATCCAACAACAGTTAGAGATTTGGTTTTTTGGAAAAATAAACTAGTAAACAGTAAACCCAGCAAATTGTAAAACTGCAAATTTACAGGTAATATACTGGTTATTAACAGATTCAAAGCAGTTTGGATTAGACTGAGTTAAAATGGAATAAATGATTTTAAGTTGTTACTGAAAATGCTTTTAGAAACTGATGAAGTTATTCAATTAGCAAGATTCACTTAATTATGAAAAATTCAAGAAAATCAGCAAGAACACGAAAGAGAGAGAGCAAGAGAAAATCAGGACACAGTGGATTTTTATACTGGTTCACCCAACAACCGGGCTACGTCCAGTCCCTCACACACAGTAAGGATTTCACTAAACTGATC
>Ga0209700_103790_pt1 | contig 28386 bp, 14 predicted proteins | sample SiratroredBW_FD_187528 | JGI IMG/M metagenome (GOLD analysis project Ga0209700, IMG submission 187528) | Root nodule microbial communities of legume samples collected from California, USA - Siratro red BW (SPAdes) (version 2) | ecosystem: Host-associated > Plants > Roots > Nodule | place: USA... | reverse complement strand
GTATATATATATATATATATATATATATATATATATATATATATATATAAATTTAAAATAATAATTAAAATGAGAAGATAATATATATAATTTTATAATGATTACTAATATAAGTTTAGATAAACATATTCATTTAAAAAGTATATTTAATATACATATATTATAATATAATTACATTTATTAAATTTGATAATGACATGATATTTAATTAATATAATATTTGATAATATTATTAAAAATAATTACACATGGTATGTAATACATATAGTAATTAATATTATGAGAAAAATAATACATAATTTAAATGTTTATATAAATAATTTATTAATAGCATCAGTTAAATATTTTTTAACAAATTGTGTTTGATCTTATTTTTATGTTTAATTCATTAACTCTTCTAATATTCTCATTTTATCTTAATATATAATATTTTAATAATTTTATTTATTATTGTTGAATGATGATGTGTCATATAAAACATTATCAGGTTCTATAAGTCATATTCTAACATTTTTTAACCAGAACAAGTAGAGTGAACCAAAACAATATATGTATTATAACAACAAAATCATAAAATAAATATACTATAATAAAAATTATCTGTATATTTAATACAAAAATACGTATACAAATTATTATTTAGTATATATTATATTTTTAAATAGTATATCATTTATGTATAATTTTTTTAAAATAATACTTTTTTAATTTACACCTAATTTTATAGATGAATTTATTTAATATATTTGAATTGTTAAAATAAATTATTATAATTTTTAAATTATCTTGAATCATGATCATAGGAACATTATATAAATTTAAGTATAAACATATTTTTTAAATAATAACATTAAATAAAATTGAAATAGTTGAAATTTACCAACTATTTATTTATATTATTATTATCTAAAAAAACATTTTTATATTAATATTTAGGCACAGTTTTAATGTTTACGTTTACAATCATTTAACAAAACCTGTAATGTTTTATTTTATAAAATCAAGAACATTTAATTTAACCAACAAAGATATTAGAAATCAGTGTTATTATGTATAAATAAAAAATAATTTAAGTTTTTAAAAGTTATTTTTTTATAAATGACTTAATATTTCAAAAACATCATAAAAATAATAAGTGTTAATTTTTTTAAATATTAAATGTAGATTATTCTTATAATATATTAATTTTATCATTTTTTTATGGACATTAAGTTTGTTATTAATATGAATGAAATTTGCTCTGTTACATGACTTAATACTAAAATCTCACACTAAAACCTCAGTGATTGAACCAAAATAGTAAAATTTTATATCAAAGGAAAAAAAAACAAAAAAGAAAATCAAGGACCAAAATGATAAAATTAGTATATTAGAAGGACTAACAGTATATTTAAGTGTAAATGAACCTATTTGTTTTAATTTGAAGAGATGTTTACTTTGAGATGTATTAATTGTTAATTGTTTTTGTACCATTAGGTTGTATTTTTATGTGATTCAAATGGAAAACATTTACTTTGAAAATATATTATAAGAAGATTAGCTAAAAATGTAAATGAATATATTATAAATAATATAAACTAGTTTATATTATTAAAATTAAATATAATTAGATATTATAGGATGAATTATTTTTGTTTCTAATATATGTAATAAATTTTTTGTTTATAGATAGAATTAAACTAGTTATCTTAAGAGTAGTTGTACTGTGAGAATTCAATATGTGAACAATCTTTTATTAAATGAATAACTTGATATCTTTGTGAAAATGTGATTATTATTCTTTTTGGAGAACTCTTATATGGAATAGAAGACTTTAAGTGATAATTCTCTTTTATTAACTTATATTCTTTTTAGATGATACATGGATTGGTTTATTCCTTATAAGTGGTATATTGGTTGGTTTATCTCCTTTTTGTTATGTCTAGTTATTTCAAAAATCAATACATGTTTAGTTATTAAAGTCATTTTGAACAAAAGATAATTATCTAATCATAGTTTTTTTTTTCTCCTTTTTTTCATACTTTTCTGTTTGATTCTTCTTCTTCTTCTTTTAGTGGTTCCCACATCTTGAACCAATAACCAACACCCTTTAATGTCTAAGAATATTCTCATTTTAAGAATATAACCATTCAACCAAACACAACCAGGTAAAAAACCAAGTCATATCTTACAAGATCAACACAGCATAACTCCAACCTTCATAATTTAGAGGTACCAATCCTTCACCATAATTCCACCATCTTCACACCATTACCTGAGTTATAGTATAAGTCTACTCACCAAGGTTTTACTAAGAACACATCAATAAATATCCAAGAACTCAATTTATCTTTCTCTTACCAAAACTTTTTCAAAGTTTCTCCAACATTTACATAATATCCTTAAAAAATCACCTAATAATCCTTTTAAGCTCTTCAACTAAGGAAGTGTTCACTGTGTCTTGAGATTTGAATGAAAGTCATCCAAACAAACTTAACTAGGCTTTTATCTTATTTGGATGAAGAATTTACAAATTTTAACTTTTTTAAAATAGTTAAAAATTGATTTGATTTATTTTAAATTTGTTTCCTTTTTAAAGGTTCTGTTTAAATAAAAGAATTTAAGTTTATTAAATTCCTAATTTGTTAGTTAATATAAAATAAATTTTCTAAATACATGTTTAAAACTGAAATTGAAATATTAAAATATTAGTACCTTGATTTTTTTTCTAAGCTATGTTTAAGTAATTGATACTCTTTAAAACAAAGTTGATTTAGACATTACATTAAATTTATAAATAATTTAATATTTTTTTCAAAAATTATTCCTAATATTTTTTAAATTGATTTTTTCTTTTTCCCTCTAATTTAAATTAATGTTAGTTGAGAGAATACAATGACTATATAATTTATGACAAACCCATGTTGTCCAATCCTAATAACCTAAGGAGAGAGGGAAAAACTTTATCTCATTAATTTCAATATTTATTGTTTTATTGACTAAAAAGTTTTTAATTAATTAAGAGTACTTCACCAGAGAAAAATAATTAATGCACCAAACAATTAAGAACCATCACACAAAAAGTGGCACACAGTTTGCCAAAAAGACTGTTGATAGACATGGAAATAGTGGTAAATTGTTAAATATCTGAACATTTCAAAAAGTATAGTAATTAATAACTTATACTTTATGAGATAGGAAAAAAGATAAGAGAGAAGAAAGAAAGTAAAGGGAATGAGAAAAGAAAAAAAATGAGATTTTAATTGAGAGAGGAGAAGAGAGAAGAGAGAAGAAAATTAGATAAAATAGAGATGAAGAATTTTAATTTGATATTTTAAAATAAAATTTGAAATTATACTATTTAAATTAATTAAGGTTGTTTCATATATAATTTTTAATTTTATATTTTTCTAAATATTATAGAAAACATATTTTATTATAAAATATTTTAACTTTTTTTACAAAATATCCTTTTAAAATCTACTATTGTGAGATATAGACATCCCCTGGTTCAGTCTCATTCATCAATAAAAACAAAAAATAAATAAATTATTTCTAGGGCTATTAAATAGTATTATTGTCTAAATTATTTAATTTTATGATTTTTTTTGAAATAAAATATAAATTTTGTGATATGATTGTTGATAATAAAGTAACATACCTAGTTTTTATGGTTTGGTTGTTTATTATGTAAAACACTAAAAGTAATAATTTATTTAAAAATAATACTTAAAAGTATAAATGAAGAACCGATTTCTTATATATAATAAAATCTAAAAATATTTAAATAATTTTTATAAACTTTTTTTAACAAAAAAAAAAGTAAAATTAGATATGTAAGGAGAGAAGGAACTGACCTAACGTACACAAATTATTATATTAAATAAATAAAAATTAAAAAGTAAGGAAAAAATTGTACTGTTTCCTTTCTTTCATGGGAGATTTGCAACGAAAGAATTTTCTAATAGTAAAAATAATAAAATTAATAATTAATAATAAAAATAAAAATAAATTTATATAATAACAATAATTTAATTTTAATTTTAAAATAGTATATAATTTTATAATTCTATCAATAAAAAATAATAATTTATTATTCATACTTAACAAATTAATTAAATTATTTTTAATCTTACAATTTTATTAATTAAAAAAGCTAAAATATCTTAAATCTTATTATATTACTTACAAATTTTTCACTTAAATATTATTATCTTAAACAACTTAATTTTTCAAACATTTTCATAAAAAATCCATTTAAATTCACACGGTCTCAAATTTATTTCCTCAATCAAAAAAAATATAAGAATAACATTATGTAAAAAGTTACTTCTACCAATCCAACTATTTAATTATAAACTTATATCTAGATACTTATGTCTAAAAATTTAAAAATGAATAATAAAAAGATGATTAAAGGTTCATATTTTAATATATTCAGGAAGTATATATTTCAGTAATTTTAATTTATATAAATGACGTATAAGATAATTTTAAATTGATACAAATTTTTTAAATATGTTCTATGTGAAAAAATCTCTTAAATATATATATATTTTAAATGGTTAAATATTTAGTCTTTTAAATTTATTATTTAAGGATTAAAATATATTTTTCAATTGAAGAACTAAAAATAAATAAATTTAGAAAACCAAAACTATAATTACCTCATATTTCAGAGACTATAAATATAATTAAAAAAACTGATAAAGTTATTGAATCGATATATATATATTTAATCAAAGAGAAAAATAAAATGGAGTGACCTACATGTTTTGACGGGATGAAAAAATGTTAGGTAAACTTTTGTAAGAAAATAAAAAATCATGAAAAAGGGCATTTCTTGTTGCACCTCCACACAAGTTTTCTACAGTGCTATAAATATAAAATTTCTTTTTTTTTTTTTCATTTTTTGATTTTTGAATTGTGTAATTAAAAAAAAGGTTTTTAACTGTACAATTTGGAAAAGTTTGGGATTGTGTAATTTGAAATCAAAATTGACATTCTTCATCTGAAAATGGGTGAGTAGTGACTAAGATCATATTTTATTGGAAGTTATGAGAAGTTTGACTTTGGTGATTGTTTTCTTTTCGACAGAGTAATATTGAAAAGAACAGCTAAGATGATGAAAGTTATTTGAACTATACAATCCAAACATTAAAAATATTTTTTAGATTAATTAACTTTTAAATTATGTAATTTGAAAAAGAAAAATAACTTTTAAATTCACAATTCATAAATTTTTCCAAATTGTATAGTTTAAAAAATATTTTTCACTTCCACGTTATACAATCCAAGAAAAGACACAAGCCAAAATTTTGATAATAATGGAATAAAAATGTATGGAGGTGGAAGAAGGAATAATCTAAAAACATGACACCTACCCAATGTGTTATGAGAATTTTTAATATTCACTATTGATTTTTAATTTTTATATTATTAACTCAGTTTAATTAAAAAGGTTAAAATATTTTTTTTTATAAATTTGTTTACAATCGTGACTATGATGAAAAATTAAGTTGACAAAATCACATTTTAATATAAAAAAAAAAAATCCATGTCAAGATTTCATTAGTGTTGTAGTCATAACTTTTGCAGTCCCACACATCATTTTGATTTTCATGACTGCAAAATTGACAAGTACATCTACTTATTTTGTTTCCTTATGCTAGAGTGGACACTGTTTGCTAGTTTTGCAGTGGTGGAGATAGTGTTCCAGTTCTTGGAAATATTATCAGAGATTGGCATGATCAAGCACCTAATCAATACTCTAACATGCAAAAGAAACACACTGAAAAATGCCAAAAGATTTCACTCCAGATAATAGAGAGAACATAGTGAAAGCATAGCTTCTCATTAAGGAAATATTCAGCATACAAAGTCCAGACAACAGAGAAATGGCAGAAAAAACAAAAAAAAATAGCACAGTAGCTTTGTAACATAAACACTTATACTGGATCCTCATTTTGAGGGTCAGAACTAGGAGAGAGCTCCAAGCTAACGGGACAATGATCACTTCCATAGAAACCTGCAGAACAGAGACAAGAACAAGGTCATGCTTGTTATAACATGTAGTTTACAAGTTAGCACCAAATAACACAAACTGCAGTTTGGTTTGGTTTCATATACACTAAATGATGAGTCAGCAATAAAATCATATCCATGTCATGAGTTTCACATTTTTTATACACTTAAATAAGCTGAATAGGAGTACCAATCGCATGAGAGTGGAAACTTACCTTCTAACTCTATCCCATGTCCATGCATTTCACATGCAACAATCCTTTCTTTGAGTTTCTCTGAAACTAAAAAATAGTCTATTCTCATCCGTTTTCCACGATACCTTCAAAGAGAACACTTGTAAGAACTATCGGGCTTATGAAGTAGATTAAATTAGATAACAAGCAAGTCTGGCTTAAAAATTAGAAGACAAATCTCATTCCTTAAATTTGGTACACATTTTAACACAAATTCTGTTAACAAAAAAACAAGGTGAAAAGGAAAAAATGGATTAGAGAAAAGACCAAAAATATGTGTGATATTATTCAAATACGTTGCCTCAACACAATAATTAATCAGCATTAACATTGAAAGTTTAATTTCTTACCTTCCAACTGGGTTTCCAGACCAAGAGAAACCTCGCTCCATGTCCTTATCCTTGTGCAGAAATCTGTAAGCATCGACCAGCTTTCCCCTGGTGCATGCTCCATAATATCAGCTATTAAGACTTTAAATACATAAGGTAAAAGGAGGTTTGAAGGAGTTACTACAAAAAGTAACCAGTCAACTATGATAAAGGGTTATTTTTTATCAATTTAGTTGGACTTGGGTTGGAATCTCAGAAGATACAGACATCATAAAATAATTCAAAACTTTTGGAGAATCTAAAGAACAAATGCAGGGTCCAACATAGTCTTCTAATAATTGCAGTAATTGGTCCTTACTGCAACGGACTCCACTGTTGAAATGGGCGCGGCGCTAAAACACTTAAGAGGAAAGAATACAAACTTTCACAATGAAAGTTCACTAAAAATCAGGTATTGAAAATTGTATCAAATACTATATCTGAAAGACCACTTACTCTCTTAAGATGGTACCAAATCGTCTTCTTTCTGCCAAGGTAAACCCAGGTTGGCCACAATCCTGCATAAAGCCATATCATCAGATCAGATGGACAACTTCTACTCCACTTTGCCATGGTTGGGCATATCAAAGGAGAGTCAGTCCTAGACAAGGTAACAAAGCCCCTAAGGTTTGAATCCTTGCTTCACTCATACATCATAATTAAATTTAATTCCATTACAAGGAAAAGAGATCGTATGAATTTCCCACAATTAAAGCCTATAGAGCACTTGCATGAGGTGACATGTTAGATCTACAACAATTAAAGCACCATCTGATTAAGTGAAATCAGCTACATAGATCACACAGTATCATTCATTTCCGTTAAGGACCAAAATTTCGTAATATCTTCATCATATCCCTCATGACAATTTACTCAAGTATCTTTGTCTGTCTGCTTCTTCCCATTTTCTCAGGACTAAAACTCATGCAATCTACTCTTCTCACGGATGCTCCATCTAGTCACCATTGTACATGCCCAAACCATCTTAATCAATTTCCTTTCATCTTTTACTCAATCTAATAGCTTAAGCTTTAAGTTATATCTATTGAAACTAATAGCAATGAAATATCACAAAGAAAAGGATACACCTATTTTAAAGGGAACTTCAAGAGAAAATTGCTTAGACCTCTTTGTTTGGAGGAATATAACCGTTGAGTTTTGCCGTACTGAAAAACTCTGGATGACTTACGTCAATCTCTTCATGGCTGCACACAATGAATATATATGTATTTAAAGCTCCTTCTTAGAGCGTGTAGATGCATAGTAGCCACAGTCAAATAGCAGACAACATAAACATAGATAAAAATCAGAACAATTCACTCAACATTCAAAACAATTCTCTGGTATGAGATACTGCAATTGAAAAAAAAGTCAGGTTGTTATAAACTAAAGGATCAGAGGCAAGGTGTAGCTTCAATGAATTAGTTTCATATGACACAAACAGTTACATCAAAATAAAATAAAACATAAATCTCAGTTGTCCTCTCAAACTACTGGAATTTTGCTTTTTTCATACCATGACTGGTAATAAATCTATAGATGAAACCAAGAGCTGAGCTTGACACTAACCAAATCTTTACGACAAAAGAATGGAAGAGGTAAAACTATGTTGCTAAATGAAGGGCACATAAATAATCAATCATATTTCCCCGAAGCCCAACCAAAAAAGAAGTTTAGCCACCTGACATTAAGATCCCCACACCATATTAAAGGCTTGTCTGAATTTTGTATAACAAATTCAAGAATCCTTTTGTCCCATTTTCTTCTCCTTTGAAACGAGTTTGCCTCCTCTTTCCATCCATTGTTTGGTACATACGTATTCAATAAACGAAGTGTTTCAAATTCAGCTAGGATCACTCGACCATCAGGTTCATGTTTTGAAGCTAACAATAAAAATAAGGATCCATCAGCAGTGAACTAAACACGGAATATAATCCAATATGCAGATTTGTTAAAAACTTATTTCGGCTGACTCTTTATATGAATCGTCTTTGTAAGATATATAAATATTCATATTAAAAATTGGACTGGAATTTCATATGATATATCATAAACTTTTAACCTTAAGAAATTTCAAGAACCAATACATAGAAACTATATTTAAGAGGATTCCAGATCCTTCTCCTTCCACTTCTTTTCCAAATCAAAAACAATATGTATAGTAATAGTAACATCATGTAATTCTTTTAAAGTCACCCAAGGATACAATCAAATCATGGCAGGATTAAGAATTGCCAACATTTATGTTAGACATTTTTCAGCAAAATAATAATAACACCACCGACAACGTTAATATCTCACACTTGAGAACTGAAAATATTTATATAAGCAAAAGAAACATTTAATGCCATAAATACAATAGGAAAAATCTGCAAAGCAGGATACCCAATTTATCAAGATTGAAAACAACACTTTTAGGCTTGCAGCATTTTTTCACAAGTAGTGCTGTCCCTGCATACTTTGAATCTGCAAGAGACCACCAAACATGATAGTTTCCAAAAGGTGGAGAAGAGAGTGCACGCATCAATACCTGCATAGGTTTGAACAAATGTACCCTAAAATATTAGAAAATAATGTTAGAATGTAATTAGTCATTAGCTGTTACAGAATTGTTACTCATTAGCTGGTACAGAATTGTTACTCATTAGCTGTTACAGATTCTAGAAAATTAGGATCATTGATGCCTAATTATTAGGCAAGAAGTTACTGTATTTTCTGTAAATTGGCATACATACATACCGTGGGGTCCACATTAGATACACAACATTCAGATAACATTTCTTTATATGATACAGTTTGGCAAGACTAGGTGTGAGGCTGAACATTTATCTTGTTTACGTCAATGATATTGTAACAAGTGAGTAAGATCAAGCTGATGTAGCTGTTGATGTGGGCACACGTGGAAATAATGACATCGAACGAGGAGCAGAATTAGCTAGTGTGAAGGAACATGTGGAGACTAATCCTAAAACTGCGGTAACAAGAAGGAGCACGCAAATCAGGAGGGAGAGAATGTCTTATAGGTAGGAATCAGGAGGGAGAATGTCTTATTGAGAGGGTTAGCGAAATGAGAGGGGCAAGAGTCTAGTACAATCTCTATCTGATAATTCTTCTTTCTTTCCTTTCTAAGTTTTCTTCTCTCTTTTACTTTTTTTATGCTGATTATCATTGCTAGTAGGTTGTTCTCTGGTCATTACTGCAAGGGCTCAAGCTGGAATCTATAAAGTGATCATTCTTGTTTCTGTACAGAAAGCCACTGCTACATTTTTTTCATAATTTTTTGTCTTGTTTCTGTAATCGAACCAAAATTGTTTTATAAATACATCACTGTTACATGTTATCTACTTCATCTAATTCGTCCCCACTTCATCATTTGAAGCTTAACATTAATGGTCAATAATGTCATCTATGTAATGCAAAGAAGCAATGAATATCACATTCACATGCATGGTGTTAAGGCATTGCATTTGATTGAGTGAGAAGGAAGATCATGAGGAGTGGCAAACTCAATGTTGAAGTAGCAGAGTGAAAGACAAGAATAGAGAAACACATTTTGTGGTTTTCAATCTTCAATAAGGAAGCTATGATTCAGGGATTGCATAGATGGGGGTCTCAAATCCACCATTATAGACACAGAATTATAGCTGCTAAACAGCAGACCAAATCTATTCAAAATATCTCGACAAAGATTTGGCCCAAATCTAGAAGACAAGAACAGGGAACGGAGTTAGACAAAGCCAGTGCATATAAATAAAACCAGTTCTTTCATTCTCTTTCAAAGGTGGTATCTAGAGCCTGTTGATCCTAATGGCTATCGAAAACCAACCACTCATCCTCCACCATCATTTTCTGGTAGCTAGAAGGGCTTCTAGGTGGGGGTGGTTTATGAAAATGGTTTTCATAAGACACCTTCGAGATGCTTTCCCATCTCACCCCAAGCCCCTAAAGCTATGGCTTTTAAAGGTTCCAATGTATGATTCAGATTTCCCTACATTCAATTTATAATTACTAGCAAAGAATATGATTATCATTAACAATCATCCCGCATCAATGTTTGATTTCAAGCAATTATTTCATTATTTTACTTGGCGTTCTCAATGGTAACCCTCCTGTGCCTTAAAACAGCATCAACATTGAGAGAATTCCCACATAATCAAGCAAAACCCCGCAACCCCTTCAAGAATATCTGACAATCTACCGGGCACATCAATCTCACGCAATCTTCTAAACTACCAATCCTGGTCAGCCTGTGTTGGAAATCCTCTCATAGTAACAAAATGGACCATTGTCACTAGACAATATGCTAAACCCCAAAGCAGAAAATTTCATTCACCCAAGTCCCAATTCTTTTATCAATTCACCCATTTCATTAAGTTACATAAAAGTTTCAATATACAAACAATAGATGGACAGTCCCATCAACACATGTTGTGGCCGCAATCAGCAAAAGAACATAAAGATACCTTCTTTTCTTCCCTGGCTGCGCTCGTATCATCTTTTATTTCTCCCGGAACTTTAGATGCACCCTTTGCTCCAGCAGCAGGCATCCTCACTTCCTAATGAATATTTCATGTCACACCAAAGTTTATTATTTGCACAAAGTTTGCCCAAAGAAGCAATGCAATATATCCAAAGTTTGGTGCTTTAGGTAGAACACATTGGCTTCAATTAAAATGATTAACAAAAATAATAAATTCCATGGTCCCCCAAATAGGTTCCACAACTATGATGAAGTAATAGGGAAAAAAACGAAAAGGGGTTGCATGAAAAGGAACCTGAATGGCAATGACATCGGGATCAAAAGTGGTGACGAGGTTGGTGAATTCAGGCCAGTTGTTTTTGACCCGAAGAAGAAGACTGTTGGCATTCCATGTCATAAACTTCAACGGTTCCTTCTTCTTCTTCACTTCGGCCTCGCCATCATTCTCTTTCTCCCTTGGCTTCTTCGCAGACCCATCTGAATCTTTCTCCACCACTTTGAAAAACCGTTTCATTCTTCTCCCTTCCTTCTTCACTCTTCGCTGTCACCACTCTTCACTCACTCTATTTGCCTCAACTGTGAAGTTTTTGCCTTTTGTTCCATCCTTCCTCCAAAAACTCACTCATCATATAACATTAATTAATATATTTCAAAAGTGATAAAGAATAGGTAAAAATAATGAATTTGAAATTTTGGTAAAATAAAGAAATATTTTTGTTGCATGCCTTAAAATTAGGGTTAAGCATTTTTTCTGAACTTTGTTATTTGATTATTTATGATACTAAACAATTTATTCATTTGCTTCATGTTAAAATAAAGTAGCCATATGACATTAATGTTTGGTTAATGAATTTAAGTTAATGTTACTACATTTAACAAATTTAAATGATTTGGAAATTGACATTTTTTAAAATTATATTAGTGTGTCAAAATAACAAGGACTTCCAACTCTAATAATTATTTCTTTTCTTATTCTTATATTATTATGATAATTTCAAAAAAATGGGGTCAAAGTTGAAAGAAGTTAAGATTCTAATAATTGAAGTGTAATACTAATACTGATTTTGAACATAAATCCACAGCATAGAATAAAAAGAAAAATTGATTAGATTGGTGCAACTTTGTTTTTAAATTATCAAAATGAGCATTTTTTTAAAAAATTTACAGTGAAGAAAAGTCATGTATGTTGAAACGATTTTGTTTTGAAAAAAATTATATTTATGAAACATAACTTTAAAATTTATTCTTCAATTTAAGCTATGATAGCCACCAACAAATTTAGTATTAGTGACAAAGTCATTAAATAATCACAATCACAACTTTGATTAATGTAATCATATTTTTATTTAAACTAAGGTCATGACTTTAGTGTTTTTTTTTTTTTTTTAACTTAAGCTCAAATCGTGCAAGAGACAATGACTTTAATGTTTTTTGTTTTTATATAATTCGTATATGGATGACAATTTTCTTTACTGAAAAATCATGTTTCAGTGCATAACTTATTTGTTATATCTTTTTATACGGCTTTATAAATTTCTAAATAGTTTCTTTTAAGGACAGGATAAAAAATATGGAATATGTTATTTAAAATATTGATGTTATTTGTTTTTTTGTTTTTTTTACGTGTTTATACTTTGTGTTAATGTTCTGATTTGTAAGAATATTGAAAAAAGAAAAAAAATATATAATGTATAAATTTTACTTTATTAAAAAAAATTAAAGTAAACTAAGGAAAGTAGTTTGTTTATTTGAAATCCACAATGTTGAAAAAAAGTTGAATAATTATAAAAATACTTTTTATTACCTATATATATAAATATGATTTTTTTGTTTGTTTTTCTGAATTAGTTATTGTAGTTGGTGTTAATATTTACTTTTAAAAGCTTATTAGTACATATTTGATGATAAAATAATCTGTGGTGTGATTTAGTAAAGTTTTGATATGATTAAGAAAATGTAAAATTTGAAGTGTTACTAATTAGAAAGACTAGAAAAGTTTACCGTATAAATTTTATTAGTTATTTGGTATCTTAGGAAAAACAAAAGTGATATTATTTGATAACATGGTTACATGGGGTTTAAGAAGATTTTGAAATTAAAGTAAAGGTTAAAGTGACAAAAGGAGAAAGAAAAAGCAAATGTAAAATATGAAAAACAAAAAAGAATACATGAAAAGATGGTTGAACTGTATTTTAATTAATATTTTAAATTTTTTTATCAATATGATGTTCAGATGATAGTTTTATTCATCAAATGATCAAACTATAGATCTTTTATTTAATAGATCACAATAAAAACAATTTGAAAGTTTCCACTAAAACACTCGAATATGACGTTGTTGAAACATTTTCTCATAATGACTTTTTCTTCCCAGATTAGTGTATATGACATTAACATATAATGTAAAGGAGATAAGGAAGAGAAAAATATACACAACATTTTATATTGGTTTGTCTGTCGCAATAGACTACATTCAGTTTTCAATCAATAGACTAAGTTTCACTAGACAAATTAACGTTATGAAGTATATTTTGAGTAATCTTCGGGTTCGTAACAACCCTTAGCTAATTTCTTGAGTATTATTTCCACAAGTCACTCTTGGCTAAACGAGTATTCTTTATCAGGTCACTCATGGCTAAACAAATACATCTACCAAGTCACTCCTAACTAAAAGAGTATCTTTACTAAGCCACTTCGAGCTAAACGAGTTTCTTTACCAAATCACTCCTAGCTAAATGAGTATTATCTGGGATTCCTAGCCACTCCTAACTTCTTCTTAAGTATTCTTTCCCAAGACACTCATGACTTAACAAGTATTATTTGTCAAACAACAATTCCTGACTAAGGTAGAAATGTTATGATCAACAAATCATTAGGTCTGTGTACTAAGGAGTGTTTACGTCTTATGACAAACAGAAGGTTTGGATGTTCTCTCATTGTTGAGATCATTAATTTAGCTCTCTAAGGAGAAATTGCGTCTTTTGAAGAATACAAGGCTTAAGTGTTATCTCAATTAGCTAGATGAACACTCACAATGTTCTCCTTTACGAGACTCAGAAAATTATAGATAGTGTTTTGACACTTTGCAACCTCTTTGCTTGTTTCTTCTTTTTTATAAGATGTTTTCTTCTTACTTGTCTTTGTTAAGTTTAATTTGTAACATGAGATGAGACAAAACAGTAGAGAGGAGAAAATGGATATTAACTAGATAAGATTATGAGTGACTTTGAAAAAAAATGCTCAATGCGGTTTGCTAGAAATGACTGTAAACCTAGGAGTGACTTGTGTGGAAATAATACTTAAGGAATTATTTAAAAGTAACTACGAATCCAAACAATAGTCAAACCATTAATTAGGAATAACTATGAGTCTAAAAATAATATTTGTATATTTCGTAATATAAATATGCTTAATATAAATATGCTTAATATAAATATGCTTAATGATACTCAATCTATTAAATCTATATGTTTATTGCAACAAACAAACAAATATAAAATTGTTGTATATTTTTTCTCTTCCTTATCTTTATTAGTGCATGTTATCATTATTTATCCTAACAAAACTACCTTTAAAAATAATCACTTTTAAAAATAATGTTCAAAAGAAATTAATCTTAAAGATCACTTAAAGTAAGGTATAAAGTTACATATGTTGAATTGTACTAGACGTAAAAGTATTTATTTAATCATTTGACAAACAAAACATTATCTTCATCATCTAGACGATAATTATAATTTTTTTAAAATTAATTAAAACACAATTTAACTCTCTCATATTATGTTTCTCTCATCTCACATATTATTATAATCTTTATAACAGTAACAAATCCTAAATTGTCACAAAGAATTATTTTAAAATAACTATTACACAACATCATATAAATAAACAAATAAATACTTTATTTTAAGAAATAAAACTAAATAAGGGACCTTCGATACACATTTATTCTCAAACATAACCCGAAATTATTATAGTAGTGTAGTACTATCATATAATTACGTGAAATGAAATGAGCGCATTACCCTACGTAAGCTTTTTTAGTTTACAAGAGATTGAAGCTTTAACACTTGCAGGGTTAATTTAACGTTCTAAGCGTCTTCCATTCTATTTATTTGATAGTAAAAACAGTATACTTGAAAAGAAATTAAACTTAAAAAAAGAAATGAAGATTCTTTATTGAACTCATGGTGATATTTTGATCATTGACTTGGAAGAGTGAGCTTGAACATATTAATGAAACAAAATCCTAGACCTGTGCTGCTAGCTCACGTATTGCTTCTCAAGAAGGCTACCACAGAATGCCAAATCAAATCTCTCCTCGGGAGGATCACCAATGCAGTCAAACACTGCATCTGCATTTAAGAAATCTTCATCTTCTGTATACCTGCATTTGGATCATACAATCAGTGGAAAGCAACATCATCTTCACAAAAACCAACTTCTATTTAAGAATGTTACTGAGAAAGTTTTTGCACAAACATCTTATAGGTAAATCATAAGCCAAAAAAGGAAAAGCATTTAAATACACCAAGTTCTCTTTCATCTCTTGTTTCTCTTCTTTTTCCATCACATATTGGCAGCATTACTTGTAGCATAACATGTATCACCCTCTCTTTACTTTTTTTCTATTTCTCTTTTCCTTTGTTCCCATATACCTTAAAACTATGGGTGTATGTTCATTATGGTTCAAATGTTTATTAGAAGTGACTATGGTTAGCACTTAATTACCATGGAAAGCAGCCTCATGTGGAAAAGGGGTTGCATTATATTATAAGTTAACCATAAAATTGAAGAAAAAAAACATGGGGAAGCTCCTAAGATTGAAGGAAAATTCTGCTAAAAGTACCCTCTACCTAATCAGTTAAAAAAATAAATGTCATCCAGTTATGTTAGGCTGAGATATTAATCACTGTGGAGGAGAAAAGCATGCTGAGACAACCTGTCCCCTGAACCTTGAGGCATTTAAACCCAATGCAAATTCAGAGAACTGGCTTATTGTTAATGTGCATGCTATGTATTAAAGCATTTAGCAACGTTGCTAGATATAGCCTCATATACTGTGTCAATCGGTTGTTCATTTACTTTGTCAGTGACTTTATCTCACTTCAATAATGAAGACTGCGTCCGATTTAAACTTTTTGGTGGATAACAAGAAGGCATTAAGAGCTGTAACATCACTGTGCAGCCTTTAACATCACAGACCAAAACAGTTCCACAGAGATACTTGATGCAATTTTCAGTACGGTCTGATCAGCTTAGATAACTTTCTAATTATGTGCTGAAGTATTTGACGTTGTTTTCAAATATATTTTGTAAGGTTGGATAAACATTTTCATGGTATCCCACAAAAGAATGTCATTTACTAATGGACAAAAGATATAAGTATGGTATATTTAACGGAAATTAAAACATGATGCTTTGTACTAACATGTGATGTTTTGATAGTATATATTATTTTTCGATACCAACAAAATTGTGTGTTGGTATGATGTTAGTATAGAGTTGCAATGCCTTTATTAGCACTTTAATTTCAATTAGACAAATGCTAATGAAGAGACTAATCGAACAAGTAGTGTGTATTCATATTTCCTATCAATTAAGTAGAAATTTAGAAAACACAAAGCTGCATCTCATTTAGTAAGTAGAAACATACCCGCTCTTTGTTACTATACACGTCATTCCAGCTGCTTTAGCAGCTGCTAGGCCTATGGCACTGTCCTCCACCACAACACATCTATAGAAAACAAATAGTGAAATTTCACATTCAAATCTTACACGCCAATGAATAAAAAGTGAATGTAAAACAATTGAGTTAAGCCATCATAAAATACACCTGCTGACTCAAACCCAAACATCAAGTTTAGAAATTTATGGCTTCTTATTTGAATAATAATTTTAGCACAAGCTATTATCACCTAGGCACTACCATAGTGAGATACCTTGAAGGTTCAACACCCAGAGTACTGGCTGCTAACAAATAGATGGCCTGTCAGAAAGAACATGATGCAATTAGATGTCTTGATCAAGCCATATTGTGAATTCAATCATTGAGGCATAACTCAATTTGATCGTACTACTACCACAACAGAACATTTTATAGATAGAAATCACTGAAGATTTCAGAACTCTAAACTGGATACTTAACTTCATACTTGAGCATAGAAGGACTTGTAATAATTGAGTTTCATTTTTAATTGATTTCTATTGAATGGAATGTAAAATAGGGCTACACATACTTTGACTGTGTCCCTAAAAAATCTAGCAAATGAACATTAGAAGGATGGAATTCTTACTGGATCAGGCTTTTTACGGGGAACCACATCTCCTGCAAATATCTTGATTTTTTCTGCTCTCTCAGGACCCAGCAAGAATGATACTATGGCAGAGACCTAAAATCAACTCAAAACTCAGGTCTGAAGATGAAGTAACAAATAAATGCGGATCCAATCACCATTGAAATATGATTCATTCATTGATAATTACTAATTACAATAGATGACCATTAGGCCATAAACTATTGGTCTATTAGGAATTGAATCTATAAAATATTATGAAACAAGGATCAGTGAGCCAATTCTCCCATAAGTCAGAACAGATTCATTTAAGGAATTGAATTGATTATGCATACCGCCTTTTCATTGGAAGTGCTGCAAACTGCAACTTGGACTCCTTGAGCAAAAGCCTGGTCGATAATCCTACATTTTTTATAGAAAACAAAACAATGAATAAGATAAAGGCACAAACTTTATCTTTCCTTGATAATTATACAGTTTTTTTCTTTTTTTTGAATTTCGACACACATAACATAAAAACCATGAGCGTTAGATAGGAATTGAATAATAGCATAAACACTATCGGATTAAAGTTTAGGGAAGAAACAAGATCAGGAACCCATGATATAGGATGTTTTGCATGTTCTAAATCAACAATTTAACTGCTAATTGACTTCTCTTGAATTTCAAGTTCGACTAAAATTATGCTGAACTAACCATCCCAAATATCAAGTTGTTCTAAACTTTAATTATGAAGAATGGAGGCAGCAAAAAATCACTTGGTCAAAAAGCTTCCAACACCAAATCATGAAACAAATCAATCCAATGGTAAAACAAGTATTAGATGGAGGGTAAGGAATGGTTTTATTTTAAACTTTGCAACAGATAAAAGATAAAGAACAGATAGTAACCAACTTTGCAACACCTGGACGAAGAGGCAACAGTTTTTTCTCAATAAGAGCCATGAATAGTTCTGTCTTTTGTTTGTGAAGTGAAGCAACGAAATCTTTTCTTTCTTGTTCCCCTGCTGGGGCATTCGCTGGCCAACCTGTCTTGTTAAAGTATGCTGTCATCCTGGTAAAACAGAGAAAAAACGGCACATCAAGTATAACTTCAAATTCATTCAAAACATGCATTCAACTATATGCAGAGAAAATCCGAGGAGAGAAATACCGGAAAGACTTCAAACTCAATGAGACAAGACAAACTAAATGAGACAAGAGTCTTACACACATGAGAAAGAGTATCTTCAATCCAAAACCTTAAAACAATAAATTTGTGGATCTTTCTCATTTCTACTCAATGTAGCACTAGACTCACACTTGGATACTTACCATATACAACACCCACGTCTTCTTTTTCACAATCCTATATATTGCACAAACTATGCAATGAGGCTGATGCAGTCACAAGTGCTATCTCATGGGACTCAAAAACCTTGTTGTTGTGACTGCAACTCTTGTGGTGAACTATTTTTTCTGTAAACTTTGGTTTTAAAATGTTTCTAAACAAGAGGCAAACCTTTCTTTTCCGCCTCCAATTTTGAGCAATTCTCCATACAACTCCACATCCCATGTAACGCCCAGATTTCTCTGCACGATAAAAACAAGGACAAACCAATAACACATTTGTTAAAGAAAAAAAGTGAAGCAAGAAAGAAAGCACTAAGAACTAGTTCAGCATGTCCAATGGGAGTAATTTATACGATTCTTAAGCTCAAAACCAATTCTTATGCAGCTCAACTGGAGTAACTAACGTGTTAGTTCTTAATAGTAGTTATTACCTACAACAATTTGTAAGAATTTTGAGACAATTGTACCACTCATATTAAGTTTATATCAACAGAGAGAAAAGTTGCATCATATAGCATTGTAGAGTGTAGCAAGAGTGAGTTAAGCAACAACTCCAACAGGATTCTGAATGGAAAAAGAGTGTATGCATAAGTTATAAGTGTTTGTATGTGTAGTACCTCTTGGAAGGTTTGGTTGAAAGAAATGCGGTGACCATCTTTCTCAGTATCTACAAGGACTCCATCACAGTCAAATAGAAGAGCCGAGGGAAGAGTGGAAGAGGAAGATGCAGAGGCTGAACAAGTGAACCTACGAGGAGGAACGTTGAGCCTTCCAAAGGGTCTTCTCGATATGATCCTAAGAGAAGAAAGAGTTGAGAAGGATGATGGTGGAAGATGATCATTGTCCTTGGTGTGTTTGAGGAGGCAATGGGGTTTTGGTTGAGGTGTTGTTGGAGTGAAGAGTGAAGAAGAGGAGAAGGTGATGATGCTACTTGTTGCTGCCATGATCACACACTTCACAGACCTTCTTCTCCTTTTCTTCCTTCCATTCATTTTCAACTTGTTATCTGCTTCTTTGCTTCCAACTTCCAACGTCCAACACAGGTTTCGATTAGGTTCACCCTTCTCACCGCTCGCCACGTGGAACAATAATGTTTTTTCTTAAGGAAACTGGTTTTTTTTGTCCACACAAACAAACTCAAAAAGTGAGTTCTGAAATATGTGTAGTAACTTTTTATTTCATTCATCATATTCTCACTACATATCTATTAATATTTTAGGTATTTATGAATTCTTTTCCTCTATTATTATTGTGATCTCACATCCTAGTCAGGTTTACACTTATGGTATATTATTATTATTTAATGTTTCATTTAGGCCCGTCACACATAATTTATTCTGCGCATGCCAATGCGGGACGAAGAGGGTTAGTCCTAGTAACCCACGATAAAAAATATTTTATTATATTTTAAAGTTAAAATATTTTTAATAATTTAAATAATAATATTTTTTATATTTTCTTGTTTATGAAAGATTTAATTTAGATATATGTTAATTTTATATTTATTTAAATTTTATTGTCAATTATAGATTTATAAGGTGATAAGATGTAAAAAATACGTGTAATATTAAAACAAAATTATTATTAGAATATTTGTATATAATTTTTTAAAATTTTACTTGTATGAGATGATCGATATATCTGCAAGCTGATCGTTGTGTAGAGTGATTCAACAAAACTAATCCTCAATTACTATGCAACCGGATCAACTTTCATGGTCATCTTTAATCATTGATAATTCGGTCACAATTATGGATTAATAAAAAGTTAAATGAATAATTAAATTTTCTAAACTAACATATATTAAATTTACCTTCTTTTTACTAAAGATATACTCATTCCATACTTAATTATCAGTAAACAATTTTTTATGAACCTAAATATAAGCCAATTTAAATTTCTTTCATCTTATTTAATGAGACTGTCTAAAAAATAGTCTTCAAATAATTGAGATACTATTTTGAATACCTTTATTTTACTCTTGAAATTAAGCTCCAGTAAACAACACATAAAAAATGTTTTTTTTTAATATAATTAAACGACACTAACTTTTTTAACTAGCATAAAAGTTGATAACTTTTACGAAAAGAATGTATATAACATCATTTACATATTGTAAAAGTTTTAGCTTAGTGACACATTCTCTTAAAAAAATTTGGATCTTGGTTCAAGTTTTCTAAACTATGTAAATAAGAGAACTATTGTGCTGGTGGCATGAATATTGAGGAATTTGGCATAACAAAGTTTTTGCTACATCCTAGGAAATTTATCAAGGTTATTTATGTCAGGTGAAGGCCTCCAATCAATAAATGGGTCATATGTAATATTGGGAAGTTAGAGAGTTCCTTAAACTCTAAATTCTAAAAATAATTTGACGAATGTTTTGGGATGCTTTGCTAAAATTATGGATTATATTTTGGCAATTGAAGTTTCTCTTAGCAGAGGGTGGATGCATTTTTGGTTGGAATGTGATTATTTATTTGTGATTAAAGCATTGTTGATACATCCTTGAAGCCTTTTGAGTAAAAGAAACAGGCTGAAAAATTGTCTTGAACTCATCAAACATACATATTATAGAGTTTCACGCATTATTATAGTGGGAAAAAGTTATACTGATAAACTTGTGGTACATTGAATTTCTTCAGGATTTAGTTTGGTGGATGATATCCCATCTTTTTTTAAGTACATTTTTTTTAAATATTATTTGGGACTGTCAAACAATAAACTATAAATTTTCTGAAGTTCTAGTGGATTTGGTTTGGTCCTGCCACTTTCTTTTCTTGCTTTATTTCTTTAATAATATTTTGATGTCCTGCAAATTATTAATACAGGCTGAGATACCCTAGTTGGGATTGCATATTGTATGATGATATCCTTGACACCTACTTTTATCTAAAAAAGAGAACAATGAAGTTGACTACCGAATTGAGCATCCGAGTCAACACGAATTCTTATCAGTTCAAAGCCAGGTTTATCGATTCTTACTGGTCAGATAAAATACCAATCCGAATGTTTAACCAGATTCAACGTGGCTCTGGTTTTTATCCAATGAATTGGTTCGATCCAATTTTGATAAGGCTGATTGGTGTCTAAGCATTTTACCTGCCACAAGTTTATGGTATTCATAAGTCCTTTTAATTTTATTTCTTAGTGGCCCGTATAAGCTCGACGAAAATGAAGTTGAAAAGGAAAAGAAAAATCTATATACTCAATTGCTATTCTGAAAGCACTAATGATACAAGTACATTCCTCCTTTATCCATTTTAATAAACGAAATTGTAAGACAAAACTAAAAAAAAAATAAAACTACCTATCCTTGTGGGACTATAATATCATTCTTTAAGAGCGCATGAAGAGAGGCCTTTGCATAACTTTGACATGAGAACCGCCTTAACCATGTTAGACTTAGCTGCATCCAGCAATGGATCTGATTGGAGAGCTTTGTTGAAACAATACTTGGCTTCTTCCAAAAGACCCTCGGCAACAAACACAAGACCCAGATTGTTGAATGCTGGAGCATACCCAGGCTGTAGTTCAAGTGACTTTGTACACATAGCCTTCGCACGTTGATATTGTTTCTGATGACGATACAGAATTCCCAAGTTGGATAATATAGCATGCGTTTGTTGAGTTGTTGCCAAAGACAATGCTTTCTTGTACACTTCTTCAGCTTGTGATGGTTCCTCTGATAGTTGAAGTGAGACACCTATACATGCATTACGAACAACTATATTATCTAAAAACTCTTTTGAGAAAGGGATCCAGTGAGGGAGCGAAAGTGTCAGACTTGACAATACCAAAGGCAAGCATTGAAGTAGAAGATGTGAGACAGATAGAGCATACCTAGGTTAGACCATGCATAGCTGCAATCCTTGTCACAGGCAACAGCAACTTTGAGGTACTTTTGTGATGTTTTGAATTGCCGAACACAGAGACTATGAACGCCGAGCTGATGCCACTGCACCGCATCATTTGGATCTTCTGCTATAGCCTGGTGGCAAAGGTATGGCATGTCAAACATATAACCAACTATATCCATCATCATAGAAACACCAAATGCATTATTTTAGCTGAAAAATTAAGCAGATGAAAGACTTACGCATTGTAAACAACAGGATATGCTGATAAAACCTCAATTAGCAAGTGGATAATTAATGCTATGCAATACATACACACCTAATAGATGAGAGTAATTCCTGTCATTTTAATAATAAAAATATATAGATGAAAGGATCGTGAAAATATTTCCACCAATAACAAGAACCAGGAAATCAATAAACAACCTCAATAAATACGCTATAAATGAATGTAGCAAGGAGCCATGAGCACCTTCTCCAAGCACTTGCAGGAACTTCGATGATCATCGGTAATAGAGAATGCATAGGCAAAATTTGCCCATAGATGGGATGATTTGCTATCTGCTTTAACTGCAGTCAACAAACATTCCTTGGCAACATTTGCAGCCATGATCTGATCGGCCATGGCACCTTCAGAGGCACTTGCACCAGGACCTGGCATTAATGAAGAATCATATAACAGAAAGTAAGAACAATACTATGAAAAATTATTCATCTATCTAAGAATAAATGAGAAAGAAAGGTAATATGGCCCAAAGATTGAGAGCACAGAGCCACAGAGGAATAAAAGTACCTGCCACAACTGAAGCATATTTACTCAAAAGAAGGGCTGCATATTTGACCAAAGCTGCAGGATGATTAATTGACCAAAGATGCAGGATGATTTTGATCTTTTAAAATCAATTGCTGGAAACATTTTGCAGATAATTCCAAATTCCCACTGCAAGGCAAGATAAACGGTGTTACAGTATTGACTGGTGAGGAAAAATATAAACACAATAAAAATTCATATCAACCCTTCTAATTAAAGCCACAAAAAGATTAGTATTTCCCAAATAATGCAATGCAATATTCCAGAGAGTACTAACCAAAAACAGGAAGCATAAATTTTATATCATAAAAGTGACCGCCACAATTGCTTAGATGTGCAAGACACCTCTAAATAGTGGCTGTCAGGAACCATGTCAAATATGTATCCAGGTTGGACACTGCATTGGACGCTTCAAATATTTTTAATTGCATTTTTATATATATTTTAAAAAACTTGTATACCAATAAAGATTAGAATACCACAATAATATAATTTTTTGTATTACATTAAATTTATAATGGTACGTGCTAATTTTTAAATCACTAATTCTCTATAAGGGTGATTAAAAATTTTATTTGAGGTTAACTTCAAATTAATTAATATATTAATTATATATCCTATAATTTTTAAAATTTGTTGTATTCCCATTATAGTCAATAGCGCGTTAGCAACGCACCCCAGGGTTGCAGCTGTTGCACGGTTTTGAGCAGCCACACACACAATCAAATCTCATAACCTAGAATTAGATTCTAACATCCCACACTGCCTAACTGCTCAATAGCTCTTCGACTAGTCCTAGATGAACACGAAAATGCTGACATCACCAACAGTGCCACTCCTTTACAGCTAATGGAAAACACTAGAAATTGACAAAGCCTTGGAGAACTATACAATGACACCACAAAAGTTAGCCTATACAATCCCATATGTGGGACTCAAGTTCCACCCCTTGCAATTGGATCCTAACAGCAAATCTCAATTCTGAATTTCCTGCCTAATCTATAAGTTTTAAAACATATTTCCATTAAAATTGAGATTTCTGTAAGTGTTCATATGGCGGTATTATATATAAATTTCTATGTTCTTTTAGGATCTTATCATTGTTTCATCAGCAAATTGCTTAATTCACATTTCCCAGTGCTAAATACTAATCAAACAGCAAAAAGGATAAACAAAACCTTAAGTACATATTGCACAAGGACGGATCAAGAATTTGTTAAAAGGCACTATTTTTATTAAAAAATAAAATAATAATACCCAAATTATACAGAGACAATTATCATTCATACTTACATTTGAAGATAAGCTATCCCAAGATTTCCCAGGCAATCATAGTTCTCCGGTGCAATGGACAAAAATGATGACAAAACTGAGATAGCACTCTACACCAGCAGTGGAAGTCACATTGGTTAAAGCAAAGGAGAAATGTATTCACATCAAATATTGACACAGAAACATCATATATGCCTTAAGAACATTAAAGTACAAAGAAGGTGAGCAACCAAGTATTTGTACCTGCACGCGACCAGTTTTAAGAAGGATAAAACCCAGTGTGTTCCATACAGCTGTCTGTCTAACATCTGACTGCACTGACTCTTTCAGCTTAGAAAGAATCTCTTCAAGTTCATGAGGTTCAAGTTCTTTATCAGAACTATTTTCCAAAGAACTTTCTATTAACAGGCACTAAAAGGATTATAAAATATGTTAATGAACATATTTTATTAGTGTATGAAATAAATTATTAGTGGTCATTGGTGAAGATCGATCTTGACCTCAATTTCCTAGTTAATTGGGAAAGTCCCCAGGCACCAGCTTTGGATAATACATATCATGATTTCAAGTTATTTATCCAACAGCACAATCATAGATTACTGATGACTCCATGATGTGGATTAAACACAACTTTAAAGAAACTTTTAAGTTGATATTAGAACCTGAAAAATAATTAACTAAACCAATTTATAAAATTGACTTTTAGCATGGTTAGAACAAAATTCAAATAAGGAAAACGTATCAGACTTGCATAAGCATTTAAATGCAGCATCAACTGCTGAATCCATACACAACCAGAATGGCCTAAATTAGATGGAAAAAAAAATGAAAAACTGCATTGGATTGACTCTAGCATCTTCTTCTCAGAATTCTACCTAAAACGTATCAGACTTGCATAAGCATTTAAATGCATCAGAGTTACTTGTTCTTGTCATCTTCTAAAGTCAAAAAGGCCTAATCTTCTCAGCAATAAGCCAAGATAGACAAAAAAGCATCAACTGCTGAATCCATCCATACACAACCACAATGGCCTAAATTAGATGGGAAAAAAAAAATGAAAAACTGCATTGGATTGACTCTAGCATCTTCTTCTCACAATTCTACCTAAAACTGCATCTGTTTTATCAAACATCTCTTGCGAACTGAACTCTAAGATGGAAAATGGAAACAAATATTGCAAATCTAAAGTGGACCAAAATATATATTTTGTCAAATAACTATAATGTAAGCAGTTACAAGATTTATACAGCCTCGTCTCTACTACATATGATGTAAACAAATACAAGCAGTTAAAGTTTCGCTTATTTCTGCCAAATATACTTCGCATCTACTTTTATATGCTTTCTCAAACAAAGAAATTTCAGATTTTTGAACATATGAGTATGATGATCAATGTCTCCAGAAAACAAACGCGAACAGGAAAGTGACCGTCAATAGCATTCCTGCATATTTGATCCATTGGTCGACTCGGTTTCGTCTCTCAATTAGCCTCAAAACAGAGTTAGATATTCCAACTGTATTCAGGATGTCTAATGCTTTTCTGTGTGCACTCTGCATCGAAGATATATGTCCAGATGGAAAGGTATATCAACAACAATATATCGGATTAATAATGCTTCACAATTAGCACTAAGGACAGACATAATATCTACTCTGTTACCAATAATAACAAAGATTATTCTAGCTAAACCTAAATTGTAGAATATAAATGTTGTCATGGCAGAAATGAAATGAAATTACCTTCAAGCGTTGTCTTTGACCATGTATTGAAGAAAGGATGGCTTCCCCAATTGCATTTGCATTTTCTAGTTCCCGGGCAGAAGTGCGAACTGAATGTAATGCTTGCGCCTCCTCATCAAAAATTCTCAGAACATGAGCAGAATCCCCATTCTAGCAATTTAAAATGAAGTTATTATTAGCAAATAATGAGGATAAAAATAAGTCATTAAACTAGAGCATGATGGTAACAACATACAGCTCGTCCCAACAGTTCTGCTCTCTCATTAGCTTCTCTCGTCCGTTTCTGATTCCGTAAGTTATATTTATCCAAGCTTGCTCTTAGTGATTCAGCCTCTTCAGCTATTTGTTCCACTTTTCTGAATAAGAAACATAATACCTTAAATGAAAATGCTCAACTAAAATACTGCAAGTCCAGAGAACCCATGATATATAGTATAAATACAACTAGAAGAATACAGATGGAAATAAAAGATACTTTTTGTATTATGAATATGACAATTAACATTACGTTATATGTGCAATCATTTTGCTTAACACGACTAACCCAAATAATTGAGACAATAAAGAGAACCTGCCATTAATGTTTTGTTAGGGATTTTGAAGCTAATAGAGATCTTAACAGAACCAAAGAATTAATGTTTTGTTAGGGATTTTACAGAACCAAAGAATTAATGTTTTGTTAGGGATTTTGAAGCTACTAGAGATCTTAACAGAACCAAAGAATTAATGTTTTGTTAGGGATTTTGAAGCTATTAGAGATCTTAACAGAACCAAAGAACATGACTCTGGCAACAGTGAAGGAAAATAATTGTGAAATAACTTATAGTCCAAAAGATTGAGATTTCAACAAATCATCAAAACAATTTCTTCAGAAACTAACACACATTCTCATAAAAACAACCGATTCTACGAGATCGGGATCCGAATCGTTCACCTTTTCCAGAGATCCCGTTGAGATTTTGCGGCAACCGATCGCCAGAGGCGATCCATCTCCACGCAGAGCGATTGGATCTGAGTGATGTCCTTCTTCACAGCGAACGACAGCTCCGTGTCGGCGCCGGTACCGGCGGTGGCAGAATACTCGAGGCGTTCGAGACGTTCAAGACCGTCACAAGACTTAAGCAGAAGTTTCTTCGCGAATTGGTGAATCTCAGACAATGTTCCTCCACCTCCTTCCATGGCGGCGACGAAGATGGTAGGCGGCGACGACGATGGTAGGCGGCGGCGACGACGATTGCAGACGGCGACGGAGAAGGTTTTCTAGACGGCGACGGAGAGAGAGAGTTGCCGGTTGGGTATTTTCTCCGAGCGAGAGAGAAGATCTGAATATTGTATAAAATCTTAGGTATTGAGAATTAAAAATAATATTTAATTATAGAATTAAATTATTTTTTAACTCACAAAAATTGAAGTGTTAATGAATAATTGTAAAACTATGTTTAATGAAATTTCACTACTTAAACAAAAATTACAAGAAATCTTAAAAAGTTATACGATAAGATTCTGTCAAAGTAAAGTATAATCCTATGAGAAGATCTTATAAACTTTTGCATTAAAAAAAATGTTTTAACAGTTTTGTTGACTTCTTAGAGTATTTGTCATAAAAGTTGTGAAGAGGTCTTTGTTAGTTCTATTCTGTTGCTTGATATTAAGAGTCTTTAGTTTTCTGTTTCAGTAAATCCTTATTAGTAGGAAAACTATTTATTCTTTTTAGCTATTTTCTTAAAATCTGTTATCTTGTAAAGGCTATATAATGTCAGTTTGAGATTGAATAAAGTAAGCAGTTTGTCAACAAATTTACTTGTAGCAACAATTCTAATTTTTGCAAATTGATTCTACAATCTGGTATCAGAGCCTCACTGGCTCTCGTATTTCAAAAGGAGAGACAAACACTAAAAGATGAGTGAAGAGAAGATTTCTGCAAAGATTCCTTACTTTGATGGTCACCACTATGATCATTGGAGTGAATTAATGGAAAATTTGCTCAGAGCCAAG
>Ga0209700_103788_pt1 | contig 28390 bp, 16 predicted proteins | sample SiratroredBW_FD_187528 | JGI IMG/M metagenome (GOLD analysis project Ga0209700, IMG submission 187528) | Root nodule microbial communities of legume samples collected from California, USA - Siratro red BW (SPAdes) (version 2) | ecosystem: Host-associated > Plants > Roots > Nodule | place: USA... | reverse complement strand
TTCTGGTTTCTCTTCTTCAACTGCAATGTCAAGACCCTGCTGGAAAAGAGAGTCCAAGACCTCTCCTTGCCACATCCCAAAGTGGCCAGTTCCATCAAATATTTCCACCGCTAATTTCTGACTGGCAATCGGGAACCTCGACCATGATGACGAAGAACCCGACACCCCAATTGGAATATTTGAGGCCCCCTCCATCGACTCTGAATTCGGACAGAACCTTAGCTCTTGATACCACTTGTTGGAAAATATTGAGATTTCCCCCTAATAATATTGAATATTAAAATTAGAGAAACTAGACAAAAAAAATTTTGAACGGAGTTCAGCAAATAGCTTAATCTCCGGGTACCACACAATGGCACTACTTCTATTAAAAGGGAGAAGAGAATGTTTTGGTACATTGAAATGGGAGGAGGAGGAGTTTTTTTTATAACTCACAACCTCCCCCCCTAAGAATAAACCCACTGATGTGGGACTTGAAGTTAGGCCAAAATCAACATTCAAACGACGCCAATGATAGTAAGAAACACTCAAAGAGAAAAATCATCCCTATGAAGCTTGTACACATCTAAATGAACAAAAAATGTCTATGGAGAGGAAAATGTAACTCAAAAAATAAATAGAGAAGTGTGATTCCAGCATCCATTACGAGAGGCGAGGGAGTTAAGTTATCCTAAAACATTAGTACAGGGTATTCAGTAATAGATTTTCCACATGTGGCCAAACACAAGAGAGCGTTTAGCAGAATGACTACAGGGCGAGAGTACAAAACTTAACCATGACACTTTCTTTCAAAACTACTTTTTAAACAAACAGAATGCTAGAGAAATTGCTACACAGCCAAAAAGGGAAAGGTAGCATCAATGCAAACCAAAAGAGGTTGGTTCAGCGTGAAGAGCATCCTCCAATGCACTTGGGACAAATAAACGGAAAGAATTGAATTCATTTTTCACAGCAATAACTCCAACGTCCAAACTTAGCACCCGCACTGAAACATTTCCAAAAACTGCCAACAATATGTTCACTCACACTAGAAAATAACACAGGACCTTCTTACTTAGCACCAACAACCACAACCAACCGGTGATCAATTGGCAATTAGTAACTAGCCTACTAGCATTTCACAAATATGGATAATTTATTACAATCTTCAAATAAAGACATCAATCAATAAAACAAAAAACAATAATAATGAATAATAATTAAAAAAATTAGCGTTAACCTCTTCAACGGCCTTCTCTCTGAGACGTTCAGAAAGCTTCAAGGCCTTGATCTCAGCCTGCGCTTCTGATAACTCCCTGTCCTTATCTGCAAACACAAACAAACAAAAAAAAAAACTCAAAACTCAAAAAACCACAAAAAATCACGGCGAAGAACTCTTCGGATCGAGCTGCATTTCCGCACCTCGAACTTCATTCTCGAGGCGATTGAGCTCCACCTTCACCGGATCCGAACCGTGCAGCAGGTTCATGAACTCGTCGGCGTCCATGCTCGGCGGCCTGACTCCGCCGCGGCGCCTCGCCGAGCCTCTCCCCTCCCTGAATGATCCCGACACCGACAGCGCCGCGTCGCCGGAAACCTCCGCCATCGCCGATCGATCTAACCGCGAATCCGAAAATAGAAATCCTCTCTCTCACTCACATTCAACTGCTCGCACCGCCAGATTCCAAATCGCACTCAAGCACAACAAAACACGGATTATACACCATATATATATATATAGAGCCAGAAAATGGCGACCTCGAAAACGGTGGTTTTAGAGAGAGAAAGAGAGAGTGTGAAGGAAAAGAAGAGAAAGAGAGATAGAAGAGAGAGAAACAGATACTTTTGCTTCTCCTTTCTTTCTTTCTCCTTATGTTTATTTTGTCTTGTTTGTTTCTCTCTCTATATCTGCGATTTAAATCTGTTTTAGAGAGAGATTTAACAAATGAATAAACAAACAGTGAGTGAGTGAGTTAGTGTGCTTTTGCAGAGAAAAAGGCGTTTTGGCTTTGTTAGCTGATTTTTTTAGTTAAACAGTGAGAGTGAGCCTATGAGTGAAACTTCACTGCAATTTTAACTCTTCGATGTTGGTAATCTGATCCTTAGTGTGTGGGGTTTAACGTGAGGCGGAAGCGTGCGAGGGATGTGGGGCTTGATATTTTGGGCGGTAGTGCGCGCAGCGGCGTAGGTTAGCAGTGGGAAGAGAACAACTTAGCTGGTTTATAGTGTGCGGACAAACAACCCACCCACGCGTAGAATGGTTTAATTGCACATTAACTTGTTAGATTTAGAATGTCTTGTGAGGAAGTAGTTGCATAAATTCAAGTAAAACTATTAATTATGTTATAATTATTCTTATTAGTACTCACTAGATCTCCTCCTTTCTTTTTATTTTTTACTTTTAAATATGCTTCCACATTTAAATTAATTTAAGAATAATAGTAAAAAATAAATATTATTAAATATAATCCTATCTATTTCAATTTCAATCTATAAATAGATTTGGAAGGGACTTGAATAATATGGATAGAATTCTTAATCTCGTATTAATTAAGATCTATTTATCATATTTAATTGGATTTAAAGTTGTACTTAATTAAGAATTAATCATGTACTTGGTTTAGAAGTTATCTTAAAGCTTTTAAAGATTTCCGGTTACATATGAAATGGATAGAGTGTGATCTTGATCATATATGAGGTCAAAATGATCTCAATTATACAATAATATAATAATATAAATAAATCAATCATACATAATATAATAATAATATACATAAATAATTAATGAATTAAAGGAAGTTGGTAGGTAGTTATATTAGTAAATGGAATTGTCAATATATCATCTCTATATTAAATGCGAGAAATAGGAAATTAGCTTTTATCTAATTATGTTTTGTAAATTCTACTATTGTTTATTATTTTTGTATTCATATTTACTGTTTTTCATTCTTACTATTTAAAAAAAACGTATTAAATGTTTTGTTTTTAACTTTTACTCACATAATATGTCATATCATCCTACATTATATTATATTATTATAATAAATTATATTATATTATATTATATCATATTATGGTATATTATATTACATTAAATTATATTATATTATAGTATATACGTCATCTACTCTATTTATAATATGTTTTAGAAAAAAAATGTTATTTTTGTAAAATCTCTTTGGTAGTTGTATATGTATATGAAAGTACTTAATTAATTTATATCTTTTATCTAAAAGAAATTAAATATTTAAAATAATGATATATTTTTTATTTTAATTTGAGAATATAAATGTTTATAAATTTCAAAATTTCATCTAATTACTAACTTCTAAAGAGGACCAAACTAATTTTAAAACAACAATAGAAACTAGAAATAAATTTATTATTTTTAACTAATTCTTTAAAAAACCTTAAATCGATTAAAAAAATATCATAGATAGGAAGAGATAGAATAATTAATAAGAAGAGATTATATTATTATTATTATTATTATTATTATTATTATTTATTTTTCATCTAAAAATAATAAAAGTGATTGTAAAGTTGATTAAAGGATTAATTACTAAATTATATAAACTATATATAATTTTTTTAAAGACTAACACCTTAAAAAATATCAATATGAGAATATGACCTTTCAACTAAATTAACATCTCATATTTAAACAATTATTTGTTTTCTAGAAAATAAAAATATATGTATACCATTATATAAAGAAGACATACTATTTGATAACTTTCGTTGGTGTCAATTTTTTGGGACAATTAAAAATATTTTATTTAGTTAATAAAATAAATAATTTAATATTTTTTAAATATTTAAATAACTTATTTTTTTTTAAAAAAACAACGACTAAATAATTTTTTAATACCACTTTTATAATATTATATGTGTGTGTATATATTTTTTAAATTATGTTATTTCTCTATTTTTTCATTATTTACTCATAAAAATAATAAAATTATATATTTTAATTAATAAAAATGTGTGTAGAAAAGCATGTACTTTTGCTAGGAAAGAAAATAATAATCATAAAAAAATGTAGGGATACTAAACAGAATTCTGGATGTAAATCAAGGAAGATTTTTGCTTTCGTAACATCTCATGTTTTTTTATGATAATAACTATATTTAGCATAAATTATAAATGTGATAATATATATATATATATATATATATATATATATATATTTAAAATATGTCGATTTGATAGAAATATATTCGTATAGTCACAAATTAAAATAAAATAAAGTTTCTTTATCAATTTGAATCATATTACTTGCAAAATCTTCTATTAACGTATAATATACCATCATCACAAATTTAAAAAAAAAATACACAAAAAGAAGGATAAGTTAGATAGTTTTAAAATATAAAATGATAAATTAAATTTTTATTCCAATCAAATTACAACACATCAAGTTTTAATAATTCATCTCATATATCACATTATTATTAACATGTCACACTCAAGTGATAGAATGATTTGGTCCAATCTGTTATTTTTTACAACGTATCATAATCAAATGAACATGTTAATTCATATGATTTAGTCTAATCGGTTCTTCTTCACACTATAACGAGTTATATGAACATGTTGATTCATATGATCTGGTTCAATCAATTCTTTTTCACATTATAATCCGTATGATATGGTCCAATCAATTCTTTTTCATACCGTAGTGCAGTCATATGAAACTCTTTTGACTCTTACCTGGATATCTTCATTTATATGATTCTAATATACCAATAAAGTTAGGATATCTCCTTATTGATTAAATCCACATACAATACACATATTGAAGAATCCTAATACAGGTGTTTCATTTTCCAAAAATATTATGTCATGATCACACATCACATCAATCAACAATATTTTATATAATAATTACTTTCAAAATCAATTTTTAATTCACAACTTCAAAATCATCAAACATATATATGAAATTCCAATCAAATCCTGCAAGAAATTTGGAACTGGTGATCACGTACCCCAACATCCAGGCCTTCTAACCTAGGATTCTATTGAAAAATAAAACTAGTTTCCCTTACCTAAATTCACAAAGAGTTCCAAAAACCTAGGGATAGTCTAATTGCACCATAGAATCCAATTATCAGAACACATCACTAGAATCCTGAAATAACAAAGACTAATCATGATTATAGAAACACTACATGCAACAATCATTCAGACTCAAGTGACTAGAAAGACTTGAAATTGACTCAAAAGAAAAAGGAATAAAAAATGAACTTACTCAATCTAAGATTTTGATGAAACGATCTTACTTTAATCATCGAGTCTAATTTCAGACTCTAATAGTCAATCTAATAATAAATGAGATAACAAATCTAGAGAGAAGGCAGAAAACCCTGAATTTATATTTATATGGATTTTTTTTAATAATAAAATATTCAAATGCCATCTTACTTATTTTTAAAACTAAATTCTAAATTCTAACATGTTTTTTTTTCTAAAGCTATTTCTTAGGTCTTACAACATCCCGTAATTGTTACTTGCAACCCCCACAACTTTTTAGAATATTCACTTTATCATTGTTATTTTATTTGAAACTTGATTCCTTCTTTGTTGAGACTTTCTAGAATGGACATTTTGGAAAGTACTTACTCAAACAAGTTTTCTTTTCAAATTGGAGTTTCTTGAACATTTTTTTATGACTTATGGAAACATATTATGGAATAGTGATATTAATGTTTTAAAATGGCTATTATACAAAACTTCCAAAACAATATTTTTAGAATACATGATTCGTAGAATATTTTGGAACAAATTTTTCAGGTTTCGACTTAAATTATAAGGCAAGAGTATTTTTGGCCTTTTCTCCTTTGCTGTAGGGGTGTAGGAAGCAAAAGTCATCTAAAAAATCTTTTTTTTGGCAAAGCAAACCTATTAGCAAATACAAGTAAGAAACATCTCAAACCAAACAAAGTTTTTCTTTGAATCAACCGCAAACTAGCAAGCTTATTAATACATCTATTACCTTCTCTAAAAATGTATTGGACTTTAAATAACATATTTCATAGTCATGCAACATCTCCACCAAGCTTTATAGCACCATGGAACAATCCTTGGATTCTTAAAAGAATTTACAATCATAGAATCACTTTAGCCATAAAGAAGTTCAATTTTTAACAATAAATAACTCAATAATAAGCATGACTCTCATCCACTTTGCTTTCAAGGAACTATTAATACTAATATAAAAAGAAAATTTTCCTATATACTCACCTCTACTCCTTATGCAAAGATCAACAAAACCAAGACTTACATGTACAACACCATTCACATCATATTTAACAAAATCAATAAGAGGACATTCCCAAATAACTATAGTAATTTTAAGAGTCTAAGTAACTTGAATAATAAAATTAAACTCGTTGATCATAATAAAGTTGTCAATATTATTATCCATCACCTCTTTAGATAAATTTTCATCCATATGAACTCTTGTCATATGAACTCTTGTCATATGAACTCTTGTCATGATCAAATTCTTAACAAAAAAATAAATTCATAAGATTGTCAAACTTGCAAGCATTCCTCATTTTCCAAATGCCCCACACTACATGAATAATAGTAGCCAATCAAATATCACGAACCTATGTCTTTCCATTAGCTAGCAACACCTGCGAAATAGAAAATAGAAAGTTATGATTGATCACATGATTAAACACACCTTATAGCCAATGTCAAAGTTGAATAACAGCCTTACACTTGAAGAAGGGGTGTTAGGAGGTTTATGAAAAGTGTATACATAAGTTACAAACCAAGCATAAATGAATCCTATTTTTTTAAAATTATTATCCAAAGGCGGCCTATTCAAAATATTTCCCATATCATCAAAGATCTAGCAAGAGAAATGTAAGCCTTCCAAAATTTACCCAACCAAGGATGAATCTCCTCATTCAAATAGAAAAAATTCTTAGCAACTTTTTAGACAAAAAAAAAAAACTATTACTAGATTCAGTCTAATCAACTTCATCATAATTGTTGATGATAGTATAATATTTCAAAGAAGTTTGCAACCAAGCATTCATGAACTTAAGGAATAAGGAATGCACCAATCCATATCCCAAATATTAACAACCTTAGCAAAGATTTTTAACAGCTAAATTATCTGATAATTTTAAGAAATAAGTTAAACAAACATTAGAGACACCAAGCATTAGTCCATGAATTAATAGTTTTATCATCACCCAACACCCAACAAGCTTTGTCTTTCACAATCTAAATCCAAGGTTTTACATCAGACCAAATTGTTGAAGATCCATGTTTAACATAAAGGGTATTCTCTTTAGTTAGAAATCTATCTCATTAAAACAACCAAATTCAAAATAAACATAGAGAAAATTTTAAGCTAATAGAAGGGATAAGGTATGGTTGTCTTCATGTTACGGGTGATATCAATTATCCTGAACAGAAGCCAAGTGGATTAAGTTACAATTGAATTGTAATGTTTAGCTTGGTAAAATGTCGCGTCGTGACTATTGGTTATAATTTTTGACCTAGTAATAAATATTTGATCCAACACTTCACACAAGTGATCACACTAAGACTACCTTTAGCCTTAAGACTATATAAAGTATGTCATTTAACCATGATTAAACATCTTGATGTCAAATCTCTATTCTAGATAAAACTTTGAATCCATCCCTCAATTTTTATAAGACTAGTGATTGGTCATTTATAGGTTTTGAAAGAAAACCCAATAATCCCACCAATGATAAAATTGACTAATTGAATTTGCCTCATCATGCTTACATCTTAAATTAAAGAATTTGTTCAATATTTCACACATCTTAAATTAAAGAATTTGTTCAATATTTCACCATATGGATGTAAAGACCAACATGTTTTATATTGACTATTGTTAGTTGTGTTACGAATGTATAAACCCAAGAAACATTAGCTAAATATTGAAGAAAAAAAATATGATCTTTGTTAGTTTCTTTATTTTAAATTGCTACCAATGTAATACTTTATGTTAATTTGTAACAATTGAAATGATGGAATGAAACTATGACATAACGCTTTAGGAAATGTTGTACATTTTACAAATTTAAATATTCACATTTAGTGTTTCGTAGTTTTTTTATTATGAATGCATATATTATAGTCTTATGAATGCATATACTTTTGTACAAATTTAAATATTCACTTTCATACTTTTTTTAATTTGTTCCATCATCAACAAAATTCAAATATTTTATAGAGAGATCTGAGTTTGATTTCTAATTTATTTTTGTATTATAAATGTATATATTATAATCCTATGAATGCATATACTTTTGTACAAATTTAAATATTCACTTTCATACTTTTTTTTTTAATTTGTTTCATCATCGACAAACTCATGTTTTACTAAGAGATCTAAGCTTGATTTGTAGTGTACCTTTTTACTATGAATGGATATATTTTAGCCTTATGAATGTATATATTTCTATACAAATTTAGATATTCACTCTCATACTTTTTTATTTTGTTTCATCATTAACAAACTCAAATGATGGAAGGTTGCTTCATTATGGCTGTCTCATTTTCCAATCTTTTGACTTGAAAGACACATATTACATGTCATGAGAATGCAGGTGAGAATACAGGTTCCAATGTCACGAAGAATATAATCATATACATTATGTTTGATGCTTTATTACCCTTTCACAACATACATATGACAATTTTTGTTTCTATTGTACTAACATATTGCTTTTTGAGCACTTCATTTGACCTTGTAGAACTCGTTTATTCTCTTGTAAACGTCATCAATTAAGGGATAGTCTATCCTTTAAATTTTGTACTTTAATTATAATTTTATATCTTAAATAAGGTTATTTTTTTAGTCATAATCAAATATCACTTGAACTTTTCTTATAAATTTAGATAAAATATATTAGACACGTTAACATTGTTTTATTTATTATCACTAGAACATCAAAAGACAATACTTATATATTTTAGACACTAATCTAAGATGAACTTAATTCATTTTTGTCTTAGTAGTATCTCTTCTCTGACAAACAATATTAATTTTATGAGAGTAAAGAAACATGAATAACATGTTTTTTTTTTTTTTTTTTAATTTTTTTATTTTCATTATTTTTTTTTTTTTTTTTTCTAATTGTCTTATTTTCATGATTTTATGATTTTTTGTTTGAAACAATATTTTTATTCTTATGATAAAAGTATTTTACATTTTGAAACAAATCTCTTTTATTTAGAAATGCATCTTATATACTTAGTTTTGGAAAGCATTTAAGCATGTTATCAATATCATATGAATGTATTTGTCACAACATATAACATGTATTAAGCATGTTTGCAAACATTAGATATGTATAAAGGCATATGAAACATGTTTATTAAAGCATAAAACATAACTAATCACGATAATATTTTCTTATGATATAGGATAATTTTAAAACATACCAGGATAGAAAACATTATATGTGTGTGAACTCATACAATAAGGAAGACAATTTTACCATAATAGAGAAATTTCAAATCAGACAAAGATAAAAATAAACAAACTCTATATAAGTGCTTCAAACAAAAGACCCTCCATAAGTCAGCAAAATATAAAAGGTAGTATATGTATATATGTGTCTTATCTGATGCTGTTTGCTGCTTTACATAAATACTTTTAAAAAACATATAACCACACAAAATTGTTGCATTTAAGTCTTCGTATTTTTTCTACCTGACTCAAACAAAAGGTTTCGTATTTTAGATTTATATATATATATATATATATATATATATATATATATATATATATTATAATTTGATTATATTTTTAATTTATATAGGATTCTGTTCGGTTTTTACTTGTTTTTTTAATAAAGTTTATTTAGCTTTTAAAAAAATACAAAAATAATTTTGTATCAACATTCATCTATGTCAATTCAAAAAAATAGCTTAGCATAAGAAAAACTAATCATAAAAACCAACACACCATTACATTGTACAATCTAAATAAACTAGCTAATCGAAAAATAGTTAGAAGGGTTGATTGAAAACTAATCAGTCAATTTGACTTCTTACGCATAAAACTGACACGTAACACGCATCAAATAGGACACCATAATAGGTTATGGGTCTGTTCATCCAAGACCATCGATCAAATCATTATAAAAGCTAAAAAAAGTTTTACAAAAAAAGGTAATGTTATTTTATCTAATTTTACCCTGTTTTATTCAGACTCATACTAACTTGAACGTCGAAATACATGTCGATCCTCTCCCAAAATTATGTGTAATGAAAAACTTAAAAAAATACAATAATTATCAAAATATCTAAGAAAAGAAGCTAGAAGATATTTAGAAATAACGGATATAAAAAGACAGTAGCTTAACAGAAATATAATTAATTTACTTTTGTGTGGTTTAAATTTACATGAATTTATTAATTGCACTTTTTAAGGAAGAAAATAACTTGTTGAATTTATACTATTTTCTTCATTTATTTATATTTTCTAATATTTAAATTTCAAAACAACATCATTCACAGAGCTACAGGCAACAACACCAGGTACTGTATTTAACCGATGTGGGGGCGTAAACCCAAAGTCTTCTGTTGATTGCCTCTAACCATCTTTTGAGTAGAGACTCAGAGCAAAAACATCAATGGCTATTGAAACGCTAGTGTTAGGTATTCCCTCTTTCCTATTCCCCTCTTATGGTGCAAGCATCAATCTTACCCTTACATGGTTTGTCTGCAGGCGCCGGCCAAGAAGTTGGGAAGAGCTGCGTGGTGGTAACCATCAACGGCAAGCGAATCATGTTCGATTGTGGAATGCATATGGGCTTCTTGGACCATCGTCGTTACCCTGATTTCACCCTTCTCGACCCTAATCGAGATTTCAACTCTGCCATCACTTGCATCATCATCACTCACTTGTTTGTCTCACTCCATTCTCCATTTTCCCATTTTTAATTATTGTTAAGTTGGAATATTCACTTGGTTGCTATAGTTTTCTCCGTTTTAAGATTCAGTCTCTATACGAGAAAATTTTAAGTTTTATCATGACACCGGAAAGTTTCTGTAACATCTTTACAACATCTGAAAGCTTTTACCTACTTCTGATGTCAATACAAAAGAGAGACCAAATTGTAAGTTTTAGTCCCTAGGTAAGATTAACATTAATATTGAGAAAGATAAGTGTGATGTTTTGTCTTTAAAATCATGATTGGCTTGTGAAGAACACAAAAAAACCATCTACTAAGGGTTTTGATATGTTTAGATACAAATGGTTCTCTATGATTATATGTAGATACTTTTTGTATGTGTGACATAGGTTCATCTTTTGTAGAACCTTCTATCATACAAATTGTTTCTTTCACTCTTATTATTGTTTTTTCTTGTTATTATACGAACCTAAAAATAACAACATTCCATTTTGTATAATTGTTACAAAGCTTTCTGAGAATGATTAGCCACTACAAGGATTTATGTAGGGGCTAAAACTTGCAATTTTCTTGTAGAGAGACTAAAATATAAAACGGAGACAACTATGAGGAGATGATGAAGAGTTTAACCACCTCACCCTCCTTGTTATTAACGTTTTAATGTTGCCTTGTCATTTTCAAAATTTGGGCAGTCATTTGGATCATGTTGGTGCTTTAGCTTACTTCACTGAAGTTTGCGGGTATAGTGGACCAATTTACATGACGGTGAGTCCTTTTTCCACTACATGTTTGATGAAATGTTTGCCTGAACATATGCAATGGTTTGTGGAAGTCTTTAATATAATAGAATTTTAATATTTGTACTAAAACATTTGGGTTTAATTTAATTATAAATTTTCACTGTGCTTCACTAATTTTTTGTTCCTGCCTTCTGCTTAAAAAACCTATAATTTAATCCTTTTTTAAAACTGTTTCTAGAAACAGCCCGCTCTTGTTTTTCCAAGTTGCTAAAGTGTTATATTTTGATCCTTGATGCTGTTTTATGTTTAAATTCCCATGTGAAAAAAGGAGCATAGTTTGGTCCTTCCATGTCAAAAATTCTGCATTTTGATCCGTTGTATAGTTTTTCGTTTTAGTTCCTTTAGAAAAGTACTCTTACCTTGTAACTTATGGAGACGGTGGGAACCAATTTCCATATATATATATATATGTAAATTCATTTTTAGGGACCAAAAAGAAATACAACTTTTTCATGCCGGGCCTAATACAAAAAGCAAGTCTAGGGAGCAAAATTATAATTTTAATGAAACTTTGAATACAAATTTTCGAAAATATATTTAAATTTTTGAAAATAGGAAAAAAAGAAGGTGAAACTAAATCGGTCGATAAGCATTGGCTTCCAAGTCATAATTCTACATGTGTATTTAACTTGAGTTATATTTGATTTTAAACAGTACCCGACAAAAGCTTTGGCTCCTTTGATGTTGGAAGACTATCGGAAAGTGATGGTTGATCGACGGGGCGAGGAGGAGCTATTCTCTTCTGAACAAATTACTGAGTGCATGAAGAAGGGTAATGTAGGATCCTCTTTTCTTTTAAAGTACTCCATCTATAGTTTGGTTAGACAACTATTACTTTAGTCATGCAACTAGGAATATTGGCGCGTATTCTAGTCTTGACTTCGTTGAAATTTGAATTGTGTGCAGCTATTGTATTAGGGATTTTAAGTGAAGGAAAAATGTTCACCTTTTAGGCTATAAATGTGCCATTTAAGTTTTGTTTTTTCAAATTGATAAATCTTGGTAGATTTCATTTACATGATTTACATTTTTGTGTGCATTTTAAAACTGATTCAGCTATACTTATCAGTAGTTTAGTATTTATTTTGGACTTTTGAAGACAACAGGTTTCCATCTAAAATACCATGCTTCTGACATTAGTATCTAAAATTATAATTTAATTTGATTCCCTGTGCAGTTACTGCTGTTGATTTGAGGCAGACTGTACAAGTAGATGAAGACTTGCAGATACGTGCCTATTATGCAGGACATGTAAGGCTTGTGACCTTCATCTCTGAAGCCATATTTAGTTTTCTGAAAAAGTGTAGTATCATGTGTTGATGAAATTTTTTACCATAAAAGTTCTGTTTTAGTTTTTGTGGTCATTGGAAGAAGAAATAGAATTAGAGTTTTCTCACCTCTTCAATCTCTTCACTATCCTCTTTTAAGCCTTACATTAATGTTTTAGTACTTAAGCTCATCGTTATGTTAAGGTTATTGGAGCTGCAATGTTCTATGCAAAAGTAGGGGATGCAGAAATGGTTTATACCGGAGACTACAATATGACACCAGATAGACACCTTGGAGCAGCTCAAATTGATAGACTACGGCTTGACCTTCTAATAACTGAGTAAGAACATCATTGGTTGTATAAATGAACCTTATAACAATGTTATCAATATTGTAGTGACAAGTGATAAATGTTCTTTTCTTGGTTATCTTTTACTTATTTTCTACAGTGATTTTGAGTTAACATACTTTTCATGGACTAACTTATCTGCACGCATTACCACTAACTCCTTGCCTAGTACCTAATTGCCTAAACTTTGGGATGTTGGTTCTCGAATTTTATCAAACCATATGTGACCAAGAGGTCATGTGATTGATTCTTCTTGTCCTTTTTTTCTTTCATTATTACTGTTTTGAGGAAAAATGCATTTAACTATTATAATTCCCATTACTGCATGATATTCTAACAGGTACAATAATAAGCATCATTGGTCGTATTGCTAGCTGTTCAGTAGATTTTTCCTCTGTGCTTGAAAGGCACCATCATAATTGTACAAGAATGAGTTTCTGGCCCAATATCAAATGTAAACCAAAGTTGTGAAATTTTTGGATACTTAAACTGAATTCTCTGGTATTCATTAGTAGTTTGGATGAAGGATTTTGTGGCTAACTACCTACCTTAGATATAAAATTTGATGGATTAATACAGTCCATAGTAGTTTTGCATAAACATTCTACAATTTTGTCATGTTACCAAGGCACAGTAAATAATGGTTTAATGGGTTTTAAATGCATGAATTCTGTTTTAGATTTAATGCTTGAAGTTTAGGATAGATTTTCTTGGATACATTTTTATATGGTTCTAAAAAATTCATTTCAGATCCACATATGCGACTACAATTCGTGATTCAAGATATGCTCGAGAGAGGGAATTCCTCAAAGCTGTATGTATTTGCAACACTCAGTTTATGGTGCAATGCTGTTTGGGTAATATGGTGTCTCGTTTTCTTTCAGACATTGATTTAAGAAAAAAAAACATTGTTGATCTCACTTTCCCAGTCCTTTCTTGTCATACTTTTGCTGTTACATTTTACATTGACCTGCCATTGGTTATATTAGAAATGGGTCTTTTGGCATGTTTGAAAATCCTTGCTTTGTATTCATGGTGTGGACCAATTTTTGTTGATTAGGAGAGGTTTTGACTGAAGGGATAAAAGGAAATTTTTTGAACGAGTCCTATTTATGCTACCTTTAGGTGGCATTTGATCGGACAAAGAATATTAAGACTCAGCTGTTCTAGGAATATCTGTTTATGATGTTATTGGATTGGACTTGTTGATCTATATTGGCTGTACAAGTGTTAGTGAATTTTTCTGTCTGGATCGAACCCTAAATATTGATACAATATAATGTTTGGTTTTGGTAGTTGTCAAATGTTGACCCCACACTTACATACCTAATAAATGCTAATCAATTCTTACATATATAGCGTTTCCCAAAACTAATATCTAACAAGTATAAAATATTTTATGCAATAAAGTTTATCACCTTTGTTTCTATGTTAAATGTATTGACAACTTTAGTATTATTTTTTATTTTAAAAAGGAGTCCTTGTGTTTATTTGGAAGGAGGCAGGATAGTTACATACTGTGTTAGAGATTGGATATCAAGTTACATTATCTTCTCTTTTAATTTTCTGCTTTTGTTTTTCAAAATAAACTTGATCCATAGCTACTCTGTTGTTGGGTACTAAGTTTCAAATTAAATTATTTAGGTTCATAAATGTGTATCATGTGGAGGCAAGGTGCTTATTCCAACATTTGCTCTTGGAAGAGCTCAGGTATTTTATTAAGATCGCTATTCATCTCACTGATTGTAATTCATAGCTAATGGATGGATTACAAGCAACTATTTCACTTAAAAATTCTAAGTTTATGTTTGTTAAATGACAATTTCCTGGAATTTAGCTGTCCCAGACAAGAATATTATCCTTATAACTATATATATATTATATTAAAATAACAATTTCACAAAGGTTATGTTAATAAACCATGAGCCACTCAAATTGCTGTCTTTAGTGACCACTTCAATTTTCAAAACTATGATATATATGTAGTGTTTGTCTTATATTTACGAAGCTGTTACAATATCTAGGAACTATGCATTTTGTTGGAGGACTACTGGGAACGCATGAATTTGAAGGTTCCTATCTATTTCTCAGCAGGTTCGTATCAGCCTATAGTTTTGTGTCGATTATCTCAATTTGATCTATTGTTTTGTATATACAAACCATACAGAATCATTTAACTGTAATCCTTCCAATTTCTAGTAAACAAGATTTTATCTTATTTCCTAAGCCTTACACTTACTTTTGTAAAGATATTATACTGCTCAAATCTTCCACGCGGCTTGATGGGCCAGGACTGAGGTTGTAGTAACCCTAACCTGAGTTGCTCTCCGTTATCCTCATTAAACAGCCAGTCTTACTTTTTATAAAGATATAATCACTAATGCCAGATATTATCACATGTTTTTTGTCTAGTGACATCTTCTCAAATCTTGCCTTGAAATTTTTGTGTAGAGGCTTTTCTAGTATTAAAAATTGAAACATGAAAGGAAAATCTGTGCGTATGGTTTTTAATTTAAAAACTATATTTTATTACAGAAAAGGAGATAAACCTCCACTACAAACATATTAATGATGGTTTCTTTACTCTCAAGCTCATACGACTACCAAACTAAAAGTAGAAATGTTCCAGAGCTTCTTCTACAGAACCCTAACTGAATGTGAACTTCCTCGATTTTGTAGTTAGTTAGCCATGGACAGATAAAAGAGTATGACGGGGTATACATCAGTTTTAGATTCTTTGTAAAGATTGAGTGGGTGGCCACAGGTTTCTCTAGGAGTAGTAAATTATGTATCCTTATTTTTCTATATCGTTTCTAGATATCTGCTTTTGTATATTTTGATACATATCCTATAAAAACTACATTCTTCACCTCTCTAATTCTGATTGGACGCTATTAAGTGGTAGTAGAGCTCCTCACATGATCCTAGGAGCACATGGTTCAATAAAGATGAAGTCTTTTGAAAGAGTTCACGAACTAGAGAAGAGAATTAGTGCTAGGGAGAAATAAAAAAAAAATTGATGGGGGTAAGCTGAAAATGTTATCATCTACACCCTCCAACTGAGCCATCTACTGTCTCTTCCCCGATGCTACCTCCTTTGTCCACTCTGCCCTCATCACTTGAGTCTGGTCTTCCCATTCCTCTTTGTAAAGGTATACGCTCCACTCATAATCCTTCGCCTCATTATCTTGCTCTAAGTTATCATCAATTATCTCCATCCCTTTGTACTTGCCCTTCTATTTCTTTTTGTGTCCATTCCTAAAACTGTAGGTGATGCTTTAGCTCACGTGGCTAGAGACAAACTATGGTTGCTGAATGGTGTGCTCTTCAAAACAGTGGTAGTTGGGATCTTGTTTCTTTGCCTTTTGTAAAATTTGTGGTTGGTTGTAGGTGGGTCTTTCTTGTTAGAGTTGGTCCTAACAACACTATTGATTGACTCAAAACTCTAGCCAAAGGTTATCAAATATTTGGATTGGACTATTTTGACACCTCTCTTATCGCCAAGATGGCTTCTGTCTGATTATTCCTTGCCGTGGTTGCTCATCATTGTTGGTCTCTTTATTAGTTAGATATCAAGAATGCCTTCATTCATGATGATTTGTAGGAGGAAATTTATATGAAGCAACCTCCTAATTTTGTTGCTCAGGGCGAGTCTTCCAGATTGATATGTCGTCTCCGCAATATGGTCTAAAGCAGTCTCCTAGAGCATGATTTGATAGATTCAATGAAGTTGTGCAAAAATTTGGTATGACTAGATGCAAGGCTAATCATTCGGTGTTTTATCATCACAAAATTGTTGGATTATCTACTTGGTAGTTTATATTGATGACATTGTTCTTACAGTTAATGATCATCATGGCATCCTTTAGATAAAACAACACTTGTGTCATCATTTTCAAACAAAAGACCTTGGCAAACGTAGATATTTTGATAGATAAGGAATAATATGATAAATTGTATTATGGTAAGGAAAACGGAAATGACAATAAAAACAAACACCTAAAGTCGGAGCTCCTAAGAGAAATCACTTCTTTGTCTTAATCCTCCATAATATTTTCATAACTAACTACCTTTCTCTCTCTCCCTTATTACAAGTTCAATACCCTCACCTCCTAGACAGCTCAACACCTCTAATTGGCTTTTGGTTGTACCCCCTATTCCTATGTGTATACACTTTCCAAATATTGGGTCTGGGCCTCCCTTGCTTTGGGCTTCCTGATTCATCAAGTGGGTTTCTATCATATTTCTTGGAGATTGAGGTAGTACATTTCTCAAAGGAAATATGCATTGGATATTTTAGAGAAAATTGGATTAATGAATTCCAAGCCCATTGACTCAACCATGGATCCCAATTCCAAACTTTTACCTAGTTAGGGGGAGCCACTACTCGATCCTGAGAAATACAGAAGATTGTTTGAAAAATTGAATAGGATATTGGAATGTAGTTATTTGCATTTTGAAGTATATCAAAGGCACCTCCTGGAAAAGGTTTGTTATATGGTCACAATAAGCGCACTCATGTTGTGGGTATTCAGATGCAGATTAGGTTGGATCTCTGACTAATAGGAGATCCACCTCTGAATATTGTGTCTTTATTGGCGACAATTTGATGGAAAAGCAAGAAGCAAACTATAGTAGTCAGATCAAGTCCAGAAGTACAATATAGCACTATGGCCTCTGCCACTTGTGAGCTCATTTGGCTCAAATAGTTGCTTAAAGAATTGAGATTTGTGGAGTTCACACAAATGACTCTAACCTGTGATAACCAAGTTGCCCTACATATTTCCTAGATCCAGTATTTCATAAGAGAACTAAGCATATTGAGGTAGATTGTCAGTTTATCTGAGAAAACAATTCATATGGAGACATCACCACTGAATTTGTTAATTCTAATGATCAACAAATATCTTCACTAAATCATTGCAGGGTGCTAGAATTGATTATATTTGTAACAAGCTTAATTCATATGATTTTATATGCTCTAGTTTAAAGGGAAGTGTTAAATATAACTAATGGGCCTTGAGCCCTCCTTTTGTATCTTCTTTGTATTTGAGACACTTGTGTGTGTGTGTGTATATATATATTATCCTCTAGTGGAAACAGAGGGGGAGAGAGAGAGATTACGTTGTTGTCTCTTCATCTATATATCTCAACAAAAATACATTACTTTTGTAACTTCTTGTATTGTCTATTTTTCCGATGATGTATCTTTTTTTCCATTATTTGATTGGATCTGTGCTCATATGAAAACTTGATTTCTGTTTTTCCAGGTTTAACTATCCAAGCTAATGCGTATTATAAAATGCTTATTAGTTGGACAAGCCAGAAGATTAAAGATACATACTCTAAACATAATGCTTTTGATTTTAAAAATGGTAAGTTTAATATTTTTTTACATCATATTTTGGCTGGCATCGTTATGCATTCATATGTTCACTCACATCTGTGTATACAGTTCCTTTTTTTAGTGTTTGCTACATATCTTTAATGCTGTGATACAGAGCCTTGACATTGGAGCATTCCTAAGTCAGAGATTATAGTTCTTTAAGTTCAATATTGTAACAGTTTGCCAAAGGATTAATGAATTCAATATTAAAACATTAATTTCTTCATAGCAAAAAGGTGAGGACTTGGGGCTGATTGAGTTTTAATGGCGAAGGGTTTGATTATTGTGGGCAAAAGGAGTGAAATGGCTTGTCTGGCAGCTGTAACGGGTGTCAAAGACCAGAAATGAATAGTTGCTTTATAGGTTTTATAAGAAAGAATGTCTACCATCAGATGCACAGGCTTGACATCCATATAGCACATATACCAAAGCTAGACCTTTTGATGATATGGAATTTTAAATATTTTCTTTTCATGTCTGGTGATGACAAATTCGAATTTGCTGAAAAGAAAACAAAAGGAAATCAGTCTATTTTTGTTGACAAATTTTCTTTTCGTTGTTTTACTATATATGAAATAAGTATGGTGTGTCCTCTAACTTTGATTGGCAAGACGAAGAATATTGAGAAAATTGTGTCATTGTTATGCTAGGCCTTGATCTTTAATCTCTAATGAAACTTTTATTTAAGTTTCAAGATCAGTCGGTAAAAGTCTGGAGTAATAAAAGTAGAAGTCCTAATGCAGTATTATGTGGAAATATGTGAAATTTTGTTGATATGGCATATATTAATTCTACTTATAGACGAACTTATTCAAATTCATCCATATTAAAACTTTCCTGTGAAAACTTAAGAAATTAAGATTGGATCTTTTGTTGCAATTACGTGTATCATCTGATAAGTTCTATGTCTCATTCATCTGGTTTGGATGTTACAGTTCAAAAATTTGAGAGGTCTATGATAGATGCTCCTGGTCCTTGTGTTCTTTTCGCCACTCCCGGGATGATAAGCGGTGGATTTTCACTTGAAGTTTTTAAGCACTGGGCAGTGTCAGAAAATAACCTTGTCACTTTGCCTGGGTAGCCTCCTATTTCTTCTTTTTCTTTACTTTCTTCCTCTTTATATTAGTCATTTGATAGCATGATGAGCAAAATGTAGATAGATGTTTCCTAAAATTAGCATGTCACATTGAAAAGCATATGGTCGTGAAACTATTTTAATATTGCCCTTTCATGATAGATATCACGCTTGACTAAAACTTAATAAATCTGGTACATATACATTGGTGATAGCTTGTCACTTTAGGAAGTGACTGGTTCACATTTTTTGGATGGAAAGAAGATTTAAAAATTGAAATGCAAATGATTGTTTTGGATGTGTATGATTTCAAAGCATAGGAATGATTTCACATAATTATTTTGGATAAAATTTAAAAATTTTAGGTTCAAGATTTTCCATTATATTATTTATTTTACAGGTGGCAATTACATCCATTTACCCGCTAACTATTCAGCCCATTCATACATAAATCCAATCATTTCACCCAAAAAATTAAAAAATTGGAAGGATAGGATCACCATTTATTATTGGATGGCTATGAACCAACATACATTTTAAAGCTTGAAGGGGCAAGCCTAGGTTGAGGTTTCAGAATTTAGGGAGAACTCCTCAAATCAAGGTTTAGAACTGTTCAAAATTCTATCTCTTGCATCTCATGCTAGACAAATCGAAATCTAACTCCATTTTGATAAATTAATCAAAATATGGATTTCAATTTCTATACTAAAGCTCGTATTTAAGTGGAGAAAATAAAACTACAGATTTTGTGGAAAGAAAGGGCTTTGGTAAAATAATTAAACAAGTAAAGAAAAAGGAAGGAAAAATAAGAAAAACAGTGACAGAAAGTTGTGGATGAGGCAAAGGAGCACAAGGTAAAGTTTAGTGAGAATCTGATGGGAAACAAGGTGTCATAGTAGGGAAATATCTCTATATAATGGAATAAGAGAAATCCAAGAAAAAGAGCAAATGACTATGGATTGAGATAATCTCCTTACAAATATAAAATAGCCACTATGTAAGCAAAAGCAAAAAACAGAAAACAAGCGCCTAGATGATGAGAAGAGCCGTCCTCTACCCAAAAACCTCAGAATAATCCCCTTTCGTATGGTTACACACGTTTACCTATATTTTCTCCCTTTACCGACATGTATTGTGTGCATGGAGAGACTTTCATTCATTTTACTGTCTCTTCCACAGGATTTTTCCTTTTAAGAAGAAATATGTATGAATGTATCCCAGAAAAATATGCTTTGATCTATTCCATTTTCACATGCTCGCAAACCAGTTGTATCATGCCTGTCCGTTACTTTGTACTCTTGTAGGTATTGTGTGGCTGGAACGATAGGTCATAAACTAATGTCAGATAAGCGGGCAAAAGTTGATTTGGATGCTAATACAAGAATAGATGTGCGATGCCAGGTAAATATCATTCCCTACCCAATTACGGGGAGATATATCTAACAATTCTGTATTTTTATGAACTTGAGTTTATAGATGCTCCACATGGCATGGGTAGAACAGCGTTAGCAGCATGTACAAGTTGATAAATCTGCACAGTGATGAAAATAACGTGATTTGTATATTGATATTAGGAAAATAAACATCTTGGCCTTCACAGAGTATTACATTAGTCTAACTTCCTGAGTTTGGTGTTTGAGGTGATGCGTATGCTTCTGACATGACTTTTTTCACATTAATATACAACTGAAACCATATTCTTTTCCATTTCTTTGTTGGGTATAAGCAAATTCTGTCCTCTTCTGCTTGAGTTGATATTGGTACACTAGGTATAAACTGATTTTAAGTTCATATTCCACTTCGTCCCTGTCACCTATTGCTGTTCCTCCGATTGTTTTGAAATCTTGTTTGAAAACTTGTGTGCTATAGAAATAAGACCAAGATGACATTGTAATACTGTTTAAGTTTAAATTAATGTCTTTCTGGTCTTGAAATGCTTGAATATCCAAAAACAAGAAAGCCGTGTAGTTAAATTGTAAATTCAGGACTATAGTACAAGTTAGTATTGAAGGTAACTGCGACAGTTCATGTAGTTTATGGTATAACTTTGACCTGTCTTAAATTTGCAGGTTCATCAATTAGCTTTTAGTCCTCATACTGATTCTAAAGGGATAATGGATCTTGTAAATTTTCTCGCCCCCAAGCATGTTGTACTCGTGCATGGGGAGAAGCATAAGATGGCTTCCCTTAAAGAAAAAATTCATTCTGAATTTGGGATTCAATGTTATGATCCTGCAAACAACGAAACCGTATCCATTCCTTCAACTCATTATGTAAATGCAGAAATTTCAGACACTTTCATTCGAAGCTGCTTGAATCCGAACTTCACATTTCAGAAACGCAGTTCGGTGGACATAAATAACTCTACTACGCTAGACAAAAACTTAATGCCTATTCTCCAAGTTGAAGATGAAAGGGTATCAGAAGGAGTTTTGGTTGTGGAGAAGGGAAAAAAGGCAAAGATTGTACACCAGGATGAACTTTTGCTTATGTTGGAGGAACAGAAGCACGAGACATTGAGCGGGACGTTCTGACATATTGGTGACTCAGTGGATAGCTTAAGTGACAAATGCTCTCAGCCTTAGTTCTTATATTCAGAACTTCATTGCGACTTATCTTGAAATACTCAATTTCTTGAAGAGCATCTGCAAATAATATTTCCTGCATCCCTCTTCTGTAGAAGCATTATTGTCCTGGCAGGATTAAGGAAAACTCCCAACATATGATAACCAAAGCAGTGTGTTTCTGCTTTTTTGGTCAGCAGTGAATGAGAAAATTGCCAGGAAACAAATCTCAGCAATTTAGAGCGTATATACCCAGTGAAAATGTTTATCTCAGAGCACTGAATCAAGTATGTGATGGAATCAACAGAAATGGTTCGTTCAAATCAGTTTCAACAGAACAGCAAGGGTTGGGGTTGTTCTTCCTTTCTCTACAAGGAGTTTGATTTCGAGATTAGGTTTCTGCTGTACATTGAGCAATTGATGGAAATTGATTCCAAGGAGGGCCTTAATAATTTAATAGTATGTGATCCTAACAGAGTCTCCAGCATTATGATGGAGGATGAAGGGATTTACTGTGATTACTTTATTGATCCTTTACGAGTTCTGGACAATTTGTTCCCATATTTATCTTCGCATGTTTTACTGGGTTGTTCTAGGAAACATGTACCCCAAGAATTACTATAGGTGGCCATGTGTCATTCAATCATCTTTGGTCTTGTATTTTGTTTATTTTTTTTTCTTTTATAAAAAAAAAAAAAGACTTCCTTTATGTGTAACAAATTTTTGCAAAAGTAACCTAATAAGCTGTCCTATCGTAGTTGCTTGTTGTAGAAGTAAATTATAACTCATAAGCCTGTATTAACTTGATCAAGTTGTAATAACCATTTTATTTCTTCATTATACAACCCTTAATAAAATGCTTGGAGGGAAATTTATTTTAGGCTTAATTAAGTATCATAAATTTGAATATTTTCAATTGAACTTTTTTTTTAAAATTCTTTTAATTTATTAATTATTTAAAATTTTATATTTTTCAATTGAATTTCTTTCACAAATTAAGTGACAGTGATTGTTATCTTGTTTGTTATCTTATTGCTTACGTAATCGTTAAAAAATATGAGACTTTTTGGTTAGTATAAATGATATTGCGGTTAATTTAGAATGACAAGACGACGGGGCAAATAATAATCATTGTCAGTTAATTAACAGAAAAATTAATGGTAGAGATTTAATTGAAAAATATAAAAAACTTTTAACACTCAATAGATAAACAAAATTTAATCGGAACTTAATTTAAAATATTTAAATTTATGATAAACAAAATTTAATAAGAACTTGATTAAAATATCCAAATTTATGAAGTACTTAAAAAATTTAATCAAGCCTTCATGTTATAAAGAATTTAAAATATTTTATGATAATATAATTTTGATCAAAAGTTTGAAAAGAATATAAAATTTAGGAATTTATAATAGTAATTTGATTAAATAAATTTGAGAATTTTAAATATTACAAGAAATAATAATAATTTGAAATTAGTACTCTTTTATTAAATGTACATCTTTTTTATTTGTATTCTTTCTTTAACAATCCCGTGTCGGTCAAAATATTGTTAACTTGACTTTGTTTAGGATGTTGTCGGTTCGGTCAAGGTTAAGATGTTGTTGGATTGACATTATTTTTTTAATTGATTTCAATGATAGTTTCATTTAAAGTCAAAGTAAATTAGAGAGAAACATTAATTGAAATAGTATTTTTGAGAAGCACAAATACTTTACTTGCATTGAGAAGAGAAAAAGGAATCAATACATTAAATAGAAAAAAATTGATATCTTTTAGTAATAAAGATATTATATGAGAATACATAAAAATGTTTTTAACAATGGATTTATAATCTAAATATTCATATGATAATATAATCAACTCTTTATTTTTATAATTATAGTAATATTCATGAGTATATAAGATTAAATCTTTATTTATATAATTGTAGTATTATTTTCAAACTAAGCATATATGTCGTTTTAAAATGACAATTCATTTTGTTGAGTGCTTTTATGAAATGCATTATTAGAGACAATGTGTAATGACAATTCATCTTGTTTGGTGCTTTTATGAAATACATTATTAGAGACAATGTATAATGTTGCTTGGCTGTTGCATATAAGGTGCATTTGGAAACCATTTTCCTATTTAAGCTTTTTGAAGAGTTGTATAAGTCATGAACTCATAAGTTACTAATGTCATTGTCATGTATTGTGCTTTTGCACTTACCTTGCAACAATATTTTGTTTCTTACTTTTTCATGATATTAAATTACGTCCAACAAGAACACAAATACCTTGAAGTAGAGTGCCTATCGCTTGGTGACCCTTCCTAGTTAAGGTCAGAATATCCAAGAGTCTAAGCATTTCTCTTATCTTCATTAATGAGTCTTTTTTATCATTCTTATTTCTTCTACAATGTCGAGATCATATTTTTTGAGATATCGTGAAACATCACTGTATTGTGCCACTTCTATAGTAAAGAAATACCTTAAATGTTTTGAAATTTTTTTGGCAAGATCATGTTTTAGTTGTACAATACCCTCCTTATCACTTCTTGTGATGACAATGTCATCCACATATACAATAAGATAAATACATCCTTAGGAAGAATGATGATAGAATAAAAAATTATCCGTATCACTTCGTATCATCCCAACAATTGGATGATAACAATCCGAATATGTCCAAAGCATGCACGGGCTGATTACTTGAGTCCATATAGACATATACCATATTAGATGACTCCTATTGAGCAACAAATCTAGGAGGTTACTCGATGTAGACTTCTTCATCAAGTTCACCATGTAAAAATGCATTTTTTTATGTCAAGTTGAAACAAAGTCCAATGGTGAATATTTGCAATGAAAAAGAGAAGTCAAATATATGTCATTTTAGCAACATGAGGGAAAGTGTCAAGATAATCTTGGCTATAGATTTGTGTGTATCTTTTGGCAGCCAGTCGAACTTTATAGCAATCAATGTTACTATCAAGTCTTGCTTTAAGAGTATACAACCATTGACACCTAACAATTGATTTTCCAATTGGAAGAGGAACCAACTTTTAAGTAAATGTACTTTGAAGGGTACACACCAAACAATTGATTTTCCAGTTGGAAGAGGAACCAACTTTCAAGGATGCTACTTTGAAGGAATACACACACTTAGTGAGATAAAGCTCCACCTAGAGACTTAGGAATAAGAATAAAAGCAAGTATATCATATGAGAGAAACTAGATCTATGATAATTGATATTTTTATAATAGGGAGAAGGGTTAAGGGTATAACGTATACCTTTTTCAATAACAATAGTCTAATAATTTTCAAATAAGAACAAAGTTGGTGAGAAAGGTGGTGTTGGGAAGGATCATGCATGGTCTCTACTATATCTTTATCTATTAAAGATGGATCCCATATTGAAATATCTATTAAAGGTGGTGTTGGGAAGGATCATGCATGGTCTCTATTATATCTTTACCTATTAAAGATGGATCCCATATTGAAATATTAATAGGTCGTGAACGACTTTATATACTTGAAATGGTGCAGGAGAAACATCCTAAGCTATCACAAAGTCATCTAGTGGTGATAAAGGTACATTGACGATAATGGGAAAATAACTATATATGTTGTCATTAGAATTAACGATTATATAATATGTAACACACTTAGAGAAAAAAACGTCAATAGACAAAAAATAACTATAAAGATTACGAGAGAAACATCAATAGCTTTTTTAGAGTGATGGTATGCCACAAAGACACATTTGAATGATTGAAAAGAAAGTTTATCCCAGTCAGGTGTGACGTTATGTATAAAATATGTGGTATCGAAAGCATGTGAAGGAAGATTGTATAGAGATAAACGAGGAAAAAGGACAAAGTGCACTACCTGGTATCGAAAGCACGTGAAGGAAGATTGTATAGAGGTAAACGAGAAAAAAGGACAAAGTGGACTACTACCTGATCATTAAGGATAGATGATATATCCATTTAATGAGAAAACATGTTGTAAGAACAACATCTCCAAAAATGATGAGGAAGATGATTGTGAAGAAAAAGAAGTTTCAAAAAGATGTTTCTTTTTAGATTTAGCTACTCCATTTTTTAAGGAGTATGAAGTCATGAAGTTTGATGAAAGATATCATTAAATGTCATGAATTGTTGAAATGAGTTAAACATATAGTCACGAGCTTTGTTAATACAAAGAGTACGAGCTTTGTTAATACGAAGAGTACGTATGAATATAACAAATTGTGTTTTCATTCCATTAAAAAAGTTTGAAATATAGAAAATACTTATAATAGATTATTTATTAACCAAATCTAAATATATTTTGAATAATCATTAACAAAGGTAACAAAATATCTAAAAAATAAAAAGGAGTTTTAATACAAGAAGGACTCCAAATATCATAGTGAACTAAAGAAAAATGGGACAAAGCTCGTTTATTGAGACTATAAGGATAAATACTAACAAACATGTGTTGGAGAGACCGTTAATGCACATACTGATAATGACTTTAAACCTAATTCAAATTCATAAAATTGACTTATAAAATAAGATTTACACTCACATATATACTATAATTTGATCATATTTTTAGTTGATGTAAAATCTGCAACATCATCACGTTGAAAATTGGATATCTCAAGCATGAGACTATATAATAGTGCATGGTTCAAAAACATACACATGATAGATATACCAGTTAGAATATGTTTGATATCATCTTAAAATCTAGGAAAGAGAAATAAAATAAATTACATGTACTTTTAAAAAATACAGGTGCTTTATTTAAATTGGAAAAAAAAAATCAATACAATAAATAAAGGAGATTTGATATGATATAAGAATAAATAAAAAATAAGATATTCCTAATTATATAATCAATTTCCTAATTATATAACCAATTCATTACTTCTATAATTATAATATTTATTGTCAAGGTTATTTATTTTATATATGTTACTATTATTTTGTAGTTGATGTTGGATAGTATTTTTCTTTATTAACAATGTTATTCATCTAGTGTCAAAAATGGTTTCTTTTAATTGATATTTTAGTTTGTCAATTGAAGTTGTATTTCAACCAACATTAAGAAAGTACATTTGGTCAGAGTTATTATTTGGCAAACATTAATTAGGATATTTTCAATGGTATTTTCAATCAACATTGGGAACAGTATTTTTTGGGTGTTGCCAATAATGTGTTTTTATCTACAATAATGAGGCTATTTTAAGTTATTTTTGGGAAGAGTATTTGTTTATTTCAACAGGTTATAAGATTTGTAAACAACACTGATAGAAGTTATTTTAAGATTAACCTTATTAAAATTATTTATTTGCATATAAGCTATAACTATTTCTTAATTGATATTTTTCAGATATAATTTAATTAATTTAAATTATTTTATCCAAATATTTAAAAAAATAAGACAATTTGAAATTAAAATAATTTGAGTTGAATGTATTTGAATTTAAAAGTTAGCCATTTTTAGAATTTTATGATTCATGAAGGTATATGTATTTAAAAAATTAGTTTGTTTTTTTATGAAAAAAATAAAAAGTAATGGAAAAGAAAGTCTATATATACAAAAAAAGACATAGAGTGAAAAAATATAAAAGAAATGAAAGTTTTAGCTAGGTCTATGAAAACAAAGTTTTCCCTCTATTTTTGGAAAGAAAACACAAACCTATTTTTTATTAGTTTAAAATAAGAAATGAAAATAATTATAAAAATGCTATAATTGTTCATATCATAACTTTTCGCTAAAATATATTTATATTAAAAAGACAACATTACCTTATTTGATTTTTACAGATTGTCATTTCAGCAGATCTTTTTTTTTCTTTTTTAAAGAGGTAGTAAGAAAAAAAAGAACATTTTTTTTTTATTGAATATTTTCTAATAAAAAAGGAATTGGTCTAGGGTCAATTCAGTAACAAAAAAAAATGAGATTAGAAATAGAAATTTCTAACTCTAGACATCTCGTAAAAAAAAAAATCAATTTTTTTTCTTGTAGAATTAATTATTCATTTTTTCAAAAAAAAACTTAAATTT
>Ga0209700_103787_pt1 | contig 28396 bp, 10 predicted proteins | sample SiratroredBW_FD_187528 | JGI IMG/M metagenome (GOLD analysis project Ga0209700, IMG submission 187528) | Root nodule microbial communities of legume samples collected from California, USA - Siratro red BW (SPAdes) (version 2) | ecosystem: Host-associated > Plants > Roots > Nodule | place: USA... | reverse complement strand
TTTTTTTTTTTTTTTTTTTTTTTTTTTTTTTTTTTTTTTTTTGCTAATTTGGCTTTATTACCTACCAAACTTGACTCCTTCCACATACAAAGACATTCTTTCCGCATGCTTAACCACTGTGGAAAATTGAGAGACACGACATATTCCAATTATAAGCTGTTTTCGATAAAAGAAATCAAGCTATTTCACGCTTGACATTTGTTACTTCGTTGTTATTATGAATTGGAAGTGGTATCGTGATAAAGTTCCATTGACGTTGACACAGTCGTTATATGATCCACCTACACGACCAACATTGCTTTCTGAAAGTTACTCCGTGTGATGCCATTTGGTTGACACAATATTTTCCAGGTGCAATGTAACTTAATCATTGTTCTTTTCACCTTTGCTCCTAATTTGTTAGGCAGATAATTAGTCAAAATTGTAACTATTTTTAATCAAAAGTTTATGATATTTTTCGCACTGTAATAATTAATCTAGATATGTTTGGACGAGTTTTCAATGAGAATTTTTTGAAAAAAAATAGTAGAAAAGTAAAAACGATTCCTTTATAAATTATAATTAATTTACACATAACTTTTATGATTTGAAATCAATTCGTGTTATATGAGCAATATAGAAACATTATTAATAATGACATCGAAAAAGAAAATCCCTAAATTTCGTAAGGGATTAATAAAAATAGGAGAAAATAAAAGAATCATATAATTTCACAACACATACTCTTATACCACATCTAAATTATAATGCTTTTTATAAATTAATTTATAGAAACTCTCTTATATACTTTCTCTATTTTTTTATTTATATTCATCAACTAATTTTGTGAAGAAATCAATTTATTTTTTTCTTCATATTTTTCACTCTTAAAAGTTGCTGTAGATTTTTTTTTGTTTTCGAAGAGATCCTTTACAAGTTTATAAGAACTAACGTTAGGTATTATAAGTTCTATTTGACTAGAATTAATAGAAGAAAAACAAATGATAAAAGTAACTCATATGAAAAGAAATACCAACAAAAATGAAAACAATTATTTTAAAAGTTAAAATAAACTCATCCATTAAAATTGATAATAGGCATTTAAGAAATTAATCTGGACAATCTTTTTACAAGCATTTTTTGTAATTAACTAATTTTAACTTTGTAAAATATTTTTATTTTGGGTAGTTTGAACAAGTTTATCAAATCATTCCCTAATTACCTTTCAAAAGGTTAGAATATTTGATTGTTACATACGATGATCTTATGGTTGAAATATGGATGCTTACTAGAATACACTATAAGAAAATATACATTTGACATCAAGTAAAAATGGATTCTAATGAGTAAAAATTGATACTAATTATTAAATAACATCATATTTGTGTCGCAAATTTAAAATCATAGACCTTAAATAATATCAAAAATTTAATTAAAATAGTTTCGTGTCAACCAATTGGACACTAATACATTTTTATTTTAAAATTTATTTAATTAATGTTAAATGAAATCTATTTTAATATTAATTTAATTTTCGTAAGTTTGATTGTTGCTAATGATAGAAATTAAAAAAAAAAATCTCCTACAATGCATCAATCTTCAATATAAATAAAACAAAATATAGGCGAAACAAATATTGTAGTGGATGAAGGAGATGGGTGTGGATAAAAAAGATGACTGAGGATGAAGGAGATGAGTGTGGATGAAGGAGATGAATATGGATGTAAGAGATAAGTGTAAATGAAGGAGATGAATGTGGTTGGAAGAAACGAAGTGTAATGAAGTTTATATAAAAAAAAGTGAGAGAGAAAAATTGTGAGTTAATGATGTGAACCTGAGAAGGTTGGAAGGATCTTGATTAACTCAGGAAAATGTATAGAAGAGAAACTCCATGGTTTTTGGACCCACAATGGCAGAATCATGTGTTCCATGAAGAAAACCCATTCGATTTGTTTTAGTTTTCATTACAAAAATAAGAACAAGTAAAAAAAAGAAAACAAAAATGGATTAAGACAAGAAAATGGAGTAGAAGATGCTACTTTCAATGAAGAATCAAATAATAAGTGCATTGAGATTCACAACTTAAGAAAACTTTTCAATATAAGAACTAAAGTAAGAGAACAAAAAGTTTGAAACTTTCAAATATGAACTCATATCAATAATTTCATTTAATATTTAAGGCTGTAACATCTCATATTTTTCATATAATAAGAACTTTATTGCATAAAAATTATATAATAAACTTGAATATAAAAATTCATACATTCACCATGTATTTCAAAGTATACTTCTCCAAATAAGATTTAATAAAAATATATTCGTAATATTACAAATAAAATAAAATAAAATAAAGCTTCTCCAACAATTCACTTGGGACTCACACCACTTGTCAAATTCTCTGCTTACGTGTAATATACACGATCATCGTAGTTTTAAAAACAAAACAAACAACATACAAAAAGAAGGGTAAGCTAGAGAGTTTCCAATATATATATATATATATATATATATATATATATATATATATATATATATATATATATATATATATATATTCATAAATTGGATTTCTATCTCAACAAAACAACAACAATTCAATCTTTCATAATTCATTTCACATCATGCTACCTTTTACAAATAGAGGATACTACCTTTCATATAAGGAGAGCTCATTGTTAACACATTTTGCATTCAATGACAAGTGCATCAGTCGCTCATGTAACACGTAAGAAATATATCGTTCTCTCTCATCGAACTTATGCAATGCATAACAATATTTATAATTATAATAAATTTATAACAGAGAACAATTCCATAGTTTGAGTATTTCATGAAAGAAAATAAAGTATGCAAAACATATTAAATATTTTTATAAATTTATCTCAAATCTTAGATAACAAAATAAGATTAAGGATCGATGATATGAATATTGCTAGGGTTAGACTTTACCATACCTCACTCCCATGCATAAAACCATTTGTCTTATTTCCTAACTAATACCAATGTCAACCCACAATAATATACAAACCGTAATTATTTAGTTGAATGAGCCTAAGTTTCTCTATTAACCGTCAATTCTTAATCAATTATATGGAAAATACATTTTTTGTGATAAGGATTTAAGACAACAAATGAATCATGCTCTATTCCTAGGCACTAGCTTTCATTAGGTAATTCAATTCAGATCCTAGTTATTAATCATATTTCTCAATACCTTTAAAATCAAAGTGTCAAGCCATAAATCAACATAACAAGCATTAAGTACAAAATTCAAATACTAACATTCAAAGAAAAAGACACACACACACATACACACATATATATATATATATATATATATACACACAATATTGATTACATGAGAGGCTGGTAGGTTACATCTAACCCTAACAATAATGGGTTTAGTTCCTCATAGTCATGAGAATCCTAAACATACAAGATGAACATTGGAAGAAGAAGATGATTATATCAAAAAACCCTAAAGGTGTCGTCTAAGACTGATTCTATTTCTTCTCTGACTCTGTGTGTCTAAACCCTAACACAGACTCAATAAATAGATTTTAAATAACGTTGCCCGGCTAAACGTTAATAGCGTTGGGCGTAACTCTTCTTGCAGAGGCGCAAGATCCAACTTATGCTTAGCTTAACTTCCATGGCATCAGACACAACTCTGCTAACATATCTCCTCTTTTGTGCACCATTTTCATGATCCTTCTATCATTTTTCCTCCTTCATGGGCCTTCTATATATACTTCTTCATGAACTTTAATAATTTTTTTTTCTAAATCTAGTGCCTTTTGTTTTCTTTTTAGGCAAAATAAGAGAAGTTAGTGCAACTTACCATTCTTAGACATAAGTCATCAATTTATTAACAAAAATCTAATAAAATAGAGAAATAAGCACTTGTTTAGAAGAAGAAGAGTCAAGAAAATGGAGTTAACTTTTCTAATCAATAGTTAACTTAGCTAAGCATGATTAATACATGATAATCCCTTGAAAGTAGGGAGTGCACATGTATAGTTCCTTGAAGCTAAGAAAAGTAATGATGAGTCTTCTAAGAGTCACACAAATGATGCCTAATCTACTCACCAACAGGCATAAGATGGCTCTTGAAATCTTGAAGGGTCAAGTTGATGTGAACTTAATAGGTTGGGAGGATCTTGATAAACTCAAGAGGTGTATGAGAAGAAAAACTCCATGCAAGGACATTGGAAGTTGGCGCAAAATAAGAAACCGAAGGAGAAACCCATACAAGTTGTATTAGTTTTCAAGTAAAACAAGAACAAGTAAAGAAATGAAAATCAAAATGGATTAAGATAAGGAAATGAAGAAGAACACACCACCTTCAATCCAACAAACAAAGGATAAGTGCAAGAGAAATCTTCTCACGATAATAACTAAAACAAGAGAAGAGAAAACTCAAACTCGCACAAACTAACAAAGGAGAATTTTCATTCAACCCGAGATGAATTTTACAAATGAAAGGGCTCTCTATTTATAGAGATGGAACTTGATCTAGGGGAGAATAAGAGACAAGAAAATGGAGTTAACTTTGCTAATCAAGAGTTAACCTCACTTAACATGATTATCACAACTTAACAACTTGAAATTAGGGAGTGAACATGGGTATTTCTTTGAATTTAGGAAAATTTAATTATTACATATGAAAAGCAATGATGACTTGGATGAGTTTTCATGTGACTCCACCTCTAAAGCTCCAATGATCACAAATCTGTCTTGAAATTTTGAAAATAGAAGAGTCCAACTAACCCATATGCTCATGTGAGTATCATTTGCTAGTTTAAAAGCTCTAAAAGATACATAACTTTCTTGATTTTAGACCATGGTTCCTTAACTTCTAATTATCAAATACTAACTTCTTTCAAATTCACCAAAAAAAATAAGAACTACTTTATTTATGGCCCTGAGTCTCCCTGGTCAATCTTCCTTAAAATCTATCTCTTAGTTCTTCTTTTTCACTTTTGTTTGTCATGCTTCTTGTTTGTATTTGTTAGCCTGTTTTTGCTAATGATGACAAGTGCGCCAGTTGCAAATGTAGCAAGTAATAGATATATCATTCTTTTTCAAAGGGTTTGTGCAACACAATACAATAATCACAAGTATACAAAATTAGACTCGAGTACAATTCCATAATTCAAATTATTATGTAGAAAATTAAATTTAAAATATTTTTTATTATTTTTTTCAACAATTGGAATGTAGAAAAAGATTTAAGGATGAATGATATGAAATTGCCAGGGTTAAGACTATCCTTACTGGAATGAGAGAATGGAGATACATGTAAAGTCTAACACTATCAATTGTTGCAAATCATTTCCAAAGGAGGTATAATGGTAAAATCTCCTAAAGAAGACTTGAAAGAAAAGAAGTCCAACTCCATGCAAGTAAATAACAAAGCAAGGTACACCTTTATCTATGCATTATAAAAAAATGAATATAAGAAAATGTACAAGTTGAAAATCATTAAGGAGATCAAGGACTCTTTAAAGATCTATTATGAAGGAAATGAGAATGTCCAATTAAGGAAAATTGTCGCCCTCATCAAGCAATATGAATCTTTTGCCATGAAGGATGGTGAATTAGTGGATGACATGTTTGGAAGGATATGAATCCTTCTCAGCAGGGTTGAAGTTCTTAGTCAAACCTTATCAAAGGCTTAGATAAGCCTAAAGTTGTTGGATAACATGCCAAAGGTATGGAAAACTAAGATAATAACCATCAGAGAGGCTAATCATCTAAAGAAATTTACCTAGGATAAGCTTTTAGAGATCTTAAGATTTCATGAAATGCATTTACAAGATTGCAACCACAAGAAACCAACCACTTTTTCCAACAAACGACTTCATAAAAAGATGAAGCATTAACAAATCATACAAAAGAACATTATAACACTAAGGAAGAAGATAACATATAAGAGGTTGAGTCTGACAACTTCATCGATAAAGAAATCTCATTGATGCGCTAAAATTTTAAGTAGATGCTTAAACGAAGAAGGCAAAGAAACAAGAAGCTTCCTTATAAAAGGAAAGAGTGCTTTTTTGTAGAGAAAGAAGGAGCAAGACTCACAACATATAATATGGTATGAGTGTCGAAAGCCTCAATTCTCGTGGAAAAAATGTCCCATATTGAAGAGAAAGTCTTAAGAAGATGATTCTAGTGGCAACCTTGGAATACTCAAACAAAGGATCAGACAATAAACACACAAATTTATGTTTAATGGTAAATCTAAGGAAGAGAAATTTTCAATTCTTAACTCTTCCTTTGATACTAATTCAGACACATCATGTCCATCATCTAATAAAGATGATGCCAATGATTTTTCTCATAAGTTGCAAGTCCGCCACTAGACAATATTTAAAACTAAACAAAATTTCATAATCTTATTTTTTGAAAATGAAAAGCTTAAGAAAGAGGAATTTGCAACTGATGAGGATTTATCACACTTAACACATATTGAAAAGTTAGATGATGAAAAAATAAATAAAAGTCTAAAATTGATTTGTCAATCTATCTTGTAGTGACTTATCCAATGGTTTTAGTTTATTACAACTGGTATTATATCTAAAATTGATTTGTCAACCAAGATATATGTCAAAGATTAAATTCACAAACAAACTAGGAAAACAATTGGTTGAGTTTCAATTTTAGTCGACTATTTTTATTGCCATAACCAAATATTGAGTGTTGCCCAAAAAATCAATTGGTTATTTCTTAATTTTAATTAGTTGTTTATACCAAAAAACCAGTTTTGATGTATAAAAGGCACGCAAATCAAATAACAACAAAATCAAAGAAACTACACAATGTTTTTATACTAGTTCACTCTTCCTCATGAGCTACATCCAGTCCTTTGCAAATCTTTCAAAGATTTCACTAAAATCACAAAGTTTACAATCAAGTACAGTACAAAAACTCAATCTTGAACCCTACAATATTGATCTAACCCTTGTATAGAACCCTACTACATAAAATGCATAACCCTATTGCAATGTACAAGCTAAACACATCCAAAACGAAATTACAACTCAATACAACACCAATTACACTTAAACACCCTATCTAAGTGTAAAGCAACAACAAGAAAAGATCAAAAACGAATTACACCCAAAACAAGCACAATAAGAACAACTAAAACAACTCAAGTCGGTAAGAAAAGGTTTCTCTTTGATGAGAGTCAACTACAGTGTGCTCCAATCTAACAATTCCAAGCAAGAAATCTCCAAAGAATAAGACTCACGGTAGATCTTTATCAAATCTTGATCAACGTCGAGTTTCTTGAAGTTATCTCTCCAAAGTACTCTCGAGTGAATGTTAGAATGGTTTCTCAAATTCAGAAAATGGCTTAGTTAGCTTCAAAAAGTTGTAGTGTGCATGGTTTTATAGTTGAGTTCGTGTTGTTAAGTAAAATTAATCGATTGATTTTTCCTGAGTACGAAACAGTCGATTGATTTCTAGAAACAACCGATTGTTTTTACTCTTCAGCAAAAATTTTCATAGCTGTTGCTTCAAAAACAAATTTCACCTTGAGTATTTTGGAGCTTCTTGCATGCAATTGAACGATGAAAGTGAACAACTACAAGCTACAACAAAAGACTCACAAATCTAACCCAACCTAAGCTTCATAGGATTGCTTCATTAAATCTTTAATCCATAGAGTGTTTCCAACACAATTCTTTTTATAAAATTTTACAATATAGGGTACAACTTAGGTTGATTGTCAAATGACACATGTTTATTATGTTCAATCTATAATATTCTCCCTATACAAATTAATTTGAGAGGTTTTTAGAATTGAAACATAATTTGAACAAAAACATGGATTGAAAATTGAAAAAAAATAAAAATGAAAGGTCAATTCACAAATTCAAAATTCATACAATCCTTCTTATCATATTTCTCTATTGATTGAAGGTCAAGTTTGAACAATTAATCAGTTAAATTAACTAATACAATTGAATAAATGTCACTGAACTAAAGATATGAATCAAATCAAAATATCATTCAATCTAATATGTTTTTAATTATCAAATCAATTTCTAATTTATTCTAAAATAAAAAGAGCAAATTAATATCACAAAATTCAAATCCGAAATTAAGGGAATAAGAACATTACACAATTGGTATAAAACTCAATTTGAATTGTATGCTCTTGATTTTGTGAATTAAACTTCAACAATTGGTTCTCCATGGATGAACAACAAAAAAACATAAGAGAGAGGAAAATGAAAAGACAATTTAAAATTCACATAAAAAGAAAAGAAAGAGACATTTTCTAAAATTGAAAAAACTAAACAAGTAAATTCAATTCCCCCTATTTAGAGCTCATTTAGTCTATATATAACCTCCCTAATCAATTTTACATGTAGACCTAAATAATTAGGTCCGTGATAAACTCAAGTCCCATCAAGTTTTTCAAACAAACTAAATTTTCACTTAAAAATGTAATATACAACTTAAACCTAGTTCAAATCCTAATAACACATGATAATCAAGTTCCTTGTGTAATATTGTTTCTTTAACATATTAATATTTGGGGTTTGATTGAATTGGAAAGTGAAAATAGAAAGATAAAAACGGAAAACAAAGTAATTGGAAACATAAAATAATATAATTAACTAAAGCTAAATATATTAGACAATTCAAGTAATGTGAAAATGTGTAAATCAAATCAACAATCTATTTCAAAATACAGGTCAAACATAAATAATTTCAAAAAATTGTAAAAACAAGGTGTGGTTATATCATTTATCAAATTGTTTTGTAACAATCGTCTATCAAACTATCTATCAAATATGAAATTATAGAAACAAAAACCTTATGATTTTAAAAACTATAAACAACAAAAAGTAAAAGAAAGTAAAATCAACAATGGTATGTGAGAAATTAAAAATTGAAAACAAGAAAGTAGTTCTAAATTCAATCATCTACAACTTAAAAACGGTAAAAACTATAAAAATTGTAAATAAGAATTAAATTCCCATGAATGAAAACAGAAATGGTAATTAGAAGTGAATGAAAACAGTAAATAGAAGACAAATTTCAAGTGAAACATCAAATAAAAATCATGGTTAACTTCTCTTCGACCTAAATGCAAGAATCTCAAATATAATTTCTTGATTAATGAAAAAAACATAAAACTAATTGATTTGCATATTCAAATGAAACAATTCTTAATCAACAACTAAAAAATATAGAAATTCAAGAAAAGAAAACTCGAACAAGTCAATGTTTGATGATTCTAACATCAGGAAATCGATTTGCTTCGTTGAAATGCTATGTAATAATTATGTAAGAATAGAGATTGCAATTGACAAAAACAAAAGTATGGAAGAAATATAGAAGATGAAGAAACGAGAGAAGAAGAACTTGAACGGACCAACTGAAAAATTGTCTAAACCGAAAAATAGGAAAACTATAAAAATAGTAAAGATAAATGTTTCCTTGAATGTGTGTCTAATTGTCTTCAGGTGTTAGTAAAGAAAAATATGGGCCTAAACTGCTTCGAAATTGTCCCACACAAAAATTCTATATACACGACTACATTTTTCTAGTTGATCGTCTATGACTTATGGCAAACAGCTTTGAACTTTAAATGTTACTTTTTTAGGTGTTGAAACTGAAGCTCTGGAAATAACGAATCCAATGAAACATGAATAAACTAAAAAAATCTCTATAAAAAGATATGAACAAATAATAAACTAACGTTAGTGTAGAAAAATACATAAATACAGTATAAATACAATTTAAACTAAAACTCATATTTACCATGAAAAATACAAATTCTTACTAAAAACCATGAATCAGAAAGCTAAAAACACTTGAAACATACAATAAACCTGTAAAAGTGAGGACAAATTAGGGATATCAAATTCTTCCCAACTTATACTTTTTTACTCTAAGCAAAAAGAGAAAAGGAATTTTGCATAAACTTTTATTGGATTTTTAGAAAATTTTAAAATTGTAACACTGTTAAAACTGTATACTGTAAGCAGGAGGAAACTATTTCATCAATAAAAGTTTAAAGACTCAAACCAATCAAGAGGAAACTATTTCATCAATAAAAGTTTAAAGACTCAAACCAATCAAGTACATGTTTGAAGCATCAAAGTAGGGAAACATTCCAATTAAATTAATTTATGGATCAAAAGGCAGTAATCTCATCAGGGTATGTGTATTACTCATTGTCTCAAAGTGTTTTAGGTTCACAGTTTCACTCATAGCACATCATGAATACAAGCATTGCTATATTGAAAAGCTTCTAATTTCCACTAAAGACACATGCAACTAAAAATATAAAGAATTTTATGTGGCTTATAATGTGGTTAATGTGAAGGTAACATAAAAGAAACGATTCAAGGCCGAAAAAAAAAAACTAGGGATAATGTGGAAGAAGTTTAAAAGATAGGCAACAGGCTCACTAGTAGAAAAAACACATTTCAAGGCGAGATATCATTGCGGTTAAAAGTGAACTGCAATTAAAAACAACACGGTGATATTTTTGAAATTAAGTACAATTATATCAGCGCGGTTGACGCGAGAACCGCGATGGTAAGCCACAAATAATTTAATATTGAAAACTACAGGGAGATACCAATACAGTTCTGGAAACAACTGCGTTGGTATTTGCAAAACAATTTTTAAATTATTTTGCAGGAGGATACGAATGCGGTTCCCACTAACAACTGCGTTCGTATCCTCCTGCAAAATAGTTTAAAAATTGTTTTGCAGGAGGATAGAAACGCGGTTGTTGTTTGTATCCTACATACAAACACGGTTCCCACTAACAACCACGTTTGTATTCCCCTTTTTTAGGGCTCCCACTCTTCCCCCTCGCGTGCCATCTATTCCACTCCTCCCCTTTGCTTCTTCTTCTTCCTCCCTCGCAGTGCCTTTTCTTCTTCTTCTTCTTCCTCTCTCGCAGTGCCCTCTCCTTCTCCCTTGCCATTCACAGTGCCCTCTCCCCCTCCCTCGCAACAACCTCTCTCTCGTCTCTCTCTCTCTCTTTTAGCGGTTTTGCTTTTGTGGCCACCACCACCACCACTCAGACCCTCACCACCACATCTCTCTCTCTCTCTCTTTGACATTTTCTTCTTCTATCACCGCGACGCCCACCACCACTGAAGGCTATCTCTTTCTCTGCCTTTATTCAATTTTTTTCTGTTTGACTTGATTCTATATTTTCAAGTCTCTACCATTGTTGTGTAGACTCTTCTCCACCATAGTCGTGCACACGCTGCCATTGTCTTTACTTTTCAGGTTCGTCCACTCAATGTTTCTATTTAATTAATTTACTTTGTTGGTGCTTTATATTAGTTTGCACACTAGGATGATGTTAGAGAGACCTAGATTATAGCACTGTGATTGTATCGTGTTTATCATGACGAGTTGGTATTGAGTCTGGGGATGTTCGATCCCCAACATTTTATATTTTGCCTAATATTTATGTTTATCATGACGTGTTGGTATTGAGTCCGGGGATGTTCGATCCTCGACATTTTATGTTTTGTCTAATATTTATGTTTATCATGACGTGTTGGTACTGAGTCCGGGGATGTTCGATCCCCGACATTTTATGTTTTCTATTATGTGTGGGTATGAGTCCAGGGATGTTCGATCTTTGGCAATTTTAGGTTTCATTTGTGTTTTGTTTAATATGTATGATGTCTTTTTTGAATGTAGTCATGGATCGAAGTTGGATAACTGCAAGTCGAATTAGTGATGAGTATGAGAACGGTATTGAAGAGTTTATACAATTTGCTAAGAGGAATGGAGTAGGAGTAAATAACAAATATTATTGTCCTTGTGTGGATTGTGTAAATGTATAAGACAAGATATTGAGTTGACACGAGAGCATGTTCTGTGTGATGGTTTCTTAAAGAGCTATACAAGACCGTTTTGACAACTAAATATGTATATGGAAAACGCAAGGGACAGTCGCCTTGTGAAAAATATGGAATTGATGAAGACACTTGGAGACAATTTGTCAAAATTAGAGAGGATCCCTCTTGGCAGGTTTGATATTTTTTTATCCAGACCCAGTTAATTAAATAATACCAATGTGACAAAGGTGAATTTTGTATTTTGTAGGAGAAGAGAAAGAAAGCGCAAGACATTGCGAATAAGAATGTCACCCCCACCGATTGTCTAGGGGGGGTTATGATTTATTACAAAGGAAGATAATGGAAGAAAAGACGAAATCATTACATGATTCATCAACTTTAGAAGATGTTCTTTCTCCTCCATCCCCTCCTAGTCGACATGAGAAATGGAAGTTGGCTAGGACTAAACCAGGAGGGCAGATGACATCTGCAAAGTCTGAAGAGATTGCCCATCAGATTGTGAGTTAATGTGATTAAATTGAGTATTATGTAATGTTTCATTTTTAGTATTTAATTGATGATTTTTATTCTATTATTTTTTGTAGGATGACTTGGTGCTACAGAGCTCACAGGGAAGTTTTGCGAGTCAAGGAAGACAAGATATACTGACGGAAGCTATTGGCATCCCAGAACACCCTGGTCGTGTCCACACTGCTGGGTTTGGTGTAGGGGTAAGACAATTTTTTGGATCAGCTTCCCGGTCTTCCTTATCTGAGACACCAGCCAACTAGCTAAGATTAGAGAAGATTTAAGACAAGAAATGAGAGAAGAAATTAGACGAGAAATGGAGCAGGTTATTTCATCCATGGGCATGACACAGCAGCACAATCCTATGCAGCAAGATGAAACACTACCTATGCAGCAAGAGGAAGCACGCGGTAGAGTTAGCACAAAGGGTAGTTGTGCTGATGACGACGAGGACGGGGACGAGGGGGAGCTACAAACACATATTTCATATCTTTGTAAGTTATTTGCTGGAGATCCTCCTCATGTGGTAGCAATTGGGAGAGTGTATGCTACAGGTTCGACGATCCACACATTGTCACTTAGAGAAGATTTAAGTAGAGTGGTCGTCGAAAAAGTTAAAGTTGCCGATGCCGAGGTGCCAGAGCCCACATCAGAGGTTAGATTTGTGGGGCAGACACTCGGTACATTTATTGCTTGGCCTACACATCTCCTAAAGGTCATTTCTAAAAAACATAAGGTATGATTGTCATCATTTCTTTTCATGTTATTTAAATTAACACTTAATTTTGTTTAAATTAATACATTTAGTTTTGTTATTTTTTATTATAGGACACTGGGAGTAAACAGAAATCACCAAGTCTTGACCCGCAGCCTTACCAACAACAACAAACATCTGTGAATCCAATTCAGGAGTTGTTTAGGCTTTCCCACATCATGTATGATTCACCTTGTCCAATTTCGTGGGATGATAGAGTATTTGGTGTCAACAATGGTGGTATGCCACTCTACATATACATGAATGATATAATGGAAATCGCCATGGGATCCCAAATGTTAAACATTACAATTATTCAGTTATGGATAATGTAAGTATATTTTAGAGTTACACATTTTTACATTTCTTAATATGCTTTTACTGATATTCAATATATTAACAATGCAGGTACATAAACAATTTAGCTTATAACTCAGGGAATTCTGATATCTATGGATTTCTTGAGCCACAAAGCATACAAATGTCTGGAAATAAAAGGTTGGAATGCCAAAATTATATACTGAAATGGATTGGAGAATCCAGAAAGAGCATTTATTTTGCCCCAATTATTCAATTGTAAGTTACTAACTTTTATATTTTTTATTTCAAGTAATTTAGAGAACATCAAAAATGGATTCATTATTTTAGGAGCCATTGGCAACTAATGGTTGTTTGTCCTTTGGATAAAATTGTGATCTGGTTCTGTTCACTGCGTAAGAAGCCAAGTAATGACATCAAACAAGTGGTACAAGGGTATGATTTAATTTACCTTATAAAATATTGATCTTGTTTGTATAATATGCAAGTTATTACTAATCATCTCTGATTTTAGTGCAATTAATTTTATTAATGTACATGGCGATAGATCTATATCCTCATCCCATACCCTACGTTGGGTGCAACCTAAGGTATTTTTATTCTTAATTGAACCTATTAAATTCGTTGTAGATTTGTTTAATGAATTAACTTTGATGAAATTGTAGTGTAACAAACAAAAAGGAAGTTGAGAATGTGGCTACCACGTCATGCATTGGATGAAGACCATAGTCCAAGCCCATATCACCGACTCTTGGGAACATGTATGAAAGTGTTCAAATTAGATAAAATTATGATGAGCATATGATGATAACTACTAACACAATTATTCTATTTTAGATGTTCATAGATCCAGACCCAAGTGAACACAAGTACATAGAAGATATTCGGACAGAATGGGCAACTTACTTCTTTGAGAGGAGAAATGAAATCTTATAGTAAACTTGTAGTAAGTTATAGTATATTGTAATAACTTTCTAGTATAATGTATAGTAATATTTGTCTAAGTTGTAGTATATTGTAACAACTTTCTACTGTATGCATATGCAAACTTATATAATGTTTGTGTCATTACTTAGAATTCTTGTGTTTGTTGAAACTTGAATTTTGAATTGAGTATGTGTTGTATTGCAGATATTAGATTTTGAATTTTGAATTGAGTATGTGTTGAATTGGAGATATTGGATTTTGGATTTTTGTTTTGGTAGCAGCAAATGAATTTTGGCAACAATTGAATTTTGGTATTGGGCAGCAGCGAATAGGTGTTGCCATTTTTAAAAACAAACTAGCACATACCAGCGCAGTTTCCTCTACAACCACGCTGGTATGTGTCAGTTTTTGTTATTTTTGCACAGTCTGAGCCATTTTTCAATGTTGTTTCTGAAGAACCGCGGTGGTATGTTATACTTTCCATCGCGGTTGTACAACCGCATTTGTATCTTCAGTACTTTTTATCGCGGTTGGATAACCGCGCTTGTAAGCCTTATACAACCGCGATTAAATGTCTTTTTTCTACTAGTGGCTACTTAATTAATATCAAAACTTGAATTCTCCCTTTATTTCTATTTTCTGTTTTCCTTCCTTTTCTTTTGTTTCCTTTCTAGACCACATATTTTATTGTTTTGATTCTTTTCTCTTATTTTTCTCTTTTTCAAACTACTTTCAAACCAACTTTATAATGTATCACAATTTCATAATCATTCCACTTATCACAAAGTTCAAGGTAATATAACACCCCCACACTTAAACTTTTTAATTAATTTCCAATATAATTCCAAAGCTCCTTAAAACTCAGAGGATATCAATCATGGTTTTTCAATTTCAAGGCTTGTAACGAGATAATACCAATAAAGAAAAGACTAATAAGGCTTAAAGTAACGTACAAATCAAAATGATATAAAGTAAGTCAATTTGGCTAAGTAGATGAAAATAAAAAACGATTTAACACTTAATTTTTTATGAAAAGCTAACTAGACTTCAATGATTCACGGAGGACCATTTAAGAGACCACTAGTTAGGCCTATCACAAGGAGTAAGGCCAAAAGAATGGAGGAGGAAGAAGGCATTCTAAAGTCTCTTCTTTTGTGGAGAGTAGATTATTAGAGACTTCCTTCTTCTTAGCTTTGTAAAATTGTGTAGAGTATTGTAGGAATTTATTCCAGGCCTTGTATTTTGGGCCAAGTAGTGTACGATTTATTTTTAGACCTTGTAATTGGGCCAAGTTTTAAACAATCAAAATCTAATCCTAGGAGAGAGACAAGGCGCCACCTAAGCTAAGGACCCTAGCTTAGGTGCCAAGTTAGGTCAAAAACCCTAACTTGCCATGTAAGCTAGGGTTAGGCACCTCGCCTATATACATGACACTCTCTAAATGGAGAGGATCCTTTATACTCGCAGCATGTCATTTTTCAAGCTTCTATTTAAGAGTTTTTGATAAACTTGTCATGCAAGTTAGGGTTAGGATTAGCTTAGAGTTAGGAAAACACCAACTCTATAAATAGGTATGTTATACAATTCATTTTATTAATGAGTAAGGTTGTGCTACCAAAATTCTTGGAGCTTCTACTTGTTATTGAACTCTCTGTGGAGTAGTATCCTCCAAGACCACTTCTAGACTTCCTTCTAGTGTGTTGGCTTAACCTCACTTAGATTTCTCACTAAATCCCATCTCAAAAAGCCATGAAAATGCATTTCTCCATGAACCTCCCTACATCCATTCCATACAAGTTGAAACAAATCAAAATTCAAAGAACAACATTGGTGTAAGTGTAGCATGCAAGGATTGTATCACTATGGCTTTAAGAACACTAAAAGTGTAGAAAAATAATTGTCTTTATAAATGTTTAAACAAATTTGGAATCATTAGTATTAGTGACTTTAGCTTCCACCCATCTACATACATAGTTAATAACAACATATAAGAAAAACTAGCAAAATTTGAGGAAGATCCCATAAAATCAATACCCCAAACATAAAAAATCTCATAGAAAATTATAGGTTATTGTGGCATCTCATTCCCTTTAGTGATTATAGCATCTGGTCTTTAGATTCTCACATCCAATTACAAACATGTATGCCTATTTAAAGAGTTGGCCAATAGAATCTGTTGTCCAATACCCTCCTTGTTGTTCTTTGAAGTCCAGAATGTCCTACAATAAAGGTGTCATGGCAACAATGCAAAATAACCTGAAATCATGATTAGGTACACACCTCCAAATAACTTGGTCATTACAAAATTTTCACAAATATGGATCATCCTAAACAAAGTATGTAACATCAAATTTTTAATTTATCTATTTGAAGTTTAGATGCACTAGGAGGCTAAACACTAGAGACTAAATAATTTACAAGTTTCGCATACCAAGGAGTAGCATTCATAGATTTCAAAGAATATAAATAATCATTAGGAAAATTATCACAAATTGGTAAAGGATTTACTATCTCTTCAATTTTTCTCAGGTGATCAACAACTTGGTTCAACAAACCACTTCTATCTTTAATTTTCTAGTCAAATTTTTGTAACAACAACAACCATTTAATTAATCTTGCTTTAGCATAAGGTTTTCTTTGTGAAAGAACAACTCCAAGTGCATCATTTGAAGCATCACACATAAACTCAAAAGGTATCTTCTAATTAGGTGGCTGCACAATGGGTGTTTTAGTAAGTCTACTTTTTAGTTCCTTAAATGCCTTCTAACATAGGATCATTAAAAATAAAAAGGCATCCTTCAACAAAAGGCATTTGTTGGACAATGACAAGGTTATTTCGCCAAAATATTCAATGAACCTTCTATAAAAACATATATGTCCAATGAATGAACGAACATCCCTCAGAGAAGAGGAGTAAGCCAAAGACATAATAACATCAATTTTAAATATATCAACCTGTACACCTCTGTCACATATGAGATGCCCTAAAACTTTACCCTTTTTAACCATAAAATGACATTTTTTTTATAATTAAGCACAAGGTTAGTTTCAATACTTCTTTTCCAAATTTTATTAAGTTATGTAAACACACAACAAACAAAGAACCATAAATACTAAAGCCATCCATGAATACCTCGATACAACTCTCAATTAAATCTGAAAATATATTCAATATACACCTCTGAAAAGTAACAGGTGCATTATACAAGCCAAAAGACATCCTTGTATAGGCAAAGGTGCCAAAAGGATAGGTAAGGGTAATATTGTGTTGATCCTCAAGTGCTATGTGAATCCGCATGCAACCCGAAAATTCATCAAGGAAGGAATAATGTAATTTACCAACTAACCTCTCAATGACTTGATCAATGAATAGGAAAGGAAAATGATCTTTTCTGGAGTGTCCTGATTTAGTTTCCTATAGTCTATACAAACTCTCCACTTGTTGGCTACCTTTGTTGGAACAAATTCATTATTCTTACTCTGCAAAACAATCACATTAGACTTCTTTCGAACTACTTGTGTATGTGAAACTCATGTGTTGTTTGAATTTAGATAGATAATTTTAACCATGAGTAGCTTGGTCACCTCTATTTTTGATATATATAGAATTGTAGGATTAAGCCTCATTTATGGCTGGTTAATTGGTTTGACTCATCCTCTAAAAGAATTTTATGCACGCATCTAACTGGACTAATTTCAGGGATATCAGCTAGTGTCCAACCAATAACTTTGTTGTGCACCTTCAAAACTTGTAGCAATTCCTCATCATGATGATTCAAAAGGTTGTTTGAAATTATTACCAATAACCTTTGTTCATCATCCAAATAAACATATTTCAAGTGTGTTGATTCTTTAGATGTTTGATAGGGTAAATTTATATGATATTATTAATATATTTTTTAAGTCAAAAATCAACTCTTTCTACATTTAAAATTTTTTTAATTCTCAATTTTAAGAAGTTTTTATCAATAAGTGATTATGACAGTCAAAATAAGGACTTGATACTAATTTAATTTATTTTTGGTGAAATTGATCAAGAAAATATTAAATGAGAAGAACCGGGATTAAAGCCATAAAGAAGTGAGAAAAAGAAGCAAATTAAGCCAAACCCGATTCAATCATGTGAGCCTTATTAGGAGAAAATCGAGAAGCAAGGAAGCAATGTGGCACTCGGCACAAAAGCATGGGCTCGACACAGGTTGGGCACAGTACCGGAATAGTAACAGAATCCAGTTCTGAGTCGGGCACGAGCGTTGAATTTCGTGTTATATTTAATAAGCTTTTGGGTTTAGGGTTGAGCATATTTGGGTAGAAAAGAGAACGAAATTGACTCTTGAAGGCATCTGTAGGCTTTGTTTGAAGTAATCTTCTTATTTCATCTTCTTGTAATATTTGGTTTCCTCATGTGTATAAGGAGCTAAATCTCTCATTTTTGGAGTTAGGTTAAATCCTTTCTAAACTCTCATGTAATCATATTTGGGCTCATATTATGTCTTGTCATAAATGCTTTTTCTTTCAATCTTCTAGTTTATTTATGTGTTCGTGCTTGTTGTACAGATCCATAACTCGATTATTGATTCTTAAGAGTATTGAAAAAGATGTTTTGGATCTAGAACTGAATTAATTTACCGGATGAAAGATCGTGTCTAGGAATAGAGAGTGATTCATTTGTGGTCATTAAGATTCTTGTGTTATGCTAGATTCATCTATATAATTAATCAAGGAATTGACAATTAATAGATAATCCCCAGGCTTATCCATTGAGGAATTAGGTTTAAGTAATTTCGTGGATTGACATTGATTATTGTTAGAAAAGAAGATATATTTTGAAATGCTTGAGAGCGAAGATTGGTCAGATCTAACCCTGACTACTTCATCATATTATTTTTAAATGTTTTTCTGCCTTTGATTTTGATAAAAATATAAAAATATCATTTTACTATTTTGCATGTATTATCAAACTTTGAATTTGTCATGAATAGGAAATTATCATAATTGTTTTATATTACACAAATCCTTTAGAAAGAGCAATCATTTTATTACTTGCTACATTACAACTGGTGCACTTGTTATCATTGCAAATTTTATTAACAATGATAGTCTAAAATCTCTTTAGATGATCTGATCGTAAAGTTTTGATTATAACAATACTTTAAATACGTGTTTAAAATTTGATGATCTAAGTGTGTTGTGCCATCAACAATATAGCAACATAAATATGGTTCATGCATAGATAACTTTTTCTTACTATTTACTATTAAATTGCTAATCTAATTTAAATTGAAATTAAATTAAAAAACAATTTTAATTAAATATAGAATATATAAAAATGGTCTTGTAAGGAAATGTTCAAAAGCTGAAGTAATGTGTAAGTACCTAATTTAGTTAATTAGATACATTAGAAAGCAATTTAAAAGGAAGATCAAAATAATTTAAACTTTATGCAGATTTTGAACGTGATCTCAATGCCAATACTAAAGTGCAATTCACTTTTATATTTAACAACATAATAATTTGAATTCAATTTTTTTTATCAACAACAAAAAAATATATAAATTGAACATAATAATTTGAATTCAATTTTTTTTTGTCAATAACAAAAAAATATATAAATTGAAACATAACTAAGAGTGTTTCAACCCTATTACAAAATTTCAAATAAAATACATAAACAAACATACAATAAGAGTCCTAAGACTATTATTATTGTAGAAGATCAAATATCCTATTAATAATGTCACTAATCATGATATCACAACTAGAGGAGCAATAACAAACTAATTAGAATTTTGCTAAACAATGTAACAAATTTAACACAACACCAAAAATCCACCATCTCTTCTCATCCGGTACAAATGTCCAATTTTACATTCATATGAGCAACACCTGCAAGAAAATTCCGATGTAGATTGGTTGGACAATAAGATAGGTTCCTCCGTTTCATTACAAGTTCTATATAAACCAATATCTGTGCAATTGGAACATATCTCTAAAAAACTTGTCAGGAAGGATTAGTAGCATATAAAGAACAAAAAATAATACTAACCTTCCAGCAAAATCCAATAAATGTCCATAGATATGAATATGTCCGTGACATGTATTAATGAGATGCAGTACAAATTCTATGCTTTTATGGATTGTATACACATGGTAGGACATAAGCACCAGTCTGTATGTCCTATGTGTTCAAATGATTCACACTATTGTTATCTACATACACCTCCACCACTTATTTTCTTTCCTATTAGAACCCGACAGTCTAAATTGTTGAAAATGTTTTTTTAATTTATTTTAGGATACACTTACTAGACCAATTCATTAATCATACGACTTCCACACTGTAAAAAAAAAATTACACTAAAAAAATTAAAAACGAATTGGTTAGAGAAAATAATCTAAACATACTGCAGATGTTCGAGTGCACCTGTTAACGTTTAAGTCTGTTAATTCTTTGCTGAATAAGCGAAATCAGTTTTTAATACTGCGATACTGTGCATTGCATTAATGAGTAATTGGAAAATTAAATGGGATTGAATGTTGCCGCTAATACATTCACGTTAATATAGTTTACTTTAGGAAATAGCTGATAAGTTTTGCTGAGAACTAGAATTTATTATGTTAATTCTTCATTCACGATCTTTTATACAGTGAATTAGAATGAAAATTTAATTGAATTTGATTGCTTGCATATTGAATAATGAAACGTTGAAATATACATATCAATCAATCACATTCTTGATATATATACATATGCAGCATTAATCACGTCACCTAGAAACGTTTTAAATGGGGTATTAATCTATTAATTATTTAATTGGATTGCTATGCAGAATATGGTTCATTTGCTATTTAAAAAATAAATGATTGTGAATTAAATGCTTACTCGGGAAACCTAATAAAATGCTATGATTGGTTATATCATCTTTCGAAATTGGCAGTAAGCGAACGGAATTCTCAGGTGTTATATGAATTTGTAATCAAGTGCATGATCAACATTTTACTGTAGCTGATTTGCTTTTATCATGTGTGGCAGTGCTGATAAAAGAATTGACAGCGTTGCTGGTTTTATTAAATCTGAATCAAATTTATCTATTCTGAAATTAATGGAGATCAACATCAGAATTTGCTCTTGCATCAACGTTCATATTGTACTTGATAAAAATCCTAACGTGCTGATGTATAGGATAACTCCAAGTATAATTGATTGAATATGTTCGGGAACTGTTTTATATTATTTCTTAATGCAGAATTAATTAGTTGATTTCGAAACCACTTATGAACAGCAGGATTTGTGAATCTGACTGTGCAATTAAAATTTAAATTTGCACTTATGAATCTGCAAGCTACCCAACGTGCTATTCTTTTATGGGAACCAATTCATGATTCTAATATCATTAATTTCAAAATAATCTAAATATATTTGTGATAAAATGAAGCATAGAAAAAAGAAATTCGAAATGAAAAATGTCATAAGAAAAAGTATATACTTTTGGTCTGAGTTCCAATGCATTAGCATTAGACGGTAAAGACTTATATTAGGTACATCAAAAATCGTCATCTCAATGTCTCTAACTGCTAATTATTTATAAATATTATCTGTTAATATATACAAGATTTATGCATTTTTTTTCTAATTTGTTGGTTGAATATAAATAATGTTTTTTTATGAATATTTTAAGGACACAAACATATTAGCAGTGTTAACATCATATGTCTTACTTTTTTTCTTTATGAATGGCTTTCTATAGGCTTTGGAAGTAGGTATTTGTTGTAAATCCATTTCTAGATATTTAGAAACTTCAACTTTAATGTTTTTTTAATGGAAACCCTTTTGGAATAAGCACAAAACTCCAATTAAACTTTAAATTTTTCCTCAAATTTCTAGAGATAAACTCAAGAAGAGTGTTTACTTCCCAAGAAGGTTCCTTAGTGGTTAATCTAGGAAAAGATTACTCCCAAATTAATTGAATGACGATAAAAGAACAAGAAGACAAGTAAAATGCATAATCAAATTCAAGTGCAATTTTAAAGTGAGTACAAGAGTTGGGGCAGACTTTTTGGAGTTCTAACACTAATTACTCTAAGATATATGAGACTAAAATGTTAAAAGTGCAATTGCACTTGTAATTTTCTACACATACACATGTCCCAAGTTTCATATTGGTCAAATTTTGCATTTTTTAAGTCTTTATAAGCTCCATAGCTCCCTTGATGTGTGCATAGTCATGTAGGCTATGATTGACTCCATTTTGGTCCAAAATTTAGCCCAACTAAGCTTCTATTTTTTTATACAAAGATTCTACTCAAAGACTTTATAAAAGATAAGGATAACTCTAATAATGTACCCTCCATTAAAGAGTAGTCTTTTTGCAACCCCTCTTCCTCCTTCATTCTTCTATTCATGGCCTTGTGAGTGGTCCCATATGTCATCTTCCAAGTGGTCCTCCATCAAACCCTTCCTCTTAAAAAGGATTTGTCCACAAATCCAATTCCAACACTTCTTTATTATTTTTATCAATCCTGTAAAAGGAGTAAGATCATAAAAGTTAAAAACAGGACTGCCTCCATGATTAGTTAGATATGCATTATCATTGATTTTATGAAGGACTTGGAATGGACCATCTCCTTTAGGAATAAGTTTGGACTTCCTTTGAGAGGGAAATTTGTCTTTTCTCAAGTGTAGCCATACCCAGTCCCTTTCCTCAAAAGTGATTTTCTTCCTCCCTTTGTTGTTGTATTCAACATATTTTTTGGTTTGTTTTCCAATTTGCTCTTTAATCTTCTCGTGAAACTTTTTGACAAATTCTGCTTTAGATGCTTCTTCTTTATGAAATAAAGAAGTTATATCGGGGAGAGGTAACAAGTCAAGAGGTGTAAGAGCATTAAAGTCATATACAATCTCAAAAGGAGAAAGATTAGTTGTCTTGTGGACTACTCGATGATAAGCAAATTTTGTGTGAGGAGGATATTTATCTTAAGATTTTTTGTTGCCTTTCAAAATGACTCTTAACAAGGTAAAGGATGACATGTGGTAGAGAAGTAGTTTAATTCCTAGCTTTTCCTAAAGAGTTTTTCAAAAATGGCTAAGGAACTTAACATCCCTATCAAACATTATAGTTCGGGGTAAACCATGCAATTTGACAAAGATAAAAATAGGAACATAACGTCCCTATCAAACATTACAGTTCAGACTTTGTAGCAGGATATAAAGTAAGTCATCTTGCTAAAGCGATCCACTACCACAAAGATAAAATCGTAGCCCCTTTGGGTTCTAGGGAGACTTAGGACAAAGTCCATGCTAATATCTTCCCAAGGGGCCCTAGCTATTAGGAGGGGTGTATAGAGTTCATGAGGCATTACTTTGGACTCAACTTATAAACAAGCTATGCATTTTGAACAGTGCCTTTGGACATCTACTATCATATGGGCAGTAAAATTTTCTTTCAAAAAATTTAAGGTTTTATGAATCCCAAAGTGGCCCATGAGACCTCCCTCGTGAATCTCTTTCACAAGAAGCTTTTTAATGGATCCTTAGGGTATACAAAGTTTTTCTTTTCAAAGAAGATACCCCTCATAAAGATAAAACCCATCAAAAAGCTTCTTGAGACATGATGTGGATGCAAAATGATCGTCATGCTCATACAATCCTTTTAAACCCTAAGATTTGAGAACCCAAGGAGACCAGTAATGTGTGTCGTCTGGACAAAGCATTAAGAGCCACATCACTCTTCCCCTTTTTATGTTTAATGACATATTGAAATTGTTCTAAATATTCTACCCACTTTGCATGTCTCTTGTCCAATTTTTCCTACCCCCTTATGTACTTTGGTGACTCATGATCAATATGAATGATAAATTCATTGGTCACTAAGTAATGTTCCTAGGTTTTGAGGGCACGAATCAAAGCATAAAACTCTTTGTCATATGTGGGAAAATTCAAGGTGGCTCCTCTAAGTTTTTCACTGAAGTAGGCAATAGGATGTTAGCCTTGGATTAATACAACACCTACCTCAACCCCAAAGGCATCACATTCTAGTTTAAAAGTTTTTGAGAAGTGTGGAAGCCCTAAAATGGATGCATGGGTCAATTTGTTTTTTAAGGGTTTGAAAGAATTTTCTTGCTTGTCATGCTATAAAAAAGCTACATCCTTCTTAACAAGTTTGTTAAGATGATCAACTATAGTAGAGAAGTTATGAACAAATCTTCTATAAAAACTAGCTAATCCATGAAAAATCCTAACTTCTCCTACCATTTTTAGGGTGGGCCATTCTTAGATGGCCTTTATTTTCTCAGGTTTAACTTTTACACCATCTTTCATAACATTGAATCCTAGAAAAATGACGTGTTCTTTTACAAAATGTGCATTTTTCAAGGTTGGCAAAGAGATGATATTCCATAAGGATTATCAAGACTTGTCTGAGATGGCCAATATGCTCATCCAGACTTTGATTGTACACCAAAATGTCTTCAAAATAGACAACTACAAAACGTCTTATAAATCCCTAAGTACATGGGTCATTAATCTCATGAAAGTTCTTGAGGCATTGGTCAAACAAAAAGGCATGATTAACCATTCATACAGACCAAACTTGGTCTTAAAAGCTGTTTTCCATCCGTCTCCTTCTCTTATTCTAATTTGATGAGAACCACTTTGAAGATCAATCTTGGAAAACATATTTGCCCCATGCAATTCATCCAACATGTCATCTAACCTAGGGATTGGGTGCCTATACTTCACAGTTATATTGTTGATTGCCCAACAATCAATGTACATTCTCTAAGACCGTCTTTCTTAGGAACCAACAACATGAGAACTGCACAAGGACTAAGACTCTTCTGAACCCAGCCCTTTCTTAGCAGGTCATCAACTTGTCTCTATTTCTTTGGTTTTGTCAACACCTGATTTGGTCCGGATGAAAATGAAAAATTTATTTTATTTATTTTCATTTTATTAAAAATAATTAAAAAGTAATTAAGATTAAAATTAAAAATATGAATAAAATTGAAAAAATTAATTAATTGGTAATAAGAATTTTAGAAAAAAAATCAAAATAGGAAATAAAAATAAGTGAAATAAAAGAAATATAAATAATAAAAATATATAGAAAAAATATATATAATAACAAAATAATAAAAAAATATATATAGTGATATATAAGAGAAAGAGAGACGGTGCATGAGAAAAAGAAAAAAAATGAGGGGAGAAGAGAAGAGAAAAAGAGAAATTTATGTAGCCACGTGTCAGCACATGAATGGAGAGGATTTGTACAATCATTGCATGCAGAGGTGGTTACACGCTCCTCTTCTAATTCGCTGCAACGATTCCACTAATACACGGAGCATTGAAATGAAACGTTGAATGGGTCTAGGTTCTTTGGGCTGCCTATATAAGACCCACTCCTTCGCAGAGAAAAGGGAGAAGTGAGAGGAGACACAAAGTTGAGAGGGAAGTTAGTTGAGAGAAGCTTGAAATGCTGCCTTGCTGCTTGTGAAACGTTGAAGAAGAATAACGTTGGATGTTGATAACACTGCTTGCTGCTCGCTGTTGAAGAAGAGTGATCTAATTGAAGAACGCATCTTAGGAGAGTGATCGGCTCTTCAACAAGTAAGCATCCAAGCATCATCTGTCCTGTTTAAACATATACATCATTAAAAATTCATATAGCACTGTTCATCATCTTCTCCATTGAACTGTACTGATCACTGTGAATTAGATTTTCTTCTCTGATGTTCACTGTTTTGAATCTGCGAGAGTGTTAAATTATTTAAATTATTGTGATGCACTGAAATTGTTTGAATGTTATCTCCAATGAGCCAATTCCTATATTGAATCCATAAAAAAAAAAAAAACTCACTGAAGAGCTTATTGGAAGTATAATTGAATATCTACAATAAATGTGTTGTCTGCATGTTGTTAATGTAGAAATTTAGTTTTGGTTAAATAAATTGTTATGTATCCATATGCTATATCTATTCTTTAAAACTTGCTGGAAAATGTGGCTAAGGATTTGCAGTCAGGTATGTTTTTCTCTACTACATTCTGTTTTTATTTGTTTTGTTTTTATTTGTTTTGATTTTGCTTTTGATATTCTTGTTGTTTGTGTTTATTACATCGATATGTTGATGTATACAGGTTTAGTTTTTTTATTAAATAAATATTGCGTGCACTGTTGTTTTAAGTATTGGATTGGAGTACGTTATTAAGTTATTAGCTTGGGCTTAGTTGTTTTTTTTTATGCTTTTCTTAATAGGTGTAGTAGTGCAGTTTTTTTTTTAATTGTTTGATAAAAAAAATGACGATTAAAATAAAAAAAGGAAAAGAGAATTGAATTGGAAGTGAAATTAAGGAGGTGAATGAACGTAAAGTAAGTTTAATTCATTAACTTTAGTTTATACCTATATAATTAATAAAAAATATGAATGATTAGCAAATAGAGAGAGGAGTTAATAAATAGGCAGTTGTACTGTTTTGTGAAAGCTAAAATAGAAATAAAATGTTTAAAAAAAATAAACAAAAGGTTGACGTTAATGTGTGAACTTAGAAAAGTAAAAGAAATGGAATTGGAGAGAGAAGGAGTGGCAACGTGGAGTTGAAAGGATAAAAAATTTGAATTTCAAAGATAAATTGAAAGTGCAATGCAGAGTTGAAAGAATAAAAAGAATTGAATTAGAGAGAAGAATTGGAATTATAGTGATAATGTAGATTGTTTTAAATTGGGATTTGAATTGGAGAGAGAAATCAAGATTTGAATAAATTTGGTATTAAATTGAGAAAGAGGGAATGGATTGGGAGCAACATAGCCATGGTGTTAGGTTTACCCATTTGTTTAGATTCCAGCACCTAAATAAGGATTGAATTGAAATAAAAATTGAGGAAAGAGAAAACATGGTTGTTTCCTATTAAATATATTCTTAGTGTGAGATTGAGCCCATTTAGAAAAAAAAAAGTTTAGATTAACTTATAGTTTTTTTTATTTTATTTTATTTTATACTTTTATTTTAGCTTCATAAATCATAAATCATCTCACCATTATATTTATTTTAAATAAAAGTAACATCTTAAAAAAAATTCAACTAAATATCTAAATGGCCATACGCGTCATGCAGATTTTAGTTTGAATAAATTTTTAATTAAAATTCCAAATGACCGTTCGCATCATGCGGGATTCTTTTTTTAAATAACAATTCTTGATTTGAATTTCTAAAAGTCGTTCACGTCATGGGATTTAATTCGATAAGTTTTAATTTGTTTGGATTATCAAAAGGCCGAATGCGTCTACGATATCCATATTAAAATGAATTTCTAAAAATATAAAAAATACAAAATTTCAAAACAAAAAAAAAATATTAAATTCTCAAAATAACTCATCTATCCTTTAAAACTACGTATTCCCTGATTCTTCACTCATTGAGGATGTTGATACGTAGGAGCAAGGTCAATCCTTGTCGGGTCCTTTAATTAAAAAAATATATATTATTTTGTTTTTAATTGCATTTTAATTATATTTTTGGGAAAAATAAACATTTTATAAACCACATTTGATTTTGCTAATTTGATTAAAGGTACTGTCTTAGGACAGGCACTGTGGGGTGCTAATATCTTCCCCACGCGTAATTGACTCTCGAGCTCGTCTCTAGTTCGCAGACTTTTTCATATTCTTTTCTTGGTTTTCCATAGTTTTCCATAATAAATTATGGTGGCAACTCCATCTCTTTCTTTTCATTAGTTTTTATTTCTTTTCTTCGAATCGCCATACCCATCGTGATTTTGGGTCGCGACAGGTTTCTTTGGGGTTCGTCCTGTATGTAGGTCTATTGGGTAGGCTGGCTTTAGGGATTAAGTCAATTTGGTGTTCAATTCTCCTTAAAGGTGGTAGCCCATGTGGCATCTCTTTAGGAAATAGATCATTAAATTCTTTTGAAAGGTTTTTCACCCCATTAGGTAGAGAGTCAAGTTCATGAATTTTGGCAATGAATGTCTCCTTGCAGTGGAGAAGGAAGAGAGGTTGTTCTAGCATAAGAGTTTTTTTTTTTTTTTTTAAAGGTTTTT
>Ga0209700_103785_pt1 | contig 28402 bp, 8 predicted proteins | sample SiratroredBW_FD_187528 | JGI IMG/M metagenome (GOLD analysis project Ga0209700, IMG submission 187528) | Root nodule microbial communities of legume samples collected from California, USA - Siratro red BW (SPAdes) (version 2) | ecosystem: Host-associated > Plants > Roots > Nodule | place: USA... | reverse complement strand
AAAAAAAAAAAGTTATCACATTTCTACTACAAATTATTATAATATCAAGTGTGTGTATGAAAATCAAATTTCAATTAATTATAAGTTAATAAGTAATATTTGTGAGTATTGTGTCTTTTTTTTTTTCTAGTCTCTCACTTTAGTATTTTTATCTTTTTCTTCCTTCTTTAGTTTTTTAAGTTATTTTTTCATATATTTTTTTTAATAAATTCTATTAGTAAAATAATCATTGAATAAAGATCAACTTTGATTTATTAAAATTTATTTTAGAATAAGTTCTCTTTTGTTCTAAAGTCTTTTTACATTATTTATTCTTTATTTTTGGAGACTTTTAGTACACTTTTAACATTTTAGTTGTCTTAGTTTGTATTGTTTAGTGAAAGCAATAGGTAAGAAAAGTTAACAAGTTAACCTAAAATCTCTTGTTTATTTAAAATTGAGGTGTTTGCTTTTTACTTATCGATATAGATTGATGTATATTATTATTATAATTATTATTATTATTATTTAAAGTTTGATAATAGATTGTTAATTATAAAAATGTTAAGTAGTTGTTTGTGAGTTATTAAACTGTGTTGAAATTTGTCGTAGAGTACATTTGATTGACTAAAATTTTGAGAGTTTATGCGAATTTAAAAAATGTATTATATTAATTTGGTTTGATTTTAGGTGTTATAAATCATGTTTTGAATGATAAATGAACAAGTGATTTTGATTTTTAAAAAATGTATAAATTGATGTTTAAAACATGTTAGATCATTTAAGAATTTCTAAATAGGTTATTAAAATTGATTGTATAATTTGTTTATTTTTTGTTGTTTTACCTATATGGCTTGAGTGTTAGACTCTTAATCCAAGCTCGAGTAGTGATTTCAAATGTAGAACATTACTATTTATTTGTTCACTTGATGAATACTTGAGTAATGAGAAAGTCGATGAAACTCAAATAGACACATGATATCACCCAAGTTATTAGAATCATTGTTCTATCATTATTTTTCTATTTTTTCATAACTCATTTTATATTAAAACTTTAATTATTGACAATTGATAAATAGTGATTATTCTATTACTTATATTTTTTTTTATATGAAGTGACTTTGAAATTTGTAAGTTATAATCACAAAATGTGATGTTGATATTATTGTGAATAAGTCGTAGTTGTGTAGGCAGTGAAGAAATATTATTAAAAGAAATATTATTAAGTAAGGATGGTGATATTTTGACATCACTATTCATCTTTGACACCATTTAACACTAATATATATTATTATTTTATTCATATATAATATTTTATTAATAAAATCCAGTGTCAAATGAAAGTAAAACATGAACAATGATGTCAAATTAAGATTTTCCATTTAAGTAATTGATGTTCATATTTTGTATAATTATTAAATTATGAGGTTAAATGAGATTAATTAGTTTTTAAATAGTAGATAAAGTCAAATAGACAAAACTATCAATATGTAAAAATTTTAAATACCAAATAAAAAGTAAAAAATCATCCGTACTTCAATAAAATATATTCAAAATTATTTTATTATAAATATACTTAGATGAAATTTGTGTCAATTAGAATAAAATTATTAGACAAACTATGTATCATAAGAAACGTTAGTCTAAATGGTAGGTTTTTATATACTTAATATGTATTTAATTATATAATTATAAATTAATGATATAATTATAAATTTAATTAAATAATTAATCCATCCTTATTTTCCTGTTATATTTTGTGGTTTTATTATAATTCTATTTTGAAAATGTAAACATATAGCTTTTCAACAATAAATATAAAAAAACTTACATAAATATTTCATATTATATTTATACTGTATTATATATATTTATGGATGATGGTTATATATTTCCTTAAGTAACCATCAATATTTAGTTAAGTAACAACTAATACAATGTCCTAATATGTGCTATTTTTAAGTTTACTTTTAGTTGGGGGCGTTACTTGTAAATATAGATATATATTTATAATTTATTTGTTTAAACTGTTAAGGGAGGATTTTACCGGTTTATAAAATAATTTAAGTTTCGATGTTATTAAAATTTAACAATAAGTAGTTTTACAGATACTATTAATATGTAATTAACTTTCAAATTATTAAAAATAGATAAAGTAGTTATAAATAATTTAAATTTGGTTTGGTGACGAAGAGTTTGTATCAAAGAACAATCAACAAAAAGTGCATGAAGGAGAAGGAATCGATCGATTGATTCCAATAGTTGAAAACATGGGAGATCATTTGGCTAGGGCCCAGGATTTCGAGGGCAAGGCAGAGAAGAAGCTCAGCGGTTGGGGTTTGTTTGGCTCCAAATTCGAGGACGCCGCTGATCTCTTCGACAAATCCGCCAATTCCTTCAAACTCGCCAAATCATGTAACCTTAATTTTCTCCAATTCCTTAGATTAATGATTATTAATGACGTTCATGTCGTGTTGGTTAAGGTTTCGGAATTTATTCGCGTTTCAGGGGACAAAGCGGGATCCACCTACATCAAATTGGCGAATTGTCATTTGAAGGTAACTGATTTCGTTCTTTTGGCGTATTTTGTTTTGATTTGATTTTCTCTCTGTGTTGTGACGAATTGTGTTGTTGTAGTTGGAAAGCAAGCATGAAGCTGCCCAAGCTTATGTTGACGCTGCGCATTGCTATAAAAAAACTAACATAAATGGTATTTTTTTTGCGGTTACAATTTACATGCATTAGGTTTATGTTTTGTGAACAATTGAACATGTTTTGTCAAATTCATATGTCCTTGCATGTGATCAAATTGTATAATGCATGGCACTGCTTACTGGAATTTTCGATGTTAAGGTTCTTTTTGTGTCTTTTTAATGCAGAGGCTGTGTCTTGCTTAGACAATGCTGTAAATATTTTTTGTGAGATTGGAAGACTCTCCATGGCTGCTAGATATTTGAAGGTATATAGCTTATTATTATTATTATTTTTATTTGAAGGTATCCTTTTTCCATTTGACAATGCTTTTTGGGGCTTTCTAGCAGGAATTTTCGTGAATGTATCATGATTGGATTGAATTTTTTTGTATGCGCAGGAAATTGCTGAGTTGTATGAGTCTGAACAAAATATCGAGCAGGCAGTAGTTTACTTTGAAAAAGCGGCTGATTTTTATGAAAATGAAGAAGTGAACACTTCTGCAAACCAGTGCAAGCAAAAAGTTGCTCAATACTCTGCCCAGCTAGAACAGTAAGATTTTTCTAATTTTCTGCTTATTTTAATCTTGTTTGTTGCAGTGCACTATGAAGGCCTTGATAATAATGCTTGAAGATGATTTTCTTTTATTGTTCTGTGTTTGTTGTTACTATGTTTTTTGGTTTAGTAAGCTGCCTTCCTCTGTATCACCCCTAGCCTGTACCACCGGGTTACGTGGTTTTGACAAATATTAGCCGATTGCTGCATTTAATCTTATTCATATATTGATGTGTGGGATGGTTTCTATTTTGAGCAGCAACTCCTAATAATGTAAAGAAAGTTATAATTTGTCATGAAAGGACCTGTATACTAGCCTTCTCTGTATGTTTAATAGAATATGAACTGATCTAATTTCTTATATATCTCCAGATATCAGAGGTCAATTGAGATTTATGAAGAGATTGCTCGCCAGTCTCTAAACAATAATTTGCTGAAGTATGGAGTTAAAGGACATCTTCTTAATGCTGGCATTTGCCAACTCTGTAAAGGGGATTTTATTGCTATTACCAATGCATTGGAGCGATATCAGGTCCGATATTTTCCAAGAATTTACAACTTGGGGCTTTGATAACATCACCAGTTACTAAATTCTTTAGAATGTTTTTGTTTGTGCAGGATTTAGATCCAACATTTTCAGGAACACGTGAATATAGACTGCTTGCGGTATGTTGCTAGTTGTGGACATATCAATAACTGCCTCCTCTGTTATAATGTTCTTATTGATGTTTGGTTTTATTATAAATTTTATTATTGCATGGGCTATTTCATTACTCACATTCCTAATGATGTACTGACAATTTAAAAAATATTGACAGGATATTGCTGCTGCAATTGATGAAGAAGATGTTGGGAAGTTTACTGAAGTTATAAAAGAATTTGATAGCATGACCCCTCTGGTAAGCTCCAATAGTTGTCAAATGAACAAGAATTTTTTTCAATATAGTTAAGATCTGTATTCTTGTTGCAGAATGAACAAATCTAAATTGAATTAACCCAATTGTCAGCAATTTTGTAATCTTGTTCTCTCTAATTTGCATCTACTTTGAATGTTCCCGTGAAATATTGATTCATTCATTTAAACATAGGTTGCAGGATAGTACTTTCCTGCGCTAGTTATATTGAGAAATTTGAGTCAGACACTAAAATTGAATCGAATTCTATTATTTGTGAGAAGAACGTTGAGGAAAAACAATTCTCATTATTTTGTGTACTATGTTTAACTGAGTTGTGAATTGTTGTCATTGTTGACTTAAACTCCTTGTTCTGAAACTCTTGCATTCCATAGACAGCCTTACTCTTATTTGATCAACATTGAGTTTTTACTTCAATGTTTTGTAGGATTCTTGGAAGACAACACTTCTTTTGAGGGTGAAGGAGAAACTGAAAGCCAAAGAACTTGAGGAGGATGATCTTACTTAAATTGGATAATAGTCTTCTTTTTGTTGGAGTTCTTGTTTGATATTTATCATCTTGTATTATGTTCATCTCACTACTAATATAAGTTGTATTTTTCTTGGAGTTTCAATTGAAGTGGTCTTCATGAATTAATGAAATGAATATGTTGAGGCAGCTTAATGTCCAAGTTGTTGTGATTGTCAACATGTTAGTTGTATTTTAACTCTTAGGTGCTCACCTCTTCATAAATATAGTTGTACGTCATCATATACACTAAACTATAGCTAGATATATAATTATTATTTAATATTCTTTGATGTTTATGAAGCAGGTAATCAGACATAGACACTGACATAAACAGCATCGCATTAGTTGTTTTAAGTGATATCATCTTAATGATATTTATTTATTTTTAAATAGCTCAGTAGATAGAACCGTTGAATCATTGCATGGTCTACTATGCACAACTCATGTTACCTCAGCTCAGCCGACATAAAAGAAGATATTGACCTTCTAAACAAAACAAGAAAATTTATATTTTAAACATCTGCTTAATTATTACTTGTGTTTACATTACTTAATTATACGTTCAAAAATATAATATTATTTTCTCGCCGTATTAATAAATCATTCATGTTAGGAAAAGGGGCAGGAAAAAAGCAACCGTCACGTAATAAAAAATTGCAAGTATACGAAAAATAAAGATTGAATAAATTAAGTGACACGAAAAGAAAGAGAGAGGATATTAGAGGATTTGTCATGTAGTGGTTGGTTTGACTTGTCTTTCCCTTCCACAATGATAAGCTTCTAGATAAATTCAATTTTCCTTGGTTTGAATTTTAAAAAGTGAAGCAAATTAAGAAAGAAAAATGGCAACAAAAATAAAGAAAAATAAAGTAAACCTGTTTTGATTAAATAAACAGTAGTAAAAAGAAAATAAAAACTTTAACTTATTTAAATAAATGTTACAAATACAAAAAAGGGGTCCCACCTCCAAATTTTCTTTTTCTTGAGTATTTTCACAAACGTAATTATTGTCTAAATAATACAGAAAAACACATGATATATCGTTGTTTATTATCCTCCTTTTGACTCAACCAAACAGTTTGAATGCTGTCATGGTGGTCGGAAGAAAAAATAAATATAATTTTCAATGTGTACTTCCTTTCACTTTTCAGGGAACTGGCATTCTGTAATCTGTTTGACCAGAAGCTGAGAAACAAACAGCTCTTTCGTTCGTTTTATATGCGATTTCTTTGTTTTACGATGTACAGTTTGCACTTTCCAAGGTTTAGATTCGTTATTTGCTTGTGAGTTTTATAGAGAATATAACTCTTCATTGGATTCAAACGCTTTCTTCCTTTTTTGTCACCTTACAGGTACGTTTTTACTTGCTTGCTCTTAACGCCTCGTAACTTCAACCTTTGTTGTTATTGTTCTTTCTATTTTTTTCTTTGCTCTTTTCCTTCAGATGAATCTATTGGTATCATTTGAATTAGTTTTGTGTAACTGTCAGCTGATATTTTTGTTCTAGGCTGTGAATTTTAAGCAATTAAAGTGTACAATGATCTGTTTACTGGTTCATCGTCCCATATATTAAATAAAGTTTGAATTTTTGTCTTTGTGCTAATGAATACCCATGAAATTTGATATGGGTTTTGAAAATTTAGCACAAAGGTTCTGTTCTTATCCTCGCTGATTCTGTTCCTACCATTGATTATAGGGTTCTGATTTTGATTGAGAAGGCACAGGCTTCATATCAGAATGGTTTCGGTTGATAATGGTAAAGATGAAATTGAGGAATCTAATGGGGTTAAAGCAGATGACTTTGCTTCCATAGATATTTCAACATCTGGAAGAACACTGGTGGGCAATGAAAACCCTCAGAGAAAGTTCCAGAGCACCTTGAGTTTTATTCCCAATAGGGTCAACTTCTTGAAATTTGGGTCTGCATCTGCCAAATTCAAGCGGCTTGCCACAGAAAAGGACCAGATTTCACAGGCTGTGCCCTCACCGAGTTCTCTTCGCTTGAGGGAGCGCTTCAGCGGCATGTTTGCTAAGAAACTTGACTGGGGTTCGCTCAAGAAGATGTGTGTTGAATGGATTAGGGACCCAATTAACATGGCCCTTTTTTTGTGGATCTTGTGTGTTGCTGTGTCAGGTGCAATTCTGTTCCTTGTCATGACTGGCATGTTGAACGGTGTGCTGCCAAGGAAGTCTCAGAGAAATACATGGTTTGAAGTGAACAATCAAATACTCAATGCACTGTTTACACTGATGTGTTTGTACCAGCATCCAAAGAGGTGCTACCACCTTGTGCTTCTATGCAGGTGGAGTCCACAAGATATCTCAAAACTCAGAAAGGTGTATTGCAAGAATGGGACTTATAAGCCCCATGAATGGGCACACATGATGGTAGTGATCATTCTCCTTAATTTGAATTGTTTTGCTCAATATGCACTTTGTGGTCTAAACTGGGGGTATAAGAGATCTGACCGACCGGCCATAGGAGTTGGAATATGCATATCTTTTGCTATTGGTGCGCCTGCAGTTGCTGGTTTGTATTCCATTCTTAGCCCTCTAGGTAAAGATTATAATTCTGAGATGGATGAAGAAGCACAGGTTCAAGATTCTGTTGCTCAGAGGCAAGATCAGCTGAGAGTGAAATCGTTTCAGAAGAAATACTCATTTGCATCCAGACAGCAACAGAGGGTTATTGAAAATAGACCACAGTGGAGTGGAGGAATACTTGACATTTGGAATGACATTTCGCAAGCATATCTATCACTTTTCTGTACATTTTGTGTCTTTGGTTGGAACATGGAGAGACTTGGCTTTGGAAACATGTTTGTTCACATTGCTACTTTTATGCTGTTCTGTATGGCTCCCTTCTGGATTTTTACCTTGGCTGCTGTTAATATTGAAAATGACACTGTTAGACAGGCTCTAGTGGCTACTGGGATCATTCTTTGCTTTTTTGGCGCACTTTATGGTGGCTTTTGGAGGATCCAAATGAGAAAAAGGTTCAATCTGCCTTCTTATTACTTTTGTTTTGGCAAACCTTCAGCTTCTGATTGCACACTTTGGCTATGTTGTTGCTGGTGCTCTCTTGCTCAAGAAGTAAGGACGGCAAATAGCTATGACATTGTAGAAGACAAATTATACAGGAAAGAAGGTTCTTATAGTGACCAACAGCCAATGTCACCTTTGCCTCGTGAAGATGTTGCATCAACCAAATCTGGCACAAGTTCTCCTTTGGGTAACAACTCTTCCCCTTCTATGATCAAGCCATCTAGTCCTCTAAGTTCAAGCAGTTTCTTGAAGGAATATCGTAGTCCAGAGAGACCACTATCTACTGTAAAAGAAGAGCTTTCTGAAAGAGGTAAAGATGATACAATGAAACCACCTTCTCCACCATTAATACAAAGGGGATCTCTTAGTCCCTGAAGGTGAAAGGCACGGATGCTTTCTGCTTCCTGCTAAACATGGCATTATATGGGATGGTCCAGTAAATTTTGTGCTCAGTATATCCTAATTCATGGTTTTATCCACTCAGTTCTCACACAGTGTATATCAATCTTGAATTTTATTTTAGGAAGTACATTCTAGATGTTGAATATCAATCACATTGTGCAATTAATTGAGTAGATGTTGGCTTGAAACCGAGGTCCTTTTGTTTCTTTTCTGAGATTTTCTTTACAATTTTCTCCGAAGATGAGATGATCTCAACGACACAGGAAATGGTTGTAGAGAACAGTGTACATTCTTAAATCTTAACGTGCTCCTTCTTGTGAGAGTTAAAATAAATGATTGTGTATGCACAACCAGGTTTGGTTTTCCAAATTGTATCTGGCAAATGACTTTTTTCACTGCTGTTGAGTTTCCCTGTTCATTTCAAGGCCTTGATGAAATGCTTGTACAGCTTGTTCAATCCAAGATATATCCATGAATGCATTACTGTGATTTTTCTGTGATGTTATCAATCACAACAAGTAGCATCTTTTGTTAAAGGTGATTGTATACATTATATTGGTGGGGGGCAGGTAGGAGACAGAACAATCTGATTTAAATGTATCATTTTAATTATACAATCAATTTATTTTAGTTTAAAATTGATTATGATCTAGGGATTTGAATAGATTGATTTTTGGCTTTTGTTTAATTAGCATTGTAACTATATTGGTTATGATTGGTTTGATTTAAATTTGTAGAGAGAAAAAAAGAACAATAAATTAGTTTTGTTTGGATTAAATAAAGAGTTGGTAAAGTCAATCTGAATGAGTGACTATTCAAATTTATGATGTTTCGGTATATTATATTAGATTTTAGTAGATATTGTGACTTCTTGAATGCATACATGAAATTAACATGCTTTTATCGATAAAATAACATGTTGAAGTGGGTAATAATACCATTAAAAAATAAATTTTGTGATTTCATAGTTTGTTGACAGGGGGAATACTTCCACCAGATAAATTCATTATTCTTAATTCCACTAGCAGCAAAATTATCAGTAGATCTATTTTATTTCTTATATATATGAGATATTCTAAAACTCACGTGATTTAATAGCCTTAACATATATTGATTTTTCACCTGTCAATGAATTAAATCATTATATACAAAAAGTCTTAACAACTGAAGTATAATCAAACTCCAACCACACAAATCTTCACTTTTTTTCTAATCAACAATATTAGTGTCATAAATTATTCTCATGGTAGCAAATGAACAAGAAAAGGTGATAAAATAAACTGTAACATTAAAGATTGAAAGATACCACAACATGCTCTCTCTTTCTAATCATGTCATCATATGAGAACCTCCTATGAAGATATCTCCATAATATTAAAAAAAAAAAACATAGAAGGAAAAATAGCCCTCTCCCAAATCTTGTAATTTCACAAATATGTACTTTTAAAAGTATGATAATATGATGTTAATATTACAAGTAAATTTATATTTATGAATATAAGTTTGTTTTAAATTGAATTATATGTCTTTTTTATTAAATTCAATAGAATCTATTCAATATTTTTTTTTAATTTTTAATTCTATAATTTATATTACATTGAATTTCTTTAATAGACATGTTTAATAAATATTGGTTTATGACTAATAATAATATCATGTAATATTTAATATCTATAGATTTTGTTAAGAAACTCTAATTCAAGAGTGCCTTTGTTTCTTTATTTATTTAATTTCTTAAATAAGAAAATATTTACTTATTCTGAGCGTAAATTTCTTATCTTTATTTAATTTCTATTTATAATCTTTTTTACACATTTTAATGAAATCATTAAGATGGAAAATAATGTGCTCATAGAACATGACAAATTATTTAGGTTTTTGAATTCAACATTTAAGGACTTCTATTTGTGATTAAACACCTTATTAGACTTTGCAAAGATTATGCACCAATAGGTCTCTTCATTATGACTATGAAAAATCTTCTACCTCCCCAAGACATTGTAACTGATTAAGGTGAAAAAAAATTTCTGTCAAATGGAAAAGTGTAAAGTAATGTGGCTGCGTTTGGTCAAAGTTGTCGGATCAGAAGAGTAAAGGCTATGCCTTTGTTTCATTTGAATTGGAAGATTTTGCCAAGCTCTTCCAAATGAGTATATTTTCACAAAAAATAATGGTTAAGGATATGATTTTGAATTCTCTTTTAGTGTGGTTTTAGTTAAGAAATTGGTTCAAGACACTAAATAAAAACACCCCTGCTGCAAATAGTTTTTTCTTAACATGTTGAAGGAAGTTACTTACCACTTCACTTTTCAAAATCTTATATTAATATTTCACAGAAGTAACATTCTAATATCACGCCAAAATAGCCTCATTCTCTCAACCTTTTGTGTAAAACACTTGATCAACATTATAATGATTCGTCTATAAAACAAAAAAACTGTGCATCAGATTTGTCAATGGTCCAAGCATTCCATTGAAAAATATATGCCATTCGTTCACAGTTGTTTTGCACATTACACACAGTTTGTCAAATATGATACATTAATATTGAATGAAGGACCTTTTGTTTGAGTTTTTCCCAAGAATTTGCTGACAATTGAATGAATTTGTGTTGTCATGCAGCTTCTCGTCTTTCTTTTCTCCAGTCCCATGGCTTTTCAGGATTGTTTGAAGCCCATAACCCAACACGCTTTGCTCTGGCTTGTTTTTCCCACTAACATAAAACCATAAGAAAGTTAAGAGATATCTATATAACATAACTTTGAAAAATAATGAAAGAACCATTAAGATTGGTTAGTAATTACTGTTTCTAGTTCCTGCCGTTTGTCATAGGCTCTGTAGTGCCATGCTAAACCCTTCTTCAACATGATTTCCTAATCACAAAGGAAAATCAAAATGAGAAACTTAGAAAGTAATGATAAATTTATACATCCATAACAAAACAATGAAGTGATTACCTGTACAAAAGTGCCATTACAATAGATATCACCTACACAACGACCATAGCGATCATCTCCATAAACAAGGACCCTCAAAGACTTTCCTTGAACAATCTTGACCAGTTCAGCTTTAGCTTCCTTTCCGTATGGCATTGCACTTTCTGGTGCATCAATTCCCCTGTTTTATGGCTAGAGTTCATTACTAGCTTCCACAACAACTTAACATTCTATCAGTAGTGCTTGTTCGCTCATTATTACCTTAATCGAATCCTATACTTCTTAGCTAGGATTTCCTCGTTTTGAATTTGAATCACCCTGAATAAACCAAACAATTAGAAGAAAAATATCAAGTGTTGGAAGCATAGACATAAGAAGTTGGGAAACTACAAACCAACCGATATCCTGAATCAATAATCTGTTTGTGAAATGCATCAGCATCTTCAAAGTTCCTTCGGGCACGTGCTTGTGATCTTTTCACTGCTGCTGCATGAACGTTGCCAGGGACAAATGCTGATTCTCTGGGGTCTGTTGTGCTGACATACACTGTTATGGTATCCCCATCTGCCACTGCTTTTGCATCAACCTAGTCCCATGGAAAATAATGTTGAACCATGTCATTTTGTCAGAAACCACATTTTCAGCACAAATACACATGATTTTATTTTATGAACTGCATGGAAATGTTATATTCTTACAGGCAAGGTGTGCATTTCAAATTTAACTCCATCAGGCAAAGTTGACGGCGGTTGAACTGTTCCTTGAACGAGGGTGTGTGGTTGAGGAAGACCATAGAAAGCCAGCAATCCCTATACATTAAGCAACATAAATTTCATCCACAATGAGCTTGTCTTTTTGCAGGTGACTTAGCCTCTAAGGTAGCATTATTCCATAGCACTCATACTTAATTCAAGGTTAGGAAGTTCATGCAAACCTCAACATCTGCTTTTTGGTGTCTTTTCAGTGTCTGAATGATAAGTATAGCTGCTTCTTCAGGTGTCTTGGGAGGGGGTTTTTCCTCTTTCCAAGCATCTACTAACTTTCTATACCTTCAAAAAAATTGTAAGGAACAGAAAGGGCACACACACATAGTTCAAAGGCAAATTTCTCAACAATCACTTGCAAGAAAATAAAACAAACTAAGTTTCTCACATAATTCAATCAGAATGACATACCAATTAGCCTGAGCCTTCTTAGAAGACACAACATGCTTGCTGAGTCCTTCTGGAACCTAAAAGATTGTAAAAGGGGAAAACATAAAGACCTCACAAATCAGTATACTAAATTAGCTTAAAAGCATAAACACCTCACAAAATGGACATGCCAGATTAGCTGAAAAACAGAATTAGAAAAAGTGTGAGTTCCTAATTGAAGGATTAAGGGAGCAACAAGCATGCACCTGGGAGGTGATGTCAAAGTGAAAGAGATCATGGGCAAGTGCCGATACACCAACGGTGGCAGCGGAAACGCCGTGAGGTCCAAGTGAACCAGAATCACCAGCTGCAGTGGGCTTGCTGCAATGCCCGTACAGAAACCTCAGGGCGTTACCCATGATTCAGTTTGATCAAAGGTTGAAACTTTTGAGAGATTGGAACAGAAGAAGGAGGAAAAAATCTAGGGGCGAGAACAAATCAGGAATTGGGATCGGTACAGAGATAGTGCACAACAGGTGGCGTGCTGTGATTGGCTATTGCCTTGAATTCTTAGTTAATGTTGTTGGGAAGGAACTGTGGAAGTTCCTCGTCAACGGTCTAACGTAAAACATGCGTAAGGCTTTTTGATGGTAAATTTACTTAAAAGTTTTTTCTTCAATTTTAAGAATTAAAAAACTAATGTGACGCTGTATCACTTTAAAACTAATTTAAGATTTTCATCTACATGTTAAGAATAAGAATTTATTGGTACTACTACTTGAAAGATAATTATGTACAATAATTAATTTATTATCATACGTTTATGTTATCTTGTTATTGTATATATTATTTATTGGAATTTAAGTACAGATAGCATGTGCAGGTGGAATGAATCTTAATTAACGTTACTAGATCGTAAGTGTTTATATTTATTTTTTCAAACGTTTGAACTATTAATATGTTGACTTTCAGTTTTGTGTAGGGTTAGAGAAAAAAAAAAGAAAAAAAAAACGTAAGAAATAAGAGAAAAATTGGTTCAATTTGAGAAAAAAAAATGGGTGAGAAGAAAAATGATTTTGTTTGTCATAATAATATTATTTATTATTATAACAAATATATATATATATATATATATATATATATATATATATATATATATGTGTGTGTGTGTGTGAAAAATTCAAATTAAAACTGAGATTGTAGATCATATAATTATTATATTTATCTTTTGAACATACTCATTTAACTAAATTATTAGTTTTGGATTCCACAAAAATAAGAAGAGGCAAAAATTTTACACTGTTACAATTTTTACGCCATATTTATTAAATGAGAAAAAATTAATTCCTATAATGAATAAATCTCGTTTTCCTGATTATTTTTTTAGAGAATGAATAATTGAAAAGTTAGTTGAATTGTAATTGACAAAGAAATATTTAGATAAGTATTAATAACATTTTGAGAAGATGAAACTTAGATGAAATTAACTTAATTATTGATATTGTTAGGTGAAATTAATTGTAATTGACAAATTAATTGTAATTGACAAAGCGTGTTTCTATTATTAATGAAATAGTGAGAATTGAAATATTGGATTTAGGTAAAATTAATTGTAATTGGCTGTGTATTGAATGAAATTAATGTGCTAGATAAAATTAATTATAATTAATAAAATAATATTGAAATCAATATTAATGAAATCATTTAGATAAACAAAATATATTGAGTGAAATCAATTGTAATTTTCATTAATATTAAAATTGTGGATAATCCAATTTTACTGTGTTGCTCACATACACTTCTAATTATGTAACCACAAAAATAAACTAAATAAATTGGTGTAGAGAAAGCTCAATTTCAATCTTAAAACTGAACTCGTAATATATCTTCACTATCTTATCTTCTAAAACTTAAAAACGTATAATAAAAATACGGTTTCTTCGTAATAAAATGTTACCACCTTATCTAATGTGAAAATTAAAATACTTTCTAATTATTTATAAAATATAGAACAAAATTTGTACTAACATGGAAATTTTGCCATAGGGGAAGGTTGATACTTTAAAGTGATACAAATGATTTTGTTTTGTCCGTACTATTAATTCGAATTATTTTGTAATAATTAATTGAAGGAAAAGTGGTGATAGTTGGTAGGAAAAGGTTCCAAAAGAGTGTCTCCTTGCGTCAGCAAAAGAGAGATAGAAAGGGAAAACGACAAAACCATTTCAAATGAAAAGAAAAAATGTGCTGTGAAGACTCATTTTAATTTATCTTAAACATTAGCTTCACAAGTTTAAACTTTATTAATTTTAATGGATTTGAACGTCTTATCTAGAAAATATGGTACCTTTTTTAAGAATCTTTAGTGTTATGAATATATAGACCATCTGTTTTTTTGTAATGTACTTTATATAGACCATAGTATTAATGGTTATTTTGTTATCTTTACTTTATATATTAACACATGTTTTACTTTTTGACATAAGTTATGTTGATCCGTATATTTTCATTTCTCATTCTCTTCTTTTTTTTTTCCTTCCATCCAAAGAATGCATTAGCATTTTTTGTTATCCCAGTTGAGAAATGAAAGCTGCAGGAATTATTAGTTGCTTGTTGCATTTCTCTTCCATCTCTGTTCTGTTCACTTGTTTTTGGGCAAACCCAATAGGGAGATTGTGGTTGCCAACCTTACCGAATGAGTGGAAGCCTCTAATTCCCATATCAACAATTTGGAATAAAGTTTCATTCACACAAAGTCAAGGAACCAGATTCTTCACTGCATGCTTTTTCATATAAATATAGATGCAAGTCATCACACTGTTTAACATAAACACCCTCCCCTTTTTCTTTCTTCTACCTCCTCTACGCTTCTAACATCACACACGCTAATTAGAATGGCGAATGTAAGAAACTTTACTACTTGCCGATCCTTTTGCTTTCAGCTATATACGGGACACAAATGAAACTCATTAAACTTTTTCTTGTATTTTCTGTCATCAGGTGGTGGAAGTGAAGGTTGGTTTACACTGTGACGAGTGTATCAAAAAAATTCTTAAGGCCATCAAGAAGATTGAAGGTAAGTAACTAATTTCCAAAGCTAACAATGATATAACTAGATATACCATGCTTTGTTTCTTTATCTAATGGAAAAAGAACTATAGTAAAGAAGTTACATAGCCTTCAAATTAAGCTATATAATATCCAACATATCCCCTTACATAATAAATCTAATATTTTATCTGAATTGACTCAGTTTTTATTATATGAGATCTATTCAGTGTTATGTGAAATTTAGACTCACACTTACATTATTAATATTATATATTTAAAGATGGTCTGATACCATTTTAAGAAATTGATAACTGGTAATCCGATAAATCTAATATTGTTAAAATAGATTTTGATATCATCAAATTGAATTTAAATCTAACTCAATCTTACAAAATAGATTTATAAAATAAGATTTATAAGATTTACATTTATCGTAAACTATTGAAATATCTTATTTTTAGTTTACTCAACATCTCCGATACTTTTCTCAGTCGATTATTATTCACGGATATAACTATCTGGTTTTCATAGGTAAGGTTTTATGATATACTTGATGTGTGAAGAGACTTAACGATAGAGTTTTGCTGTGAGATTCCTTGGTTACCATGAATAATTTTTGACGTGGCCTTGCAGATATTGAGACGTATAACGTGGACAAACAGTTGAACAAGGTCATAGTTACGGGCAATGTTACAACGGAAGAAGTTATTAGGGTTCTTCAGAAGATTGGCAAGAATGCAACCCCATGGGAAATTGCTCAACCCCAACCCAATTGCTGAATTCAAGTTTTCTTTTCCCAAGAAACATATAAATCAAGGAGATAAATTATAGTGTACACCAATGAAGTTAAATTCTATCATATATATGTAGAGTCTGAAGAGGTAAGTTCCATTTCAATTTTGTAATGCTTGACCTTTATCTCAAGACCAAAACACCTGATAGAGAGACATCAAATGAAATAAGGGATCAATAAAAATAATTATTCTTATTATTTGTAACAGTCTAATTGTTTATCATGGTTTACATTCCCTAGAAATGAAAAAATTGAATAATAAATTCAATTTCTTAAGGTGTTGGATTGTGGTTCCTTATATAAATCTACGGCATATCTCATTGTATTTAAAATCTTCCGGTGCTTCTCTTCACAATTTTTCCAACATTATCGTGATTATTGAGAGGTTCAATTGAAAATTAATCATGAAAATAATCAGGAAAAGTTGACAAAGCATTTTATGCTGAAAAACCAAAACTCACAGACATAGGTGATGGATCAAAGAAGAGAGATGGTAGTTTTAAAGAATACAGGGTAAGGAAGATGCAGGGGGTGATGGATGTTGGATAAAAAAGAGTAGTGCTATATGGATATTTAAGTTCACTCTTTCAAAGCACTCGTTGTTCTTAGTTAGTCAAGATTATATATTTGGTCAGATGTTTAATAATTTGTTACTATTTAATTTTGTTTATGTTATACATTTTACTTTTTTGATAAAAATGTTTAGTTAAAAATCTGTTCTAAAAATATTATCAATAATTATGTATACAATTATTATTTTGAAAATAAAGATGAAAAAGGAAATGTTCATCCAAACATGTTTTGAAGCTATATTTAGATTGTCATTGACGAAGTACTGCGTTTCCAAACATAAACTAATACGCCAATTTAATTCATAAAATTATGAATATCAATTAATTTTAACCAAAATATTATCATGTTACAGCAATGAAAACAAAAATAACTTATACTTATATGTTTTTAACCTGAAATTGCTTTTTCTTTTTTCAATTCCAAAGATTAATTTAATTAGTACTCATAATTTTAAGAATTATTTTGGTGTATTGCTTTTTATAATTTCCACATAAACTCAAGTTGTTAAGTTAGCAATTCCTACTAATTGCTAAGAATTATTTTATAGTTTAAATGTACTATATCTTCACCTTTATTTCAAATAATAAATGAACAGATACTAAATGATACTATTTTAAAAAAATAAATTTTCACCAAACAATTAAAAGATTTAATTGTATAAAAAGTAACAAATATAAACTAATAACAATTTATTAAATATGTGATAAATATATATAAACTAAATAAGAGGAAGAGGTGCTTTGAAACAGTGAGCTTGAATTAATCTTTAAGATTCTTAATTGTACTTAAAGATTATTAATCTAGTTGCTTCTTAAAGAACAAGGAGATACCCATCTAACTTGAATTGAGGAAGATTGTAGGACTTTGTGTCCTGTAAATTTGCTAATGTTAACGGGGTCTTTCACACTGGGTATTACAATTTTGGACTTCAATTTTGGGGCAGTTGCTTCCTGTAATCCATTAATTACTTTCTGCACCCCATTCATGAGAGGAATAGGCAAAAGTGTCCCTCTTTAGACAGTCATGCTTGTTGGAGGTGATGCTCATTAGAGGTAGTGCAACGTCGTTAGTATCAGCAGTTGGTTTCCCATCCCATTTCATTGTGAAATTTGATTTGAGTTTAATTTAGAGTTTATTTGGATTGAATTTTGGTAAAGAAATTTTACTTTAATTAGGGAGATATTTGTTGGTATTGGACCATTGGGAGATATTTGTTGTTATTGGACGATTGAAGTGTGACTGTCTAGGTTGGTCTGCAGCGTCACCCAGTTTAACATACAGGTGCTAAGCTTCCCTTTTTTTTTTTTTTTTTTTTTTTTTTTTTTAATTTTTTATTTTTTTTTTTTTTTTTTTTTTTTTTTTTTTTTTAAAGGTGTTAAGCTTTTTTTTACGGAAAAACAATTCTAAAACATGTTTCCAGAATATATTTTCCAAAATTCTTTTCAAAATATCAATTTTGGAAGTCACCTTTACACCCCAAAATTCGTGCTTAAGCAAATAAGGGGTGCAAGAAGCAATTGCCCCCTTTTTGCATTCTGGTCTTAAGCATCATATCAACAACAATAAAAGTGCAGAAAGTCTACCACTTGCAAAGAAACTTCCTCTGTTGCATTGCAAAGAAACTTCCTCTGTTGCATTGCATCTGAATTGCATTATCTATATATGATTTCTTTGACCAAATGGTGTTGTGTCTAACTCTGAGTTACCTCTTTTACCTATAAATCTATAATTAGCTGTTGACCCATGCATCACTATGTAATTCATCGTGTTATAAAATATAATATAAATAAACTTAATCTATAATTAGTTGTTGACCTTTACATCACTATGTAAAGGTATGTAAGTCATCGTGTTATGAAATACTATATAAATAAACTTAATATATACATTTTGTTTCACTTATCAGTATGTATTTTATTAATCATGTCTTTTATTTATTCAAATTGCCGTAAACATACCAAAAAATACGTGTAATTGACTTGATATTTACATGTACACTTTTTAAGATAACTTTCAAAATAAAGGAACAACAGACAAATTATAATGAGGTTGAAAAATATCTTCTACGATAAATATTTTCTAACTTTCTTATAAACATTAAAATAGTATTTTTACTAAAAATATCTTCTAACATTCTTATAAACATTAAAATGGTATTTTTACTTTTATATTATGAAAATAGAAGCATCAAAAGTCTAATCACAATAATTAATTCATCTCTTGCTCCATCTTTTTGTTTATCTTTTCCATCTTGCAAAAGTTCATCCCTAAGTAGTAATTAGTCACATCCTATCTTCTTATATCCTTTCTAAATAATATGGCATCACTTCTATAAAGCTTAAGATTTGAAATATAAGCATGATTAACAATTGTAATTGTCAAAACAAACCAAATTTATCTAATGAAAACATTACAACAACCTGAAAATGAAAATGGGAATGTAAAGAAAACTCTAAAGTCACAAAAAACTGAAACTTTTATGTATGTACAGCAGCAGCGGCGGTGTACCGAACTGATCTACCTGGGCTGGTGAATAGCCCGAGGACTCACTTTGGGCTTGGGCTTAACAAACTTTGGGGCCTTTTCAACATATTTAGGTGCTTCGGCCCAACCTCCTCCGGAGCTTCGCCATTTCAGCACCTCCAAAGACACCACCTCTTTTCCTTCTTTTCCTCCATTCTCGTCTTCTTCTTCTTCTTTATCCATTCATATTAACAATTAATTAATTGGAAGTATACACATAAAAAATAAGTAGAAATAAATAAATAAAATGGAAAGTAGATGAATTACCCAGATCTAGGTCGAACTCGAAATCAAAAGCTTCGTTTTGGTACTGGGGATCTTGAAAGCACTCGCGGAGCCAGTAGTCACGGAACCAGGCGGAGGAACGAACCAAATCCCACCATTGATCTGAGAAATCCTCCACCGTCCGATAGGCGAGCGGCACGAACATTGGAGCGTTGGGATTCAACCCGGAGGAGGCTGAGGAACGAGACAGCACTTCCATTGCAAACAGGATAAGGATAAAAGAGACCACTGAGGAATAAAAATAGGTGTCAAAGGTTTGTGCTTATCCACTCGGAGGTGGGTGGGTATTTATAGCCAATGTGGAAGCCAAAACGACATGGACTTGGGTGTTAGAAGCATTACACACGTGACATGCGTGAGCCCCGACTTCGGACACGGTTTTTGGATCAGCCACTGTTTTTGAGATATTATTTTCACATGTATGGTTCACTTCATGGGGTCATGATGATAGATGCTATCCACACTGTATACATACATACATACATTGCAGACAAGGTTACACACCTACACGTCATTTTTTTGTCAGTCCTCATCTTCTTGGAGTGTTAATCATACCACGAGTCGGTGGAACTACTTTATTAACGGTTGTATTTTAATTAATTATATGGTCTTTACAGCCTTAACTGTTGGGAAGTTATTATTATAATTTTATGTTACCTTTTCAAACTAATTATCTTTAACAGGTGATTATTTAAGGGTGTTAATTTCTTCAAAGGGTATGGCTATAGTTGAAGAGAAATCTGTGAGACAGAGAAGTTTTACAAGATATTACTTTAGTTCATAATTTAATTTAAAATAAATTTGGTTATACTTATTTGCTTGCTATATTGGTTTATTTTCATGGTAACATGTGTTGTGTTATTTAAAATTATTATTATTTTCAACAAATCCTAATTAATATATATTAACGAGTTGATAGTGGATATTTCACCGGACTAAACCTGTGCTAGGTTTGCAAGGATTGAAAAATTTAAAAGTAAAAATATGTTATGCAATATAATATATACTATCTTTGTAAATTTAAAAGTTAATTAAAAAACGAATAAAATCATTATATCGTGTCCTATTTTAAAAATTAAAATTAGCACTGTTGTGTTTAGATTTGAGTTGTGTTATAGATCAATGTGAGTTATAATAAATCTGGCAGGAATTCGATAACGAATTACCCAAAAAAAAAAACCGATATTCTAACAGGTAGCGAGGAAACGTATATAGGAAGAAAAGAAAATTAGGAAGTAAAGAATGTATACAGTAAATTATTTGAAATCACCTATAATATTCCATAAACATACAATTTTTATAATTGATTTTAATTAAATAATTTATTATTTAATACAATAGATAGTGATACAATCTCTCTAATTAAAGTGCAACCTTTTAGCTAATATTTGCATAATTCCTGAAGCACGTGTTTTCCTTAGTATGTTATGAGTCTCACACGCAATTCAGCTGAAAGAAAAGGAAGGTGGATATGGTTGATGAATTATGAATTTCTGATGATCACGAAGGGTATATACCCCAAATGCATGCTACTCTTTTCAAACTTTATTCTTTATATTGTCCATATATTATCTTTTTTATTTGTTTCCAAGTCAAAAGTTTTATTGAAATATTAAAGAAAAACTAAGAACTTTTTTTTTTTGTTTAAGTATATAAAACAAGTTAATTTTTATATAAGCAAATCTAAGTATATAGATAGTTTTTGTTTCAGTTGCTTCGTTGTAATAATTAGTGTTAATTTATGTGTATGATGAAATTACAAATTTATATTCACCTAATAAAAAATAATCTATAATTTTTATTGATAAATGATGAAGAATGTAGATAAGCATAATCGGATATACAAGTCAACATAATTATTGCATAATTGATTATGAATTATAATGTGATTTCCATATTTTACTTGTATGATATATACATATATAAACATTAATGGATGGATCATTTGTTTACTTGTGTTAAATATTAGTTAATTATATTTTTAAATTTATTCTGCAATTGTCATTTTTAAATTTTATTTTTTTAATTGATGTGTGATGTTTTTACATTATTTACAATTAATTATTTAAATATATTCATTTTCAAATTTTAGATAATTTTTTAATATTATTTCCAGTTTTATAAATTAATTTTTCATAACTAATCCTCTTTCAATGTTAATTCATACCCATTCTTATTCTTATTAAAATAAAATCAATATTATTCTAATAATTTTTTATATTTAATTTTTCTTGGTCACACCAATCAAATTTAATACAAAAGTTGAACTAACTTTTATTCACTTTTCCACTTTATTTTTGTCTCTTTCCTTTTTCACTCTTACTGGTAAAATTAAGATAGTAGAAATTAGAAAATGTGAACGCTTAATTCTATTTGTATTACATTTTCATCAAATTAAGTACGGAATATACTAAAATTCATATTTTAATAGATTTTTTAAAGTCTAGATATTCATTTAATGGAATAACATTATTTTGATTTTTTAATATCAAATGCTAATGTAGTAACATTTATATTTATTCATTCTAAATTCTCATATTAAAATCGTATTAATTTTTGGTTTGAAAAATATGCATGATTTGTTTTTCCACAAACTTGTAACAGAAATTGTCAAACTGAATCATGTGATTTTTAATTTTTTTTTTTTAGGTCTGTGACAGAAGTATAATTTACCTCACCCAGGACACAACTTGGTTTTATTTAAGTTTTAATCTTAAAACTTGAAAACTGTAACATTTTTTTGTGATTGAAAATTAAAAAAGAAACAACCATCACCGTATGCGTCAAATTTAAACATTAAGCAATGGACAGATAATTAAGAGTAAAAGGAGATAAAACTCACTTGTCATCTTAAATAATAGTTAATTTTTTTGTAATAGTGACACATGACATTTATACTTATATTACGAGTTGTTTTAGTCAACTAACTTATTTTGACCGATGATACGTTATTATTGGATGTTGATAAAATACACTTATCATCCTTATACAGGAACCAAAAAGTAATTAACACAACTTTTTAAAATAATAATCATTAAAATTAAATTTTTGTAGGGATGATTGTGTTTGTGAGAAATAAAACAGGCCATTAATTCCACTCCATATTATTTTCTTTACTATTATATATAATCACTGGTTGAATAAAATTAAAAATATGATATGATAATACAGATTCAATAAACATTACTTGGTCTTACTCTAAACTATGCAATTTTAAGGTACACTGTTTCCTTAAACTGGAATCTTTTGGTTTCATGGTAGAATGTCTTGTGCTTGTTAGGCCAATACGTTAACCATATCCAACCTCTTACCTCCCACTCCATCGTCTTCCCCACAACACCCTTATCCACTTTCCAACACACACTTTCTCCATATTCATCACGTGCGAAAATAACCCCTCCCTGCCTCGTGAAAGGACGATAAGCACTCGAGTACCTGTCTTTGAACCATGACTTCGGGTTAAACATCGCCACCTTTGAAGGCTTTGACGAGAACACTTCCTTGCCATCGGTGCTATCATGAAGAAACCAGTTCAAATTTGCACTGTACCCATGAACAGATTCTTCGAATTTCCACGGCTTTAAGCTCACAGTTGTGGACTCTGCTGCTGATACGCTGAGTCCCATGTAAGGGTTTGGTGGATCGAAGGAAGCTTCTATTCCTTTCTCCACTCCAAACTCTATCAGCGGATTCTCCGAGGATTTCCCAACTGATACGCTCAACACTTGGTGTTGAAGCGTGGGGGTAAGTTGCAACGAGATTCTTGAAGGAAAATGTTTTTCAGCTGCACCTGCTCCTCGCTCTCTCATCAGACTCTCATCTACCAGTTTCAAAACATCGCATCTTTCCACAGAAAACGTAAATATTTCAGTGATTCAACGTGATTAAAAACAAAAATGAAAACACCTTCATACATTTATTGCGGGTTAAATACCTTATGTTGTCAATGTTCACCACGATTTCGACCCATCTCTCTTTGATTATGACTTTGTAATTGAATTGAAGAACACCTTCAAGCTGTTGATATTTGAGAGAGAATTGAAGTCTCTCGTCAGGTGGGTGGTTGTTTGCATTCACAACATCCATGCTTATGACGGGGCAGTATAATTGAACTTTCCATAACCCACCTGTTGAGAATGCGTAAGAAAATAGAGGTGACGGAGTTCTGAGGGTGATGTGACCATGGTGATGTGCTTCTTGGAGCTCCACAATCCAATTTGTGATAGCAAGGTTCACGGAACGCATCCATTGCTCTTCTAAATTGGAACCCAAGAGTTTCATCAGTAACTTCGATGCTTGCCTTGACTGACACCCTGCAAGTTGTTCTTTCAGAGTGCTGAGACAACTATAACGAAGATCAGAAGGGGCTTCGTATATGCAAACTAGGAACAAGAGAGTGAGGAAAGCAAGGTTGAAAATTTCTTGGAAGTTAGAAATAGAATCGAGTTTGGGAAACTTGATATAGGAAACATTCTTCTTGTTGGAGCCATAATGAAGGATATCTTGAATGAAATTAGCAAGGAGATTGGAAATGGTTTCACCATCTGTTAACCTCATGGTTTTGGTGTTAGGTTTGAAAGGTTTAGAGGTCCAAAGAGATATAGGGATGCTGAAATCTGCCACAATGGCTAAAGAGAGACTTGATGATTGGTGGTGATTTTTTGCTATGATGAGATTAAGTGATGGTTGAGATGAGTTTGTGGAACATATGCTCATAGACATGGAATCAGTTTTCCATTCTGAGATTGGTGGAAAGTTTTGAATCCATGAGAACACATCAAGAAATCTGTAATAAGCCATGGCGTAAACCTAGCTAGGTGTTGGTTTGTGGGGCTTCATCGTCAAGTTCTCTATTTAACACACGAAAAGTAAATTAGCAAAGATTCTTTCGGGCAAGAAAGGTCAAAAGTAGTAGTGCATGTGATCTGTATGATGATATTAGAATTTGGGAAAGGCAAAGATAGAATATTTGTACGTGGAAGATAAAGACTTTTTAGTGTGTTCCATAGTTTCCCTTACATATGCTAGTTGTCAAAAAATGCATGCATAATCAAACCAAAAGTGGAATCTTTTATTTAGGGAGGCATGTTCCATTTCCCTATCTTTGCTTTTACAAATTTAAGTTTTAGAAATTTAACTTTGCTACAGTTATATTTCAATTTATCTCTACCCAATTTAGTATCTAATATTCTTTTAATAATTATGTATTTTAAATTGAAGATGTGTCAATTCCTGAGAAATATTTGATTGTCCACCACGTTAGTAGCATTTTTGTGATTCTTCCGTGGCTTCACAAGTTGTAGCCTTTGAATCTGGTTGGCAGATAAGACGAAGTTAATTATGTCTCTGTAATGGAAATATTCGTTCTTAACTGAATAAGTGATGAAAAATTAAGACAGGAAGATAACAAAATAAAAGAAGGAAGACCAATCATAGATTTACATTTATTACTTGACGTGTAGCACTTGATGGGCAAGGGCATCTTTGGTTTGTAAAATGGGCATTGGATTCTCTACCCACATGCGTGAAAATCTTAGTTATAGATATAGTGCTTATCTAACCAATATACTTAGTGTTTTAGCTAGCAAATTTTTTTAGTTGGAACTAGGATTCGTGTCTAATGGAATGTTTGTCATTAATAGTTCATACACACAAGTTGTTCACTTTGTTAACATTTTCCATTTGTGGATGTTAAATTGTTAATAATGTTCATGTAATGGAGGGATGACCCTAACAAGGAGAAAGATTGATTCTTGGTGATAATCACTTCTATAATCGAGTTTGAAAATCAAATTTTCAATATGATTTGTAATAAAAAATTGAAAGTGACATTATGATGCCAAACCTAAATCACTTTATTAAAAGACATATTCTACTTATTAAGGTTAACCAACGTTTTTTAATCTAATATACTAATTAAGTGTTAATTAACTGCCTTAATTGTATTATGCTTTTCGTGTTTTATAACTCTATTTTATACCATTAATTGTATTAAAGCACAAGAAATTATATTATGTTGCACACGATTACAATATTTCTAAAATTACATTTTTACTACACGAATTAAAATATTATTTAAGAAAAAAATAAATGTACCTTGATATGATATATGTATTATATAATACAATTTAGTTATTAATATAGTAATTAGAGTAATGTAATTATATATTATGCTACAGCAACTTTTTTAATTAACTCTTAACAAAAAAAAATAGTTTAAAATGTACAAATTTTAAGTATATAAATTTCTCTCCCAACAGTTTTACAGGAAAAAAAGAACCCGTTAACTAGAGTTAAGAAACTTTATAATTTAAAAAAATATGTCGACATTTAATATTGTAGTAATATAACAAATTTAATATGATTTAAAATTAGTTAACTGAAGTTACACAAATAACAACTTTTTATATATCAATATATAATATTCTAATAATGTTACTTAATATTAATTATTATATTTCAAAAAGGTCTCAATCAAATACTTACATAGCTTTTTTTTCTTATTTAAACATTTATGTATTATATAAATTTGAACTTTACCAATAGGGGAGTAATATTATAATCACTACAAAATTGTAAAATAATTCATTAAAATCACATATAAATATAAATTATATTTTTCAGTAAAATTAAAATGATATGATGTATATAAAAGCATTCGCATTTAAATATTAATACTAGATAATATAATGTACATATAAAATTAAATTACAATAATTAATTAAAATAATAAAAGTAACATATTGTTATAACAAAAAATGTAGAGAACCCAATTGCTATATAAAAAAATTAGAACATGAATATTACACCTAAAAAATTAGATATTTGGTCGCGTTTTTTTTTTCTTGCGATTATAATAAACAGAAAATAAATTATAATTTCTAACAATAAATATAACTGTAAGAATTAATATATAGTCTTAATTATTTGCTCTTTTATTTTTGCAGTTTTTAACTTCTAAATGACAATGAATAGATAGTTTTCAAGTTTTTTTTTAGACTATTCTTTCAAACAATTTTAAAACTATTATTTTTTATTCTCTTCGTTTCAATGTGGCCCACATTTCAAAAAATAATTACAACCTTGTTTGTTTTTATTGTTCTTCATTTCTATTCTCTGACATTCAATCCCTATATATTTTTAATTTTATCATATATTTTATATATTTTATGTTTAGACTTCAAGTCTATTGAGATGACATCACTAAAGTCAATCACCGCATCTGAAGTATTGTTCGCTTTAAAACTTGAAGATCTGTAACGATTTTGTCTTTAAAAGACACCTCACAAAATTAAGAAAAAAAAATATTTAAACTATTCTTGATTTTGACTCTTAAGCGATAAACAATTATTGGGTGTACCAAAATATTTTGTATTTATTGAACTCATATTTTTAAGTTGTGTTTTATTTTTTCATACACTTGGATTCAGTTGAATAAATAATCATTATTTTGAAAGAGTTCAAACACATAAGTTTATTATAATATATTTTATTTTATGTTTGATTTTCCACAATTATTTGATACTTGATTTCGAAGTTCATTACAACATTAGTTTTTCGTGGCGGAATGAGAAAATGTTGTACATCTAAGAACTTTAATAAATTAATATTTTTTTATGAACAAATTGTGGTTGAATGACGTGGAGTTTCTTTGTTATTTCTAGGTTATTTGCTCATGACAGAAAACAAAAATTCAGCTAGCATGTGTTCATTGAAAGTATTAATTCAAAGGTAAAAATTCCATCATAAAAGTTGTTCATGGAATATTGAATAAGGTAAATGAGTAGATTGAGGTGAATGAGACTGATGTTGAATTTCTTTTCTTTAAGTTTGGATTGAGTGAGAGTACTTACAAAAACACTTTTATGCTCAAATCAAAATGGATGCAAGCAAATGGACATTAGTCATATATATGAGGTACTTCTTCTATTTATAGAAATAGTATTGAGTTTGACCCTTATCTTTCGAGGCCAATATTATTAGCTTGATTAGTGGAGTGATTTCCACTAATTATTTAAATTATAGTACTTGTTTTAAGTCGTCACATAATTTTAAGTTATGTTGAAATTCAAGTTTGGAATAAACTTCTCAAACCGTCCTTAAATAACAGGTTTGGTTTTCAAACCGACTTCAAGTAATAGGTTAAATATAATATAAAAACTAATCCAAATTTTAAATATAATACAAAAACTAATCCAAAGTTAAAATTTGGGCAATTTGATGACTTGAATTGTTTCTCATTTAACTATTAAATTGTTTTAGATATAAAAAAAAACTTCCTCAATAAATTGTTATTATTCACTCTCTCTATTATTTTTAAGTATCATTTGAAGTTTTTTTAGAAATTAAAAAATATAATAAATTTTATTTAATTTAATAAAATTTTTATGAATTTTTTTTTAATTTTTTTTCATTTCTCTGCCACAATAAACACACATATGAAAAATAATTAAACCTTCAAGTTAATAGACAAAAATATCTTTATAGAAATCTTTTAAAATTGTGACAGTTGAAAAGTAATTAATATTGTCTTGTTAAATATAAATAAAATATTATTTTAATTTTTATGTCATTATCAAAGTTTAAGACCTAATAATAATGTGAATGATCTTTGGAGTTTGTAAAAATCATGTCAAATTGTTGATTTATTTAGAGATTGTAATTAAGAGTTGTAGGAAGGGTAAGTTGTATTTTCTATTAGTGTTGTATCATATTCAATTTTCATGGAGCGTGACTAACAAAACTATGATGATGATTTTAGAGTTATTATATATATATATATATATATATATATATATATATATATATATATATATATATATATAATTTTGTATATCATTTTATGAAACAAAGAATTAATGTAATTTACAAGCTTGATCTTAATTATAAGATGGATGTTTGTCGAAAAGCGGAGAAAAGATGAAAAGTTGTAAACTTGAAAATATTATAGCAAATCTAGATGGAAAGAAAAAGGTATTAGTGGCAAAAAAAAAAAAAAAAAAAAAAAAAAA
>Ga0209700_103784_pt1 | contig 28402 bp, 16 predicted proteins | sample SiratroredBW_FD_187528 | JGI IMG/M metagenome (GOLD analysis project Ga0209700, IMG submission 187528) | Root nodule microbial communities of legume samples collected from California, USA - Siratro red BW (SPAdes) (version 2) | ecosystem: Host-associated > Plants > Roots > Nodule | place: USA... | reverse complement strand
TATATAATTATATATATATATATATATATATATATATATATATATATATATATATATATATATATATATATATAAAGTAAAATATAAATTAGTTTTTGTTGTTGGATAAAAAGGAGATTTTAATTATACCATTTCTATAAGACACTAAAACCTTGGTAGCTAATGTTAGATATCAATTATCTTGACTTAATTGGTCACTAAATTCAATCATTACTTTTATTTTGTAGTTATTTAACAACCAAAATCTAATCTGATGACTATTTTGGTCACAATTAGCAACCATTTCATTGGGTAGCTAAAAATTGGTCTCTAAATAACTTTTTTTCTTGTAGTGGTATATGTTCTATATATAGAGATCATTATGTGTACAGACAACACAATTGCATTAGACCATGTGGATAGAACCTTCCAGTGTTAATGAAAGTGCTTTCTTTTAATCTTGTTCTTCTATTTTCAGTTGTCTATAAGGATAAAAGAAAGAAAGTCAAGAAGTTGAAGACATGACCACCAAGTTTGACATCAAGAAGTTTTCAGAGGAGAACAACTTTGGATATTGGAGAATTAAGGTCGAGGTCATCTTGATACGACAAGATTGTGTTGAGGCTTTGAAGGGTGAGGCAAACATGTTAGTGTTTATGTCTTAGAAGGAGAAGACTAGCACGATAAACAAAGCCAGGAACACCATAATTATGTCTTAGTGATGCAACATTGAGGGAAGTCATTAAGGAGAAAACTACTATGTCAATGTGGGTGAAACTTAAGTCATTATATATCACTAAACCTTTAGAGAACATACTATGTTTGATGCAACAACTATATTCATTTAGGATGACCGAGTCAAGAACAATGGTGGAGCATTTAGCTAATTTCAATAAGATTATGGATGACAAGGAGAACATTTAAGTGAAGCTTGAAGGGAGGATAAGGTTTTAATTCTTCTTAACACCTTTCCTGAGACATGAACAGTTTAAAGACGCTTTGCTATTTGGGAAGGAGCATACTATTACTTTTGAGAAGGAGTAAACCATTACTCTTGAGGAGGTGCAAAACCTCAATAACAACTAAGGAGCATTACAAGTTTCAAGAGTCTAAGGGAGAGGATAATGGGTTGAGTTTGAATGTATCGAAGTTAAAGGAGACAAAAGTAAAGGAATTTAAAAGGAAGAATTCTAAGTAATACTCTTCAAATGATCTAGCAAAAGTTGTATGCTACAACTTCATAAGAAAGGTTACTTCAAGTCGAGTTGTCTATAAAAGAACAAAAAATGAGAAGGGCAAGAAATATGTCAAGGAATCTGCTAATATTGTTGTAGCTTCAAAGAGCTAGGAGTCTGTAGTGGTGTTAGTGGCATCTACATCTAATACATAGAGGAGTTGAGTCGTGGACTTAAGATTCCCTTATCACATGTGTCCTGTGAAAGAGTAATTTGATACCTTAGAACTGAAAAAAGGTGGAGTGGTCATTTTTTGAAAGAAAGCATGTAAAGTACAAAGAATGAGGTGTGTCAAAGCTAAGAGAAATCCTTTATCAATCAATATGTTTGATTAGATTGGTTTAGCAACCAAGATTGAACAAGGATCCAAAAAAATTTTAAGGGGAGTTCCTACAGTTGCTAAAAAGGTGAAAAAAGAATGGTTTGTACACCTTAGACAATCCAATAGTGATCGTGCATGTGTCTGTAACTAGTCAGACGATGTAGGATAAAGCAAAGTTGTGATAGTTGAGGTTGGGACAAGTCAATGAGAGAGGTTTGATGGAAATGGAGAAGCAAAGCCTGTTAGGTGGTAGGATTGAAGTTTGAGATTGGTAATTGTTGGAACATTTGGCTTTAGAAGAGTGTTTGAATAAAATCTAGACTTTTCTCGTAGAACTAGATTAGGTCGTCTAGTGAACAAGAAGAACAAATAACATGACAAATTTTATAGTTCCCCCAAACTTAGGCTAATCCAATTCTCCCTTAGGCAGATTGCTTAAGAGGTTCCACTAACAATTAATTGATTACAAACTAAGTACACTAACCACTCCTGCTTAAAAATGAGCACACATACCACTCTTGGTTTTCATGAGTACACAAACAACTCTTGGTTATACCTTCTTAATCTTCCCTTGAGATTAAGAACTCTCTAAAGAAAAGAACATTCTTAGAAAGAGCACAATTCAAGCTCACGAGGTATACTTCACATTGTGAAGAATTACAAAGGTTCACACTACGAAGAATACTATAATATCACTATGATTCAAACAATTGTTGAAGTAGATGTTGTAGTGTTCATCTTCATCTCGACTCCTTTATATAAGCTCAGAAGATGATTGTTGCAACTTTAATTTAGCAAACACTTTATCTCTAAAAATCTTCAATGAGAATCTTCATCTTTCTTTACTTAGACACTGCATAAGGAAAATTCTAATTCGAGTCTTCAAAGTGCTTGTACTGCTATTCAGTTGTTAGAAACAATTTGAACATGATATGCATATATAATAGTTAATTGTAAATGATTAGATTAGCTTGTTTGCTTAAATAGTTGGTAAGAGCGTTTATAATAAAACATTTTCAATCATGAATATAATAGTTGTTGAGATTAATGTTTTTAATTCTTAATTTTTATCTAGAAAGGTATTTTATTTTATGATTTTTTTTATCTTAAATTCGAGCTAAGAACTCATATGGTTTATTATACTGTCTATTACAAGACATGTTGTACTCACTGGATGATTTAAACTATCCTTGAGCTATCACAAAATATATGTTAGAATGTTCAGATAGTTTAATCTCATTTAAATAGATAAGATACTTAGAGTAAGATCCTATAAAATAGCTTTAGAATAAAAACAAACCTATAATTTAACTTTAGAGATAAATAAGATGACACTTGAATGTGTTTTTAGAGAAAAGTTTTAATAAATATAAACATTAGCTATTTAAATTCATTTTTTTAAAACCACCAACTCTTTCTCTAAGATGCGACTCTTCCCCTTTTCTATGTCTTCTCTCTAAAATTCCACATTCCTCCCTTATTAGTCTGACGATCGGAGATGACCTCTAGATTCCTAGCGTTAAGTAAAGCAAGAGTGTCTGATCAGATTCTTAAACAAAATAAGTTTATTTTCTACTCATCTTCCCTAGAGCCGGACAATTTTGTTCTTGGTAGGGGTATTTTTCCTATGTCCTTTGAGGCATCAGAATAAGTCCCTGTTCGTCGTCCATTGTCCTAGAAGTGTAGTCTGATCATTGATAAGAAGTTTCTGGTGCAGGTTAGGTTGCCTGTGATTATAGGTTTTTGGAACTCCTTTGGGAGTCTATGCTCTATACAGATAAGGAAATATAGTTTGAATATTTTAGATAAATATTGTAATTACTTGTTTTATTAAGTATGAATTTGATGAATTTGAATTAAATTAAATGAATGTTTATGTATGATATGATGTAGTATCAATGTTTGTGAATGCTACGGAATGGTGATCGAGACATAGTATCTTCAGGAAAGGAGATACCCGTGTTGAGATTGTTAGGGTCTGCATTGTTTGGGGATTTGATCAATAAGGAGGTATCCTGACTCTACTAGTGCATTGGAATCATATAGATGAAGATTACCAAGTGATGGGAATTGAAGGAGGTTCATATGACTTTGCCATAGTGTGAAAAAATAATCAATTGGGCCAGATTATATAGATTAACAAGTTCATATTACTACACTACGATGTGGAAAAGAACCGATTGGACCAGATCATATGGATTAACTTTGTAATATGAGTGTGATGTGTTAATGATAATGTGCTGTATGAGATAAATTATGAAAGTTTGATATGTTGTACTTTGGCTAGGATAGAAATTTAATTTATGGATATACATTTTTTAAACTCTCTAGCTTATCCTTCTTTTGTGTGGTGTTTGTTTTGCTTTTAATTTGCAATGATCGTGTAACACTCAGGAGCATAGGATTGGACAGGTGGTGAGTTGAGAGAGAAACTTTATTTTGTTTTATTTTATTTTATTTTGTGATTTTATGAATATATTTCTATTAAATCTTATGTGGAGAATTATATTTTGAAATCCTATGCAGAATATATGGATATTTATATTTAGGTATATTATATAATTTCTATGCGATAGAGTTCCTATTATATGAAAAATATGGAATGTTATATGTAGAGCCTAAGTTTCTTAAGAAAATAAATTAGTTGTAGAAAAAACCAATTTGATGAAAGTATAGGGAACGATGTTATAAAATCACGTCAAGATTCATTTAGAATTGATTATTTTTTTTGTATATTGGAAATAAAACAATTACCACACTTCTAACAGTTTAAAATATATGAAGATATTCTTTATTTTTTATTTAATATTAAAAAATTAAAGTCTTTAGGTTGTGTACTTTTGAAAGAAGAATGCCTAAATCTTGAAAAATCTTTGAAACATAACACTTTGTTGGATCTTGATGGCTTAGATTTATTTTTATAATTAAATATGTTAAAGTAGATTAAATGGTTGAAAATAATAAATCAATTGACATTTTTAATTATATAAAAGAATAAATTTTTTTCCAAATACACATATATCATGCAGAATAATGCTAACAATTACAGGACCAGTTGCTTCAGGTAAATGAGTTTTTCAAAAGTTAAATTAATAAAATCTTATTTAATATCAATAACGTGTCAACAAAGATTAAACGCGTTAACTTTATTGTCTATTGAAAAAAATATGTTAAATGAAATTAATTATGATAATTTAATAGATAATTTTACATCACAAAAAGTTCAAAAAATAAATTTAAATAAAAATATTATAATTTTAATAAACTATTTTATTAATTTAAAAAAGCCTTTTTTTTTGCTTGAGACATCCTAAAGCATTGGGTCACCACGACATACATACTGACTCAAGTGTTTATTTATCTTAGGTCACAACCTATGTGCATCACTTTCCACATCCCATAGACAATCACACTCACATATTGTCAACTCATAACAAATAGTCTTGGACGACTTCCATAACATACACAAATGATGTTGAATTTAGACTCCAAAGATTTTGCACCATTATATTACCTTTGACACCCAACAAAGTAAAGATTATCAGACTCGAGAAAGTCTACGTAGACTCGTGGAAGGTCTATAAACTCAACTCGTAAACCCAACCATAGACTTGTAAGAGTCTACTTCATATTAAAATTCAACAGAAAAAGATAAACATTCATGATACCAATTCTATAATATTAAAATAAATAAGCTCATACAATATACCAACAATAAGATAATAATTAAATAACTAAAAAAAATACAAATGTTATAAAGTTTATAAGTCTCCTTCATCTAATCCTTTAATGAAATCATTTCCATGATCTTCATCACCATCAAGTTCTTCGCTTCTGCAGATGAAAGTTGTTCATCAACATCATTAATATATATATATATATATATATATATATATATATATATATATATATATATATATATATATATTATAAAGATCAAGTGCATCTAGAGTTGGATCATTTAAACTTGCTCCAGTTAAGTCAACATTTCCACCATCTCCTTCAACTTGAGATTACTCAACCTCAACATTATCTCCTTCGGTTATCCATTCATCATCAGATTCAATGTCACTAAATGGGAGAGTAACAATTTTTCTAATTTGTTTATGTTTCAACTACAAGTTATACATCATATAAACCAAGTCATTCATCTTTTTTCTAGTGAAAATAATTTCTTATTTTTTTATGAACCTACAATTAAATATGAAATTTTGGTAACTTCAATGATAGTTCCTTTCTATGATAGTTACTTCATAGACCTTCAAATACTTTTCAAGATCTTTAAAGGTTAAATCAATATAATTGACAACACATGGAGTCTAATATAAATACCCTATCTTTTTCATTAATAATTCTCTAGTTACCTTGAAATTTGCAACATTATTAGTAAATACATGCAATACATTTTCCTCTTCAACAAATTTTACAACATCATCCAACATTTTAAATATTTTATCAGTGGTTTTTGAGATGTCTGAGGTATCCAATGAATATAGAAACATAGTTCGTTTAGGACTGTTCACCAAAACATTAAAAATTGAATGTTTTTTCTTATTTGTCCACCCACTAGACATAATTGTGCAACCTATTCTCTGCCGCTCATTCTTGTACTCTTGTAGGAGTAGATCAGGTTTTCTACTACTTGTTTCACAAGGTTCTCTCTAATATCATGATATGATGGAGGTTTATAGCCAACACCATCCCAATCATGTCACACTTTTTTGCAAAAGCTGGATTTCTATTAATATTGAATGGAATGACACATGTGTTAAAAAATTAAAAAACTTAAGCATCAACTTTTTCTTTATCACCTTTCTCGTATTATTGGTTTAAAGTAGCTTCAACATCATCACTAGATTTATTTAAAAATATCTTGCTACTAGTATAACTTTGTTCACTCTATTCACCACCATCAATTAGTTTAAGGCTATTCAACCTTCTTTTCTTTAATGAGGTATACTTAGCATGTGAGGCAACTTTCATCATTAAAACTTTAATTTCTTCTAGTACTAAAACACAAGGTTCAGAATTATATCCAGTACCTGTAAGATGATGTTTGAATCTAAAAATGCCTCCATTAAATGTCTTTGAACAATAATTACATCTCATTTTCTTTCATTACCTAAAACATCTATTCCATGTTTCCATCCAATATTTGTTCTATTTCCCACAACATTTTTACTTTTAGGTTGAAGTGAAAAAGATATACCAACATTTCCAGAAGCATAATTTCAACCACTTTTTGAGATCTTAAAGCTTGTATTTGCATTGCTTACACTGCTTATAAAACTGCAATTTCAATTTCAATTTCAGCCACACTCCAAATAAAAAAAATAACCACAAATAAAAATAAACATACCTTAAAAAAAGAAACCCCCAGTACCCTAGAAAAATGAAACCCCCAACAAAACACAACCTGAGCACAACGATGACGCGAGGTATCGCTACAATGACAATGATGTGAGGAAATGACGATGTAAGGCATTGCAAGATGACGAGGCGATGCAATGATGGCACGAGGCATAGTGAGACGACGAAAAGATGATGATGAGGTAAGAAAAATTGCAAACCAAGAATGATGACAACAAATAAAATTGAAACACGAAAGCAACAAGTCCAAGTATGGAACAAGAACCCTAAGTCGAGACATTAAGCGAAACAACCCATTTGTGGTGTCATTTTGGGATTTTCTTCCACACTTGTTTTCTTAGCCTTTGACTCATGAGTTTGTACCAAGTTTTCTCGAGTTTGGTCTCAGTCTACTAAAAAATGAGTCTAAATACGAGTTCACTTGTGGCCTATCAGTAGATTCATACACTCGAACAGGTTTACAAGTTAACCCTAGAGTTTGATAACCATGGACAAAGGTAATTCAGACTATCCACTTATGTGACAAGTTAAATTCTAATGACTTGTAAAACTTAGTTCCCTTTCCAACTACAAGTTAACTAAAAGAAACCTTTATTGACTTTCACCACCTAATACATTTATCTATGTGCATCTAGTAAATAGTAAAGTGGGGATAACCCCTTTACACACATCATAAATTCAAGCCATTTTACTACTACACAACAAATAGTATTACCTACTTGGTAAACACCATATCTACATCACACCATCAATGTCATCTACATCAATTACAATTTTGAGTTATTACCTAGTTCTCACAAAATTTCCAATTTCAAGAATTAAAATATAACCATAATTCCATTCACTAGTAGAAGAAACATATTTAATCGCGGTTCTATAAGACTTATAAATACGGTTCTAGAACCGCAATAGATTTAACCGCAATAAAAAGTATTAAAATTATCAGTGCTGTTATATAACCGCAATAGAAGATGAGACATACCAATGCGGTTGTTTGTTAACAACCGCAATGGTATTCCTTTTCTTTTTCTTCGATAACATGCAGATAGTGCCCTTGGCTGGCTTCCCACCTTCCCACTCACATTACTAATCAATACCAAACGGAAGATTCCAGAACCATTAATTGTAAACCGGATTCCCTCTTCTGTTCTGCACTCTGTCCTGCTCTAAACACAAATGCACAAACTTCACAAAATCACTAATAAAAAATACAACTATTTTTGTGTTCAATACTAACACTTTCTTTCTAAATCTTAATAATACATATTCAAAATTATTATTTTTAAGCTACTAACAAATTATTAATAATTTTTTTTTGAAAAGGGAGAAAATGATAGAGTGGGTGAAGGAGTACCTGCGATACTGCACTGCCATGTTGCCGGTGCTGCTTTTCCAGATTGCGATTTTTTCAAAAACTTCAATGAGGAGAACGAAATGCTGCTTAGAAGGGTTACAATGTCCGTTGAGGCTCTCGGCGTCAGATCATGAATAGACTCTCTCTACTCTTTTGCAAAAACTCTTCCTTACATTACATTATCATATCATAAAATAAAATAAATAAAATATTAAAAATATAAAGACCTTGGAATTAGAATTTTCTCACTGGAAATGGCTGACAAAAACACGCGCGACCCCGCTACGCTCCACCTCCTCCTCCTCTCCCCCTAGATGGAGCTCTCCAGCATCAAACTCGTGTGCTGGCACCAACGCCTGCCGACATATTGTGTCACCCTAGGGACAAATAGAAGAAAACAACACTTCAAAATCCAGTTCGAAATGGTTCAACTGATTACGCAGAATGAGATTTAATAACTCACTTTCGCAATATCACCACGAACACAGAAAATGCCTTCCCAGTTTGCAATGCCTTCACCGATTTGGCCTATGCGAAATTGAAAGCAACGAATCGGTAATTTGTTAATAAGAAATTGTGTATTGAAATTAAATTGGAGAGAATTGAGAGAAAGATGTGAAGAAAGAGAAACGAACCCTAAGATGTGTAGCTTTGCTCTTTCACAAAGCTTGGAATTCAAAGGGACAATTGGTTTTACAGCGTGGGATACGACAACGGTTTCTCACTACAACCACAATCGTATCTATCTACCACCGCGGTTTTGGCTTCAACCGCGGTGGTATCTCTCTCATGGGAATACAATTGCGGTTGTTGTAGACAACCGCGATGGTATCATTGCACTTAATTTTAAAAATGCCACTGCATTTTTTTTAATGCGGTTCTCTCTTAACTGCGATGATATTCTGTCGTGGAATGTGTTTTTTTTACTAGTGATTAAAGTAAATTAAACTATGAATGTAAAAGTTATTTAAATAAAATAAACCAATAATATTCAACATATTATGCTTTTTTATTTTATTCTATTGTAACAAAATTCGAAAAATAACTCATACCGAGTTTCTCCAATTCAATCATTTTCAAATATAGCTCTACAAACTCTACAAAATGGACAACTTGAACTTTTCTTACTAAAATAGTTATAACTTGAGTTATAGACCGTTTTAAATGATTTCAAAGCCATTGTAAAACTATCATCCAATATTACAACTTTCATGAAAACCACTAAGCCTAATTCAAAAAGAACTAATATGCTCAACACCTACAAAATTGTTAAGTGAATTGAACCAAAATTTTTCTTCACTTGCTCTTAGGTTTAAATCTATTGAGTGAAACTTTTTAATTTGTTGAACGAATTTCTCGCATTAAAACTAACCTTATATTTATCTTAAGCCCATTAGGCAGTTGGGAGATTTGTTGAGTGGATTTCTTGTAGTAAAACTCACTTCCTTTCTTCCTTAAATTCGTTGGGCGATTGAAGATCCATTGAGCAGATTATGAAACAAAAAGTTTTGAGTTCTAGAGTTCCAAACTACTCAAATACCTCAAATCGACACCTTAATCTATACAACAAAAGTGAAATATCTATGCACCTAAAACTATAAAAATCACCCCATAACCTGTATAATTTCATGTAACCATTTCACTCTAAAACATCTGATATAATTGATTTTATTAACTTTCCTAAATCTGAACCTAAGTAAATATAATCATATTAAAAATAAACACACACACACACACACATATATATATATATATATATATATATATATATATATATATATTAATATGTATAAATATACAAACCTTCGTGTTTAAAATCCTTAAATAAATTATAAGAGGATCAATTTGAGAGATAAAGAGAGTTATAGTGTAACCTGTTAAAAAATATTTTCATATTGCACGATTCTCGTAAAACCAAATTTATTTGATTCTTTTAGTGAACATACAATAATTAGAATTTTTTATTAGTGATGATGAGTTTATGCTTTTCAATAAGTTTCAAAATCATTTAGAATTGTAAAACAAATTGAATACATCTATCATCCACAAATACTATAACCACAACCCTTCAATTCTTCCAAACAATTATCACAATATCAAATGTCAATTAAAACAAATTTTAATATAGTTTGATCCAATATTTGCTTAGTCAATCCAAAAAATTCTTTTATTGACAATATAAGTCAATATACAACACAACATCAAATAATCTTCAACCATATAATATCCTTACATACGATATAATTATTGTGACCAAATAACAATCACATATTCAGATCTTCTACTTTAGAGTTTTATCCAAAATTTAACTAAATTTCCTTACCTATAATATTTTAGCTAAAATTTCAATAGACCCCCACAATACAGGAAACTTAAACTTATAAAAGAAAGAAAAAACTAAACATCAAATCAAAGATATCACCATGCAATCACTCACATGCAAACAATCCAAGAAAAAAAGAAATAAAGAGAATCTTATTCTAAATAACATTCTTATCAAATAAATATCTTTTATTTTTTTCTAGCTTCACTATAATAAGTGTAGATCTTAAAAAAATACTAATCAACTCACAATCTTAAAGAGAATGTAGAAAAAAATAAGTTTTAGACATATTAATTTTTGTAAAATGAAATTAGAATAATTATGTTCTTATATGCACAAGTTTTTAATTTAATTAATAAAATGTTCATACTTATCCTATTAAAATAATTTATACTCTTAAACATAATTTACTCCATCCTTAATATAATACATGGTTTTAATTTTTTTAACTAGTTAAAATCACGCTTGTAAATATAATTTTATATTTTAAGTGAAATTATACTTATAACTATAACTTCATTTTTCAAAAGTGAAACTATGGTTATAAACATGACTTTATTGTTTTTTATATATAAAAGAGAGAGTAATTTTAGGAAGCACACTTTTAATGTAATTAAAACAAAATCTTATAATATAATTTCTTCAATGTGTAGACATAACTTGTCTTATGAATAATTTCTATAAAACATTTATGAATTATAAAAAATTATACCACTTTTATAAATTTTTCCTAATTCATATATTCAAAGATTTTTTTTCTTATTAAATAATTGATTAAAAATCATACAATATTATAGAATAGTGTTGAATCCATAAATAACCTGTAATTTATTAATCACCTTTTATCGAAAAAAGAAGAAGTTAAATCCAGAGAAAGTACATTTTAAAACTAAAATATATTTAAATATAATATATTTTACACATAATTGAGTATATTCTATTTGCTTTTTCATTGTATACGTACATACATGTATATTGTTATTGTATTGATTGAAAAATTGTGAACCAAGTAAAGTTATTTTATATATTAAAGAAAGCAGTGATTGGGCTAGGTGGGTGAGTATAAGAAAGTCAATAATCCATACTGAAAAAGGAATGACAAGACATGGTGCATTGACTGAATAGAAAATGTAAGTAAATGGGTCCTATAAAAATGGAATGACGAGACCCTCTTTGTTCCCAGAGCTCAGAGATCTAATTAAGCCTCCAATTAATTGAGCAGCATGTGGAAGAGATATCGTACAGGCTCCATTACCCTAGCCGAAGTACCAAACTGTCTCCTTTCTAGCATGTGCACATGAGCTTTGTGTCTGTGCCCTTTTGGTGGGGTTGAACCCCATATGCAAGGGAATCACCCTATAGATTTTCTAACATACATATATTGTTAATAATTTAAGTTTTATTCAGTAGGAAACTGAACCTTTTAAGGTTTTATGTCATTATTAAAAGCTCTGAGACAATTGTAGAATCTATTATTTTGGTATTTTTTATGGAAGACAATCTTGCTGGCTCAAGCTAGATACAATTATTATGGGTGACCAAATTCTCTCTTTGGAAAGATCTCTCTACTTTATATTGATCACCACCCAAGATTCTAACTTGAGATTCTCGATTAAAGTGAAACAACCACCTTTTCTTCATTTATCTATAATAAATTATAGAGTTTATTATGCAAATATTTATGGAATGAATATTGGACATAAATTTTGTTTATGTTTTTAAATCTCACGTGTTATTGTAATGTTCATAAGAAAAAAACATTTCTCTCATGGTTGTCCAATGGAAGCTTTTCATTTTCACTTTCCATGAATCTAAATTTTTTTTTTCTCGTTTTTAATGTGGTCATGTAACATTTACAAATTAATTATATTATTGGGAAGTCAAATGATTATTTCAGATACTACTATTATAAGTGTATTTTATACATGTCAACTTAGATGATTTTAATTTTATTTTAGATTTCTAAATAAATATATTTTTTTAACTCTATGTTAAGGATTGAAACAACTATTTTAAATTTTGAAATATTGAAGATAAAATAAAATAAATTAAAAAATTTTATACCCATGAAAGTGGTGATTTTTGACAATAGAGAGGTAAAACCTAAAAACAACTTTCTTACACCAATCCAACTCAAAAATCAATTATTGTACACCTTTATGTGCTCCAAATTGACACAAAAATGAAATTGACCATGTTGTAAAACCGTTAGAAATGAAGAAAAGTTTATCATGAAACCCTTCTCTCTTTCATTTGGACATGAAATATATCTGAAAGACACAAATATATATCTCCTTGTTAACCCTATTATGTGTGCACATGACATGTCGTGAAGCAGGAACCCGTGGATCTTTGGCTTCTGTTTTTGCAGTTTCTAGTTAACACTCTGTGTCCCTTCTTCTCTTCATTGATGAGCAAGAGGTCCTGTCACTATTACCTCTGTCTTCACAGACTCATGAATGATCACCAGTGGGACACCCTTAGCCTTTGCATGCTTTTCAACACGTGTACTATCTCCATTCTTCTTTCTTTCTTCCTTCCATTTAGGTTTAAATCCCATCTTTAAAGTTTGAGAATTTTTTACTTTTAATTCTCATAGAAATTTGTTTATATTATTCATCCTTCAATTTGTTAAAATCATGCCATTATTAACGTAAAATACTATGACCCCGTTAATAATAATATTATGCACAAAATATATAAATAATTATAAATTAAACTTATTGAGAATGGAGAAGAACCATGTGGACCCATTGTAGGATGTTGTTAAATAGTGAGGACAAAGCTAGACATTTAAGTTTTGTTTTTTTCATTGGTTCTGCATGATTCACTCTGTGTGTGAATTACGATGTCGATTTGTGTTAATTTTTTTATTTATAAGATTTTATTAATAGTTTCATTAATATTATATATTTATAAGTGTAACTTATAAATTTTACTTTATTGTTTATTTCATATTTATTTGATAATATGTTTTCGTATTAAATGACAATAAATAATAAATAATTATTTTAACTTTTTGTTTTAATGGTTATACTTGTAACTGATTTTTATTTTTTTGTAAGATACTTAAATTTATGGTTAAAAAGTTATAAAAAATTTATTGATCTAATATTTAAATTAATGTTAGATAGACCTACAAATCCACATTTATACAAAGTTGGACCTGCTACTTTGTCATTCCTATTTTTGCTAAAAATATATTAAATAATTCGCATATTCCCTTTTTCCTTAATTTTTTTAATAAAATAATCATACCTTTATGCTTTTAAGCTTCTTTCATTACATTATTTAAAACTATAAATAAAGCTTTATGATATGCTACTATTAACCTAAAATGTATGTTTGTCGAAGTGCTGTAGCCTCAAATTTGGTTCTTGAAAGAGACTACACATGGTAGCTACTTGGTCTCTAAGAAACAAGATTCAACAACAAAACACTCGTGATCCAACTTGCACTAGGTCTAGTTATTATCGTGAGGTGAGAGCCTGCCATCTTTATTATTCCCTTAAGCTACCGGAAAAAAAAGCTAAAATGTTTAAATGGAGGAGTCAAAAAGAGTAGGTTAAATACCAAAAGGCATTCGTACAAGTTGTTCTCTTCTTTAATTATGGATTAGGGTTCATGATTCTGTTTGGGAATCAAATTGAGATTCTGACTTTATCTTTAATCCAAGTGAAAAAGAGAAATAGGTGTTAAATACGAAATATTATATTCGTTTAAATTATATATATATATCTAATAAGTAAAATTATGCTTTAATGAAGACAAGTATCTATTTGAGTTCAAGAAATTTCGAAACCAAAATTAGGAATGCTTTAATTCTCTTTACTGATTTCAAATATAGAATTATGATTACTATGTACTTAACTATGTAATTTTTAAATCATAAATTCATTTAAAACAAGAAAATAATAATAATAATAATAATAATAATAATAATAATAATAATAATAATAATAATAATAATAATAATAATAATAATAATAATAATAATAATAATGATAATAATAGAAGAGGTTCAAAAATCCTTACTTCATAATTTTTTAATATATTTATTTTTACTTTCTAAATCGGCTATGGAATCAACAAATATAGGAAACCAATACGTTCTAGATCAGTTATCTATACAATCGAGATAAAAAAAAGTGCTTTTAAATTAAGTATATAGTTAGAATCCACGCAATAAAATTTTTAAGAGTTATATTGAAATAACCAACTTCGTAATAGATACAATCAAATTTAAACATAATTACCATATCCGAAAGCTAAACTTTGACAAAATAGATAATTAAAATCAATAAAGTGGTTCTTATTAGAACTATTAACTTTGAGAAATGGAAATTATAATTTTAAATAGATTTATAAGGTATATATACTTCTAAATTTGTGTATAGTTTAGTTTCTTCTATTATTAACAAGACATATCGTTAAAAAGATGAACATGTAACAAATGTTTTGCTGTTGATGTATAATACAATTTTACGTGCAATTCATGAATACATTTATCATATTGTCACTCTATTAATAATATTGTATCAATTTGATACGAGATTAAACTATTATAATTTAAAAATAACAAATTGAAAATTTTAAAAATAGTAGGATATAATATTAAAATCAAAGTGAGAGAAAATAGAGTATTAAACCTTTTTCTAATCATCAAGCGATTTTGCACTATATCTTCTTCACACGCATATATGATTTATTAACGTGTATTCACTTACTTTAAAAACAAATGCAACCAAACAAAACTATATTTAGGTTTGCCCCGAATTTACAACTTGCTACAGTACTCGTTCTAACAAAACGAGTGAATTTAACAAAGTCTACAAAAACTTCTAATATTCACTTATTTATAAAGAGTACGTTAGCGAAATAATTATGATCATATATAATAGTTTGCATTCTTGTTTAAAATATAGAGTAGTATCATCACAAAGTACAGCGTATATAATTAGTTTTACAAAATCTTTTGATGAAACTACTTTTTCACAGCCTGTGATGATTTGCAAATGTTTCATGAAAAAAAAAAATACACTCAATACTGTATTTTTGTTCAAAATAAATGAACAGAAAATTAAGGAAATTAACAAAATAAAAAAAGATAACAAAAACCTAAAGAATGCAATTGATGAAAAACTTTTTGTGCATGTACTTTTATTTTCACCTCTCTTTAAGTGGTTGTATATGGATGTGGACGACCGTCCATGGTCCCACAAAGTTTAGAAAATTCTAATTATATTTATATATATATATATATATATATATATATATATATATATATATATATATATATTAAAAATTAAAATTTATAATTATTATTAATATTTTATATTTTGAAAAACATGTTAAAATACAAGAAGACAGACTTGAAATGTGTTTTAAGTTTTTTAAAATTTTTAATCAGGTATAATTTGATAATATGTCATAAATAATCATTTTACTTGATAGATTGATGAATTCGTAACTTGAAACACATGTTATACTTGTAAAGATGTACAACGAAATGATTGACATTTTGCAATGGATTGAAGTGTTTAAGATGGAGTTTGGAGTGAATTTAGTGTGAAGTTAGGCCAAAATACTAAGAGGAAGTAAGAGAATAGTCTTAAAGAAGACTAATATTAGAAAGCTCAAGAACAAGTAGATTGACCAAATTTGGATAGCAATTCAATACTAATTCATAAGCTGAAAAATCATGTACACATGGTCCTTATTTATAGTGCTTTTGGAATCCAACCCTATGTTTCCTATATCATAACCCTAACTAAACTCTCCAATGACAGAACGACACATGGCAAGTTAGGATTAGAGAGAATCCAATGCATACATAGCAAGACACGTGGCAAGTGACATGGGAAATATGCTTTGGAGCACGCCACCTAAGCCCTAACATTTTTACCCTAGGCAATACATTCTCTCTCTTACGTTTAGGGATTTATCCCTAATACAAGACCCAAAATTTGAGACATCCTATTATACTCTTTGGTCCGAATATAAGGCTAAAAATTTAAATTTATACACTACCTTGGCCCAAAATACAAGACCTAAATGAATTCTATACTACTCTATTCAATCTATACAAAACTTTGAAGAAGGAAGACTTTTAATAATTCACTTTCCACAAAAGAAAAATCTCCTGAAAGCCTTCTTCCTCATCCATCCTTCCAGTCATACTTCTTGTTACTGGCCCAACATGTTGTCTCTCAGATGGCCCATCATCATACCCCCCCCCCCCCCCCCCCCCCCCCCCCCGCGCCCCCTCTTGAAAATGATCTGTCCTCAACTATTCTGCATTCAATCCTACATAAGGAGTTAGATCACAGACATTAAATACAAGGACCAACTACATAAAACTCTAGGATTTCTATCATGTATGCATTATCATTAATCATACAGAGGACTTTGAATGGACAATCCCCTCTAGGACCTAGATTGAATTTTCTCAAAGAAGAAAATTTATCTTTTCTCAAATGTATCCATACTAAGTCCCCTTTCTCAAAAGTCATTTTCTTTCTCACTTTTGTATTCAACATATTTTTGAGTTTGTTTTTCAATTTGTTCTTTAATCTTCTCAAGAAATCTTTTAACAAATTCCGCTCTAGATATTCCTTCATTATGAAATAAGGAAATAATATCAAGAAGAGGTAGAATGTCAAGAGGAGTGAGAGGATTAAATCCATAGACAATCTTCAAGAAAGAAAGATTAGTAGTTCGACGAACCACTTGGTTGTATGCAAATTCAACATGACAAAGATGCTCATTCCCCGACTTTTCGTTATCTTTTATAAAAACCCTTAAAAGAGTAACAAAGATTTGTTTATTACTTCAGTCTGTCCATTATTCTACGGATGATATGTAATAAAAAACACAAGTTTAGTTCCTAACCTGGCCCATAAAGTTTTTCAAAAGTGGCTAAGGAACTTAACATCTTTATCAGACACTGTAGTATAGGAAAAACCATGTAGTATGACAACTTCTCTGAAGAAAAGTAGGTCATCTTCTAAAATGGTATATTATCACAAAGATAGAATCACAACCCCTTTGAGTTTTGGTAAGTCCTAAAATGAAGTCTTAAAATAAAGTCCATGTTGATGTCTTCCCACAGGGATTTGGCTATGGGCAAAGGGGTGTAAAGTCCATGAGGCATTAATTTAGATTTAGCTTGAAGACAAACTAAGCATTTTCTACAATGTCTTTGAGCATTAGCTCCTATATGGGGCCAATAAATTTTACTTTTTAACATGTTTAGGGTTTTATCTACCCCAAAATAACCCATGTGACCGCCTTCACGACTTTCTTGTACAAGAAACTTTCAAACAGACTCTTGGGATATACAAAGTTTTTCTTTATTAAAAAGATACCCGTCAAATAAGTAGAATTCATCAAAATGTTTCTTGAGACAAGATGCAAAAAGGGATAGAAAATAACTATCATGCTTATACCACTCTATGTTATCAAATCTAAGAATTTGAACTCTAAGGGAAATTAATAATGTATTTGTCTAGATAAAGCATCTGCAACAACATTACTCTTTCCCAAATTTGATAATATAAGGAAATTGCTTTAAATACTAAACCCATTTTGCATGCCTTTTATTTAAATTACCTTGTCCTGTTATATATTTTAGTGAATCATGATCAGTATGATTGACAAATTGTTTAGTTATTAAATAATGTTCCCATGTTTGGATGGCACGAATGAAAGCATAAAGCTTTTTGTCATAGGTAGAATAATTCAAGGTTTTTCAGTTTTTCACTAAAATATGCTATAAGGAGCCCACCTGAAGTAACATAACACCTATAGTACCCTAGAAGCATCACCGTCTAGTTAAAAAAGTTTTAGCAAAATTAGGAAGAACTAGAATGGGTGCATGGGTTCATTTATATTTAAGACTTTCAAATGTTTTTTCTTGTTTATCACCCCAAACATCCTTTTTAACAAGTTCGTTAAGATGAGATGCTATCATAGAGAAGTATTGAACAAATCTTATGTAAGATTTGGCTAAGTCATGGAAGCTCCTAACTTCTCCTACGATCTTAAGAGTTGGTCAATCTTGAATGGCCTATATTTTCTCAAAATCAACATGAACTCCATTTTGTCCAACCATGAATCCCATAAATATAAGATTTTCTCTACAAAATGTGTATTTTTCAAGGTTAGTAAAAGGGTGATTCTTCCTAAAGATAGATAAAACCTGTTTGAGATGACCAAGGTGGTCTTTCAGACTTTGACTATAGATTAAAATATCATCAAAATAAACAGTGACAAAATGACCTATGCAATCTCTAAGTACATGATTCGTCAACCTCATAAAAGTGTTAAGAGTTTTGGTCAAACCAAATGGCCTGACTAACCACTCATAAAGTCCAAATTTGGCCTTAAAAGTAGTCTTCCATTAATCTCCTTGATGCAATTCCTAACTTTGCATGGTTGCTCCTAGTGCTTTTTCTTCTCCAATTTGACGTTGAATATAATGAATTTGATGAAGTGTAAAAGAATCATGTAGAAACAATGAGTTGATGTGAAGAGATGAAGAATTTGGTAATGAATTTCTAAAGTGAGGTTAGGCTAACATTTAGACGGAAGTCTAGAAAGGATCTTGTGTACGACTCATCTAGAGAGAACTTTGACAAGAGTAGAAGTGTAGGAAATATTTTGATAGCAATTCAATATATTCATCAAAGTTCTTTTACAAGAGGAGAACACCTTTATTTATAGGAAAAGTCCTAAGCTAACCATAACCCTAACTTGTAAGACAACCTTCTTAAAAACTCTCAGATTAGAGAATGACACATGTCAAGCCATGAATGGAGAGGATCCTCTCCAATGGCAAGGTGACATGTGGCAAGGAGCATGAGAAGCATGTGTAGGCGCCACCTAAGCCCTAGCTCATACCTTTGGCTCTCTCTCGTTCTTAGGGTTTGACCCAAATATAAGGTCCAAAAATTCAAGATGACCTATTCTACTCTTTGGCCCAATTATAAGGCCTAAAATTTAAATTCCTATACTACTTTGGCCCAAAATACAAGGTCCAAATCCTATTTTACTTGAACCAAAATGCAAGGTCCAAAATAAATTATACACTACTTTATACAATTTTTACAAGTAGAGGTATTGTAATCTTGAAGCTCCAAAGTCTCTAGAGTGATCTTTTCTAATTTTGAACTTGGGCCCAAAAGTTTGTTTGGAGGCCCAAACAAGCCCAATTGGCCCAATCTCCTGATAAGCTCATAATCAAAGCTTTAGCTTAGTGACTTATTTATTCTTTTCTGTAGTCTTGGAGGCAGGATTGCATCACACTTTTTTTAATTATAATTTGATGATAATCACTTTTAAGATCAATTTTAGGAAATAATTTTGCCCTATGCAATTCATCCAACATATCATCTAACCTAGGGATTAGGTGTCTATATATCTTATAGTGATGTTGTTAATGAGTTGACAATCTATACACATTCTCCAAGACACGTCTTTCTTAGGGACCAACAACACGAGAAATGCACAAGGACCAAAAATCTTCTGAACCCATCCCTTCTTCATTAGATCATCAACCTGTTTCTCAATTTCCTTTGTTTCCTCAGGATTTGTTTTGTAAGCCAGCTTATTGGGTAGGCTAGCTTAAGAAACTAAGTCAATTTGATGCTCTATTCCACTTAAAGGTGGCAAACCACTTGGTAACTCTTTCGAAAATATATCATCAAATTCTTTCAAAAAAAATTTAACCCCATTTGTTAGAGAATCAAGTTCACTACTAGTGATAGTAGATGTCTCTTTGCAATAGAGAAGAAAGAGAAGTTGTTCCTTTAGAAGAACTTCTATTTTATTGTGATTTTTCAAAGATTTTTGGGGAACAACACTACTCGAGGAGACACAAGGCTCTGGACTCAGTCTCTTCTCTTTTTTTTTTTTTATTTGACTGAGAGAGGTTTTGACTTAATTTTTTGTCCTCTCTCTATTCATTTTCTATTTCTTTTTTTAAGAATTCCCTGGTCTTCTCTCACTTGTTAAGGTGTGAAAGGACAAATAATGATATTTTTTCCCTTGTATAGGAAACTAGTCTTATCGTGAACGTCATGTAAGGTTTGTCCAGCCTCCATTGGTACTACATCACAAAATACTTCTTCTTTATACTTCCAGTGGAGATTGACACACTCACTTGGTTTTTAACTATTATACATCATTCATCATTAATCCATTGAAGTTTATAAGACTTTGGATGGGGTTTAATAGTTAAAGCTAGTTTGTCAACTAACCTTGAACTACAACAGATGTAATAAGAACCACTATCCACAATCAAAGAACAAACATTTTCAAAGATGCTATATCATGTGTGGAAAAGGTTTTCTTGATGATGAAAATAATTGTCGTTGAATTCAAGAGGAGAAAGATGGAGTTTAGGGATGATTTTTTTTGTTTTATTTATTTCTTTTATTTCTTTATGTTATTTTTTATTTTCTTCGTTTTGCTTTGTTTTGTAAACAAGTGGTGAACTTAGTAGGATAATTGTATGAAATAATGTTAAATGATTTGGACTGATGAACTAATCACTGATGCTTTAATCGAGAATTTGTTCTTTCATTAACCGATGCATAATATTATTTATATAGTTGAGAATTTAAGTTGTGATTATCCTTTTGTATTGTGGTAATTGGAAATACATTGAGAAATTACCCAGTGAGATTTTGAGTTTTAGATTTAGTTAAGTAAATATTATCACTGGCTATTCATAATGATTTTGCTTGAGTTTCTTTGTTTATTTTTCAATTGCATGTGACATATGATCAAGGTCATTTTTGTTTCATTTTGTAGCTAGAGCCAAATAGACAACCTTTTATTTGAATAAAATCTTTGTGCCCTTTTTCGGCCTTCTAAATATAGTGTTCTTCATTCTTGAGACTTTAGCTTTGTTTGACTACCTTACTTTGAGTTAGGAGAACAAGGAGATAAGGAATTGGGTATTATTCAAGTTTGGGGGGAAGGATTGTTAATTTTAGGCAAGAATAAGATATCAAAGGTTAAGGCTTTTCTTTTAAAAAGAAAAATAGATGATCAAATTAAATAATTTTAGGGGAAAAGTGATAATTGGTTAAAACAAAAGGATAGTAAAAATTTGTTCATTATTGATATAATTGCTCTCTTTACTTGAAGTGTTTAGACTATCTAGAAAAACCAAGTTTTCTTCTTATGTCAGCCAAGTTACAAGCCAATAAAAGTCTTTGTGATGTTGCATGTTGTGAAGATTTTGACTCTTGAAAAAAAAAAAAAAACAGAGTTGAATTATGGAATTTAATGATAGATGAGAGAAATATATAGTTAGAGAATTGAAATGCTTGAGTGAAACACTTGTGGCGATCTTAAAAGTTGTGCATCTTCTGTTATGATTGCATTTGAATAACATAACTAAAATTTATGAGAAGCAACTATTTATTCATGAATTGGTGTGAGAAGAATCATACTTGATTGGTCTTGATGTGGTTAGTGAATTGGTTTTGAATTGTTTTTCATTGCTGATTATTTATTATCTTTGCTTAAGGACAAGCAAGGTGCTAAGTTCGGAGGAGTTTGACAGAGTAATTTCATATGATGTTATTGATACAATTTTAGGTCAAAAGTCAATTATTTCTATACTTAGAACTTGTTTAATTTTCAATTTTAAGTAATTTTTATTAAATTGATTATGGGAGTCAAGAGAAGCATGTGATATTAGTTCGACTTATTTTGATGAAATTTATGAGGAAAATATTGTATGAGAAAAACTACGACTGAAGTCTTGAAAAACTGAGAAAAAGAAATAAATAAAGTCAAGACCAAGTCAATCACATAGGCCTAATTTGGAGAAATCCTAGGAGCAAAGAAGCGGCAGTGGCGCCCAAAGCAGAAACATGAGCCCGACAAAGATTGGGCCTAGAACTGGAATAGTAACAGAATCTAGTACGCGCTCGACAAAGAATGTGACGCCTGGCGTGAGCGTCCATTTTTGTGTTTATTTAATAAACTTATGGGGTTTAGGGTTAAACATCTTTGACTAGAACAAAGAACAAAATTGACTATTGAAGGTGTCTTTGGGCTTTGTTTAGAGTAATCTTCTTATTCCATCACTCATCTTGTAAAATTTGGTTTCCTAATGTCTATGAGGAGCTAAATTTCTTAGTGTTAGGGTTAGGTTGAATTCTTGTTGAAGTCTCATGTAATATTTGTGATTAATTATGTTCTATCATAAATGATTTTATTTCAATTCATCAGTTTATTAATTTTGTGCTTATGCTTGTTGTGCAGATCCCTAACGCAATCATTGATTCTTAAGAGTATTGAAAAGTATCTTTTGAATCTGGATCTAAATTAATTTACTAGATGAAATCTCATGTTTAGAAATAGAGCGTGATTCATTTATTGTCATTAAGATCCTGTATTATGCAAGATTCATCTATAAAATTGATCAAGAAATTGATAGTTAATAGATAATCCCCAGTCTTATTCATTGAGAAATCAGGTTTGAGTAATTTTGTGGATTGACATTGATGATTGTTAGACAGGAAGATAACTTTTGTAATACATGAGAGTGAAGATTAATGAGATCTAACTATGACAAGTTCACTATATTATTGTTAAACCTTTTTTTGCCTTTGATTGTTGATAAAAATATAAAAATTATCTTTTTAATTTTCTCAATATCTTATCAAAATTTTAATTTATCTTGAATCTGAATTTATTATAATTGTTTTGTATTATACAAATCCTTTTAGAAGAACAATAATTTTATTACTTGCTACAGTGTCACTGGTGCACTTGTCATCATTGCAAATTTTGCTAACAGGTGGTCGTCTACTTGTTCTTATGGGCTTCAAGGTCCAAAACTCTATACTACTTGGCCTAAAATACTAGGCCCAAAATCTTATTCTACATGACCAAAAATACAATACCCATATGAATTCTACACTACTCTATACAATTTTTACATGTAGAGGTCTCGTAATCTTAAAGTTAAGAAATGTCTAGTTTGATCTTTTTCAATTTTGAACTTGGACCCAAAAGTTTAGTTTGGAGGCTCAAACAAACCCAATTAGGCCTAAAGTCTTAATAAGTTCCTAATCAAGGGTTTAATTATATGACCTCTTTATTCTTGTCGGCGATCTTGGAGATGGGTTTGCTTCACTTGAACCCTGATTATTTCTTGATTTAGTTAGGTTTTTGCTAATAATTGATTTCTTGTGGTTGAGAATGGTAAGTTGCACTAATTTCCCGTATGTTACTTGAAAAGTGAACGAAAAGCAATAGATTTAGAGAAAAAAGCTAGAGCCCATGAATACACAAAAGGCCCATGAAGGAGGAAAAGGATAGAAAGCCTATGAAAAAACGAAAGGAAAGGAGTCAAAGTAGTGGAGTCATGTCCAACACCACTTGAGGTGAGCCGGGTGCGAGTTGGATCTTGGGCCGCTATAGGAAGAGTTGCGTTCGACATCATTAAAGTTGAGCTAGGCACATAGATCGTTCGACATCTATTTATTGAGTTCCTGTCTTAAGGTTTACACACACAAAGAGCCAAAGGAGAAAAAGAGTCAGTCTTGGACGAGACAACTTTAGGGTTATTTTGGTGTAATCATATTCTTCTTCCACTATTCATCTTGTATGTTTAGGATTTTCATGACTATGAGGAACTAAACCCATTATTAACCTACCAAACTCTCATGTAATCAATCTTGTTTTTATATGTATGTCTTTTCCTTTCAATGTCATTATTTTAATTTTGCGTTCTATGTATTAATTCATGGCTTGACACTTTGATTCTATAACTATATGGAAATATCATGGTAATCAAAATTAGAATTGAAATACCTAATGAAAGCTTATATCTAGGAATAGAGCATGATTCATTTCTTATCTTAAACCGTTTCTAAAAAAAAAACAATTCTTTTCTATACAATTGATCAAGGAATTGATAGTTAATAGTGAAGCTTAAACTCATTCACCTAAGGAATTAGGTTTGAGTGTAATTGTGGGTTGACATTGATATTAGTTAGGAAAAGAAGGTAATTATTTTTTATGTATGAAAGTGAGGTATGGTGAAGTCTAACCCTAGCAATATTTATATCATTGATCTTTAACCTTATTTTGTTATATGAGATTTGACATAAATTCATAAAAATATTTAATTTATTTTGCATAATTTATTTTATTTCACAAACCATTCAAACTATGAAATTGTTGTTTGATTTAATTTTATTATAATTATAAATATTGTTGTGTATTGCAAAAGTCTCTTCGGAGAGCACAATATATTTGTTACTTACTACATGAGCGATTGGTGCACTTACCGGGAACTTGTGTTCCAATACACATCAATTTTGCGTTTATAGTTTTGTTAGACATTTTTTTTATTTTTTTTAGAATTTTAAATTTCTTATTTTTTTATAAATTTTTAATTTTATTTATTTGTACTAACTTGTGGTTTGAAGTTTTTGTGTGTTCTTGTTTATGTAAGGTTCCATTTGTATTAGGAGGACAATATCTTCGGAATACGTACTTGTAGATTTTGAGATTGAAAGGACTGTAAGAAGAATCTTGTTTGACAAAATGTGACAAGGAATTAGAGGCCTATAAGTGACAATGATACACCATTTAACAATTCTTCAAGGGAAAATGAAGAAGCTAACCTGTATCTAATGAAAATTATAGTTTTCTTCTTGCAACTTTTAAGGAAACACATGAAGAAGCAAATGTGTTAGCTTTCTCAAAAAATAGATTGAATGGACTAAACAATTGGCTCAAAAATAAAGTTAGTGATAAAACAAATTTATATGATATTATTGATCCAATTTTAGGTAAAAAATCAACTTTTTCTACACCTAGAAGTTGTTCAATTCTCAACTTTAAGTAGTTTTTATTAATAATTGATTGTGAGAGTCAAAATAAGAATTTGATACTAATTAAATCTATTTTTCGTGAAATTTATTAGGAAAATATTTGATGAGAAGAACTAGGATTGAAGTCTTGAAGAAGTGGGAAAAAGAAGAAAAAAATAGGCAAATAAAGCCAAGTCTGACTCAGCTACGTGAACCCGCTTTGGGAAAACCCTAGAGCAAGGAGGCAGAAATGTGCCCGGTGCAGTTGACATGGGCCAGGTGCGAATGTCGATTTTAGAATTTTTTTTTATGAGCTTTTGAGGTTAGGTTTATATACCTTTATAACAGAAAATGAAATTCATTGTTGAAGGCATCTTTAGGATGCAGTAAGAGTAATCTTCTTGTTCCATCATTCTTCTTGTAATGTTTGGGTTTCTCATGACTATGAAGAGCTAAATAACTCATTGTTTGTTTTATCAAGGAATGATAGAAAATGGCTTTGACTCTTAGCTCGATTTGGATTTTCACATTGAAGGGGGTATGAAGGAGGCAACGGAAGTAATGAATGTATAAAGTGATCTAGAGGAAAAAGGAGATGTGAGAGAGGTGAGGCCAACTCTCAGAAGGTGCCTAGGTTAAACTCAAAATAGGATCTAACCTAGAGGTGATCACAAGAATAAGTGAAGTTGAATTTGGACAACATTTCTCTACTCATTCCGTGATGAAAATACACTAGGTTAGCACTCTTATTTATAGTGCTAGGGTTAGCCCAAAGTGGAGCCAAATTCAGAAAATTCAAATTCAAAAATAAAACCCTAGATTTAGAAGAGCCAATGAGAGCATAATATGTGGCCTTCTCACTTTCCATGTATATTCTTCACATTTAACACATGTTTAATGTGTTTCTTGCTTTGTGTGCAACTCCTTGTACACCAACTTCAATACTTGGACGTTCTAGGGTCTGCATTAGGCTTTAGGAAGCTCAAATGCAACCCTAAATGGAATATACTATCCTATTCTAACCTTATTCTACCCATGGCCTAAATACAAGGCCTAAACCTTATTCTTCTTAGCCTAAAATATTCTAAGTTATTCTAAACGTTTATACAAGTAAAGGACTTCATTTTAATGCTCCATGATCTCCAGAGTGATCTCTTGAAGGTTGCATTCGGGCCCGAAGAAATGGTGGGAGACCTAAACAGGCTCAGATGGCCCTAACCCTCTAGCTCTTTGTCATCTTTATTTTATGACCAAGGTGGCAGGGCGTAATCCATATTTTATGAACTCTCATGTAATCATATTTGGGCTTATATTATGTCTTATCATAAATACTTTTGTTTCAATACATCAGTATATTAACTCTGTGTTTATGCTTGTTGCGCGACTCCATAACTCAACAATTGATTCTTAACAGTATTGGAATATATCTTTCGAATCTCGACCGAATTAATTTATAGGATAAAAGCTCATGTATAGGAATAAATCATGATTCATTTAATGTCATTAAGATCGTTGTGTGAATGCAAGATTCATCTATATAATTGAGAAAGGAATTGATGGTTAATAAATGATCAGGTTTAAATACCTTTGTGATTTGACATTGATTATTGTTATAAAAGAAGATAAATTTTGTTATGCATAAGAGTAAAGATTGGTGAGATCTAACCCTAGCAAGTTCATCATATAATTGTTAATCCTTTTTCTACTTTTAATTGTTTATGAAAATAGAAAATATTCTTTTATTTTATTTTTAATTTCTACATATATTATCAATTTATGAATTTGTTCTAAATATGAATTTATTACTATTTGAATTGTTTTATATTACACAAAACCTTTGGGAAGAACGATAATTTTATTACTTGCTACATTGCGACTAGTACACTTTCCATCATTGCAAATTTTCACCAAAAGTTAGCATATCAGAAGAAGAATTAAGAATTGCTAAAACAGCTTTAGAAAACCTTGAGATAATTTATAGAAATTATTCCTGTAATAGTACTGAATCTAGTAAGTTAACAACTAATTTTGGAAATTGTGAAGTCTTGCAAGAAAAGATTAAATATCTTAACAAAATTGTAGCAAAATTTTCAATGGGAATAGCCAATCTAAATCCCTTAATTAGTTCTCCAAAATGTGTTTTTAATAAAGTAGGCATAGGCTATAAACTTATATTTCAAAGAAAAGTGAAGAAGTTTTAAATTTTTTCAACTACAATGATAGGCAAAGTTCACCATTTGTTTTTTGTTTCTATTGCATGGAAAAGGATCACACTATTAATACTTAGAGTCAGGAATTATACCAAATTAATGGCCTAGTTAGGTCGATACCTAAGAGTACAAATAACAATGTTGGACCCAACTTGAATCGGGTCAACTTCTTGCTATCTAATCTGTTTTGCAGGAGTCTTTGGTAGGCAAGAAGCAAATGTTGTATTCCGATAATGATTGTTCAAAGCATATGACTAGAGATGTTGTTCCAATTTTATTAATTTGACCTTGAGACGTGAAGGATTTGTTACATATGGAGATAATAATGACAAAGGTGATATAGGTGATCAGGATTCCATGATTATAAAAGATGTGTTACTCGTAGAACATTTGAAACATTGTCTACTTAGTATCAATAAGCTCTGTGACAAAGTATATCAAGTCACGTTTGAACTTGAGTTGTGCTTAATTTCAGATGTTGTCACCATAAAAACTCTACTTGTTGGTAAAAAGGTTAACAATGTGTGTATTGAATATTTGTTGCATCACATCAAACTTGGACTATTTAATTTTTAAGAGTGATGAATCATGGTTGTGGCATAGGCACATTGCACATATACACATGCATCATTTAAATAAAATTGTTTCAAAGAATCTGATTAATGACTTACCAAAATTCAAGTTTGAAAAGGATATGATCTATGGAGTGTGACATCTATTTCTTAATATATATATATATATATATATATATATATATATATAT
>Ga0209700_103782_pt1 | contig 28404 bp, 17 predicted proteins | sample SiratroredBW_FD_187528 | JGI IMG/M metagenome (GOLD analysis project Ga0209700, IMG submission 187528) | Root nodule microbial communities of legume samples collected from California, USA - Siratro red BW (SPAdes) (version 2) | ecosystem: Host-associated > Plants > Roots > Nodule | place: USA... | reverse complement strand
AACATCGAGGGGAATGGGCCTCAAGCCACTTGCAAACAAACAAGTGATGGAAACCCAACCTTTGTGATTGGAGATCCCATGAATAAGGTTCATATGGGTAAGAACAAGTCACTTGTTAGTTCTGCTAGCACAAAATTGATTTTAAATCAATTTGTCCATTCCTTTGGTGTGTGAAGGTGCTAGATACTGCATTATTGAGAAGATAAACTTTGTCGTTAAAATTCCATGTGGGGTACAAATTTTAGTTTATAACAAAGTTTTAATGATTTTCATATCCTTTATGGGTGGTATATGATTTGCAGCATATACTTGATGAAATCACCTATATGAGTGTCAAGTGGGGCCGCTTGCATGAGATCTTGGCAAGATATCTAAAGCACTCATGATGAATACCGGGCACGCACATGGCCTATTAGGCGCAACACAACGATAACAATAAGAATTGTTGAGGTGTATTGTGATTGATAAACCTCTAACACATACTAAGTGTCTCTTGGTTCATATAGCTTGTTATACCAACTACACTGTGTGTTAAGTTTATCGATCTAGGACTGGTTCATATAGCTTGCTATATTAGCTCTGATGCATTACATCTTATAAGACCCAAGATTTATTTATTTTCTTTCTTATTCTTTAAAACATTTTGCAATATGCGGGGGATTGTTATGTTCACAGGGGTATTGCAAACTGTAAAAGGGGAAAATTTCGAACCCTATTTCACTGGAAAGGGGAAATCGAAAGTGTTGAACCTAACAACCCAAACAATCACAACAGATTTGCAAAAATCTCTCAAGAAACTACCTCTATTCTAGAAACCCTAGAACGTGGAAAAATTAGAGAAGATGTCGTTCTGCAGTTCCACACACCAAGCTCTGATTTTTTTAATGTTGGAGGCAGTTTGACTCAATACGAATTTTGTGGACACGAGGGCAACAAAAGCAGTTCCCCATTTTTCGTTCCTCACACGTCACTCTTCAAAACTGCTCATGTTTCCATCTTCTATAAATAGAGAGTCCCTCTTACTCCGAAAACACACACCAAGAGCTTCTCTTCTTCTCTTCTTCACATATTCTCTCTTCTCTTTCTTTATTTCTTCTCTAAATATCTTGGGTATTTTTGTTCTAAAGAACTTTCTTACTAGTTCTGAGATCCTCAGTTTTTAATTGAATAGTTCCTGTTGTATCCTGAGAAACTTGCGCATTTATCGCGGATAAGTCCTTAAAGACAAGTGATATTTGATCATGCCTCTGAAATTTTAGTTTATTATTTTTTTCAGCCATCTTTTACAACATATTCTACTCTTAACCATCTTCTTTCTTCTCCATAATCTCTTTGCTTCTTAATCAATAACAATGTTTTTCACACTGATGACACTAGATGCTCCACTTTTTAGTTTCTTTAATTTTTCTAGAAGATAATTTTCACCTGGTCCACTAAAAGTATTTACCTATTCCATTATTCCCAACATTCTTTTTCTTTTCATAAAATTCACTTTCTCATCTCTTCTATATCGTTTTTTTTTTTATATTTTTTAATACTTAAAAGAGCATTAAAAGACTGATTCTTAAAAAAAATGATTGAAGAATTTTTTATAAGAATTATTGTTTTTGAAAAATTAACGGACGTTTGAAAAAGACATGAGAGAAGGAAGACACTTGTCGAGACACAGTCGGTCGTGTTCTAAATATCGTTTCCGTTTCCCTCTTTTCTTAAAACCCTTCCCTTCGTGTCTGTGGCGGGAACTCACTCTGCTCCCACTCTCTCTCTCTCTACCCTTCACCGCAATGTACAGGGTAGCACCAGAAGCGTCGCCGTTTTCCTGCCTCGTTGCCGCTATCTTTCGCACTTTTCTCTTCCGCCATTTCCCATTTTCATTTCAACCGTTCCCTCTCGCTTCCTTCGGTAATCTTTCTCTTGTCTTCTTCTGTTTTTCGTTTCATATTTGAATTTAATATTATATCATATTATTTGGCTAATATTCACTTTATCTGTCGAAACATTGTATTTAGAATCACTCTGTATTCACTGTAACGTTGTATTATTCAGGCGTGGAACTTACTTAAACCAATACATATTATGTTTAGGAACTCATTTTAACACTGTATTCTTTATTCTTTACCAATACAAATTTACCAATGTGTCTGTGATGGGAACTCATTTTAGCATTGTATTTAGAATGGAAGCGTGTGGGAAGACTCTACTAGAAGTGATTAGTAGATTCTTCTGTTAAGATTTATCATTCATGCAACCGGTGATACATCACATGGCTGCAAAGAAGAAACTATATTATTTAGTTCCTGCAGAAACCTTTTTGGTTGAACATTGACTTTTGTACTTCCTTGGTCTCGGTCTAAAAATGATTGCAGTTTTACCCTTAAAAGAAAGATTCTGATGTGATAAATGTTCTAAGTTTTCAATGAACTATTGGACTAGTTTGGATAAGGGTAAACTAAGTGTTTTTAAAATAAGCAATTTGAAAAGAAAAACCCACTTAAGAAGTAGACGTGGCCAGCTTGTTTAAACTTGAAATAAATATCTTTGCAATAAGCAATTTTTAAAATGATCACTAATTTAAGAAGCAAATAGAATTTGCTTACTAAAATAAGCATAAAACTGTTTTTAAGAACTAACATAAAACTGTTTATTTTTAAAAATAAGCAAAAACTGCATATTTTTAAAAATAAGTAGATTAGACAAACGCATGACAAAAGCTGAAAGCTATTTATTTTATTTAATAAGCATTTGTTTTTCAAAAATAAGTACAAACAAACTTACCCAATGTTTGCTTCTTAAAAAAGTAGAAAAGTGCTTATTTTATTGAAAATACACCTTTTTAAAAAGTAAACTCACCCATTTTTATTTCTAATTTCCCCCATATGTTCATCAAGAGAATGCTTATATTTGCAGATAAAAGTAATGTATTTATTGACGGGATAAGATGATTTAAGTAAAATTGTTTCAATGATTGACATATATTTGTTATTCTTAATCTGTGAAAATAGCTTCAATTGCTGTCATTTTGACGAGGAAGTATTTATTATGTGCAATGAATATCATTCATCTTTAATGCTTATTTTTTTTGCTAAACATTTGTACTTGGAAATTTGCAAAAAAGATGGTGTATGGCTTTATTGATTGCCATAGTAAAATCAAATTTTCGATCTGATTTTCTTTTTTGTTTTTCAAATTTCATGTGAAAAACTCAGGCAAACAATCTTTTACTAAATTTTAGTTTGGAGACACAGTAAGAATCATAAAGATCTTGCCTGAAATTTTGGTGTTTGAACAACACCTTATTGATGCTAATAGTTGTTTTGGACCTTGAGTTCATTCTAGCTACATCTTGCTTGCTTTATCTGTTATTGTTCAAAATGTAATCAATTGTACTATTAAGTCTGTTTAGAAACTTAGGTAACACATTCGATATGAAAAATCATGATTGTGAAGTTAAGATATTATTGTCATGTGTATTTAAATAATTTGAATGTGAGTAATTCAGACAAAAAATGTTCTAAGTTTTTTATAAAGCAAAGAAGGTATGAAAAAAAAATCACTTTATAATTTGCAATCCCAGCTAGGTTGGCACTCTATGTTCTATCAATCATTTGCAGCATATCCATGTGTTAAAAAAAATAACAAAAATATAAATCGTCAAATGGGAACTATACCAAAATGCACTGAGGAAACAAACCTATAGTTAGGTAGATTCCATTTATTCCTATAGAGATCAAACTTAATAAAAACAGGAATAAGATCCCACCACCTAGTACATCTAAGTCTAATCCTAAAAGAAGCAAGTTTATCAACACAATACTTTCCCTCTCTCCCTATATGTGTGAGACACATGAAATCTTATTCTCTTAAGTTGATATACCATATTCTTCCAACAATTCTTAAAACACCAAGGAGCTAAATGTTGAATGGAGAAAGCTTTTAATCACCAACATAGAAGTTGACCTAATATTTGCTTGACATGGTGAAATCCAAATTATGTAAATATTTGTTCTTTTGTGGTATGACATATAAACTGTGAGACTTCTTGATGAACAGAATAAATGGATGTGCAAAGAATGTATCGACTTATGTGGATAACAAGGTTTCAAGGGGAAGTAGCAGGACCACCAAGAAGCCAAAAGTTCCAAATAATGTTTTAGATGACAAAGATCTTCCTCACATATTGTGGTGGAAGGAGGTAGGTCCATCTACTTTTTTGCATCTAGTTAAAAACAAAAATGACTATTCCTGAATTTTGTTGGTTTGTTTGTAAACTCATATTTACAATAAAACTTTGTTTTGACTTTTGTTTCCTTTTCAAATTATGGCAGAGGTTGCAAATGTGCAAAAGGTTTTCAACTGTCCAGCTAATTCAAAGGCTTGAATTTTCTAATTTGCTTGGCCTGGATTCCAAATTGAAAAATGGAAGGTGAGCGAGCACTATCTTCATCCGCAATCCCATTGATCCCACTTGGGTGTGATCTTTCTTGTGTATTGAATCTTGACTGCATTGCTAACCAATTCCTTAGGACTTTATGTGTACACAGTTAGCATTATTCTGCACTTCTGTTCTAAATATAAGTATTTATTTCCCCGTACATAAGTTGCAATGTTCTTTTGTTGTGCAGATTTAAGCACACAACTAATGGACCAATGTCATCAAGAATGCAATATATGACTATTTATAATCCTTTATTCTTAGCCATTTTCATGCGCTATTGTTCCATAAACTTATACGTACATACTTGAACTCCCTTATTATCTTGTTGAGGAATGGTGTTATTATGAGAAAGTTATGTGTAGTGTGAAGGAAGGAACACTCAACTGGGAAATGTTGCAGTTCAAGTCAAAATTTCCACGTCAAGTATTACTCTGCAGAGTAAGTAGTAGTTATGCCATTCCTTGAGAGTTTAGTATTGGTTCTCTTATGAATTTGGTTTGAAGGAAGCATGATTATTTATTGGGAATACTGTGTTTTTGGTGCCTATGTACTTTTGTGTTGATGAATTTAATCCTCAAATTTATATGCATTTAGTCCCTCCTAATTTTAGAAAACATTATAAATTATAAGAAAGAACGGTTTAAATTCAGTTTTTTAAAGTTTGAGAACTGAAAGATTTTAAAAGACTTTGTCCAAGTTTCACTGAAAGTACAAGGACTAAAAATTCATTTTCCCTTCCCAAATCTTAATAAAATTCATGTTTTCTCATTTGCTGGTTCTGTAGCATTCCATTTCTTTCCTTCATGAAGTAAATATTCTGTTTGTATAATGTATTAATTCATGTATTTTCAAATTACTGCTAAGGTTGGGGAATTCTATGAAGCTTGGGGAATAGATGCTTGTGTTCTCGTTGAATATGCTGGTTTAAATCCCTGTGGTGGTCTGCAATCAGATAGTGTTCCAAGGGCTGGTTGTCCTGTTGTGGTATTCACATTTTACTATATTTCTCATGGAATTTAAATATATATATATATATGATAGTATCTGCTTAATTTCTTATATATTTAACGATGTCTTTCTTCTTCTATTTTGTCATAGAATCTTCGACAGACTTTAGATGATCTGACCCAAAATGGTTATTCAGTGGTTAGTGCAACAATTAAATATTGTATAACTTTTTCAGCTTTTAAAATTTTCATTATTCTGTAATTTACTTTCCATGTTACCAGTTTAAGAATACTTGTTGCTAATTAATTTTGGTCTGCACAGTGCATCGTTGAGGAAGTTCAGGGCCCAACTCAAGCTCGATCCAGGAAACGTCGCTTTGTATCTGGGTTGGTATAATTATATTTCTCTTGACCGCAATGCTTTCACTATAACCTGTTCTAATTTTCTCAAAATTTAGAAGGAATTATATATTCTCTCATTTTAAATTATGAGATCATTGGACCTATATATATACATAAGCCTGCTGGCTATTTTAGGAAATATTAACAGCTGATCCTAAGGAGACAAATCCCTATGATTGTGGAATTGTTCTTAAATACATAATCCTAACATTAATATAAAGAAACCACTGTGATACAAAATAAATTACATCAAAGATAAAATATAAAACTTCCTAAAATATAAGCGTAACATGATTTTGACAAATTTCATAATAGATTTTTGGGGTCCTTGATATTATCCATTATCTGATATTGATAAGACTTGTTGACAATAAGATAGGATTGCAGGTTTATCATAGGAGGATGTTTAAAAGCAATAACTAAGAATACAGTTTTTGTGGTAGTTTTTTCAAGCTTAGTGTTTGCTAGCTGTAAGGATCCCTTTTATTGGAAGTTCAGGGGGAAAGTGGGGGATTTTATTTTTCCATAGAATTGATTATGTTATGGTAATTGAAATAATCCAGTGGGAAGGAGGGTGTTCCTTTATTCTTTTTTGTTGTATGATTGTGAAATTAGAGAAGTTCAAATTTAATTTACTTTGTTGTCTGAAAATAGTGTTGATTTGTAACAGAATGCATGAGGGTGTTTATGTCGTGTGTGGAGAGATAACTCTATCAATTATACTATATTGGTTATGTTAAAGGGAAAATGGCCTAAATTCCCCACCCAATTGGTCTGAATAGCTTTGATAGGTACTTGAAAGTTTTTCAGCCACTAACCAAAATTGTTTGAAGACATTAGTTGTTTCAGATTTAGATTTAAGTTCAGCCAGGTAATGTAGTATATGCATGAACAAACACTAACATAGTAATTAAAGCCACTAGTAGAACTGAATAGTGCAGGATCCCATAAATCACTAAAAAAATCAATTCTTTAGCGTAAAGTGTAGTAGTTGAATGAGATGGAAGACTATGAACTTTACCAAGACAACAAAAAGCATAGTTCAGAATTGCTTTTATCGATCGCAGGAATATTATATTGTTTTGAAATGATTCTTTTTACATCAACAATTGGATGACCTAGCACACGGAGTGATAGGTATTAAAAGAAACAACAGTCTAGAAGTAGTGTTAACAACTGAAGTGTATGTGGTGAGATGATGGACAGATTATCTTGTATTCTATTTAAGAGCTCATGCTCTTGTATCAAAAACTATCAAAATGTTAGCTTCTAACATTTGCTCTCTCCTCCAAGCTTACCCATGGTTATTTGGATTCTTATAAGGCTGATTCACATGTTTTCACTTGCCATGTCAACATACTACTTGCTCCACTGGTCACCCTCAACTGTCTAACAACTACTTGACCCTGTCGCTTTCCTACATGCATTCTATCTTATCTCATGGCTTTCCCAGTGCAATATTAAATAAAATCTATCTTACATGGCCTCATGGTTTTCCTAATGCAATGAAAAAAAAAAAAAAACTAGTCCTATCATCTCGTGCACTATATATCCAATCCTAGGGTAACTAGGCTGATATCCCATGTCAACTATTGATCTAGCCAAAGTAAAAATTCTCTTTTCTTCGAATGACCTCATACTTTTATTTTATCAGTTGTTTTTGATTCTTTTAGTTGAAACAACTACTGTTGGTATGCTTGTGCATAAAAGTGAGTGTATTTCCTGATAACCATATTTACCATTTACATAGTATTTATAGGTTACAGTGACCATGGAAATTAAATTTCTTCTTTTCCATTAAATTCTTATCTCAAATTAATTCTGTATTTTTATAGTGTCATGGTTATTGATTTCATGTTTTAACTTCTAGGCATGCTCATCCTGGAAATCCCTATGTATACGGACTTGCTGCAGTTGATCATGATCTTAACTTTCCTGAACCAATGCCTGTAATAGGTATTGATGTTTTTCTTTCCTGTTTGTACTGATTAGAATATTGGTGACCATTTATTTTAAGATTATCATTCTTTTTGTACAGCTTATTTCTTAAGACAGATGTTTTGTATATAACATATCTCTGTTGTTGGTAAGAAATTATTAGGGATTAGTCTGGACTTTATAATATATATCTAAATTCTTTTGTGCTGTAATCCTTAGATTGATTTGATTCAGTTCAATTCTTTTTCAAATTTCAAATACGCGAGTAGGAAGTTTATATACTCACAATTTCCTTAGCAGGACTCATATTTAAATTATTAGTTGGCTAGCTAGGAATTAGTACCGCTTACCGGAATGATGCCAAAGGAATGTTGGGAGATTCTTGGTTATAGCAAATGTGATTAACTGTATAAAATGTGAATTGATTGTAATAAACTAATTATATCCTGATATTTTGTATATAACAAATCTATTGTTGGTAAGAAATTGTTAGGATTAGTCTATACTTTAAAATATATATCTGAATTCTCTTGGGCATAATTCTCAGATTGATTTGATCCAGTTCAATTCTCTTTTCAAGATTCAAACATGACAGTAGGACGTTTATGTACTCACCATTTCCTTGTCAGGACTCGTGTTTAAATTATTAGTTGGCAAGCTCGAAATTTAATACCTACCTGCCGAATTGATGTCATAGGAATGTTGGGAGATTCTTGGTTATAGGAATTAGCATTTAATGTGATTAACTGTATAGAATGTGAAATGATTGTAATAAAATATTTATATCCTGATTATTTGCTACGGTAGATTTAGGAGTAATTTCTCCAGTTAGGTCTGTCTTACAGAAGTTCTATAATTCTTAGAAAATTGACAAGGACGGTTTCTTTCTAAAACCTTTGTTTAAATCATTGTTTGGGTTGGCGAAATAAAGAAACATTTATTAAAGTAGAACAACATTACATGCCACGCCCATGTTGCAATTTGGAAGGATTCTCATTTGAACATGCCATTGCAAAGATGGTGGATACCAACGTGAGAAAAAGTGATTAAGGCTTAACTCAATTCCAAAAAAGTCAGCTTGTAATTTGCTTTTATATACTTTATTTTAGCTATTTTGGTTGTTGATGTGAGACTAAGCTACTATGCTTGAGGCTGCAACTAAAGAAAAGCTCCAACACAGGCCGTAACTAAGACGGGGTAGGGGTGGCAACAAATATTATGACTTTCCAAAGATCAATAATCACTAATGTTTGCAGTGGCAGGCGTATCAATAGCTGTCAAATTGTGCAATCTAATTTTTGGTTATTAGCTTAATAGTTAAAACTACATCTTTTTCTTGCATTTGTTAAGCAATACGAAACTCTTGTGTCTTTGAGACAACATGAATACTTTATTTATATTGAGAAAACGGAATTAATCCTATAAACAGAGGAGATTTGATATATTGTAATAATAAAGATATGATATTGGAAAATTCCTAATAATACATATATTCTAGATATTCTGTTAGATAGGATCCGCTCCTTATTTTTATAATTATAATAACATTGAATTGATAAGTTTGAAAGATGTCTTTTTGTTGTAGGAATATCTCATTCTGCGAGAGGCTATTGCATTAACATGGTGTTAGAGACTATGAAAACATACTCTTCCGAAGATTGCTTGACAGAAGAAGCAATTGTGACAAAGCTTCGTACTTGTCAATATCATCACTTGTTTTTGCATACATCTTTGAAGCAGGATTCTTGTGGTTTGTACCTTCTCATTCTTCGCAATTCATTTTATGAAAATATTGGGTCAGATTTTGGTTTTCAAGGTGATTTTATATGAAGGACATGTCAGAGATCACATGTTAGATTTGATGTTCCTTGCTGTGACACGATTTTGTTTAGGTGGATTCTATCCTTTACTTAGTTGTACTTTTGTCCTTGTTTGGTAATACTATTTATTTGTTATATATAAAAGTAAAAGTAAAAGTAAAAGCGGTGACCATTATCATTGTGCTAATACCTAATTGTTCTTATGAAAAAATGGTGTTTATGTAAAAGAGTATACAGAGATCATTTTTAGATATTGATTGGAGGTGTCTACCAGGGTTACATATAGCCCAATTATTGATTGGAGATCTCCATCTGACCCGAGTAACTTTGATAGAATAGAGAGATTACTAGTAGATATAAATAATTTTTGTTTTCCACATCTTTGTTATGCATATTGTTTAACTAGGAACCTGCAAATGGGGAGAATTCGGTGAGGGGGGTCTCTTATGGGGAGAATGTAGTTCTAGACATTTTGAATGGTTTGATGGCAACCCTCTATCTGATCTCTTGGTCAAGGTATTTAAACAAATGCTATATAATTTTTGCATTTCCTTTTCTTAAATTAATTGTACACAAATGAGGCATTTAATATTACATGTGCTTTTCACTTTTGAACATAGGTAAAGGAGCTTTATGGTCTTGATGATGAGGTTACTTTTCGAAACACAACCGTATCTTCGAGACATAGGGCTCGACCTTTAACCCTTGGAACATCTACTCAAATTGGTTTGTATATTAATAATGATGGATGGTCAATTGCCCACATGTTATTTTCTTTTTCCTAAATTAACGTCTCTTGCGTTTGTAGGTGCCATTCAAACGGAAGGAATACCTTCTTTGTTAAAGGTCTTACTTCCACTTAGTTGCAATGGATTACCGGTTCTGTAAGTAACAAATTCTTTTTTCTTTTTGCTTGTATTATGCTTAAAATTAATCCATGATATTTGACCCACTTGCCTTTAAACTTTTCGTATTTATTACATATTTACCATTTTCATTTTATAAAAAACTAGCTCTATCCTTTATTTTTTATTTTTTTAAATCAAAGGAAAGAGTGCTATAAAATCACTGTACTAAGTTAGTTCTACAACTTGTATCAATCATGCAAAAAAAGTGTGGAAGACCATACCTATCTCAACAAAAGTCAACAACATTAAAAGTAGGTACACTGCCCCATCTAGAAAAAATAGATGATCTCAAACCATAAATTGCTAAACCATCATCACACCTATTTTCCTCCTTAGAAAATGAGAAAACCTGAAATGTTTACTTTGGATGGACTGTAAAATATTAAGCCATCTATTACATAGTGTAGGAATAGTTGGCTCTAGAAGGGGTGAGGGTTGAATGGAGCATTGGACTCTTTCATAGTGGATATGACATACGTCTGGCAGACTGTCTAACAAGCCAAGATGTAGCATGCAAGCAAAACAAAATAGCAAGCAAGAGCATGGAGAGAAACAACACACAAGAATTTATCTTGGTTCACCCAAACCTGATTTATCTCCAGGCACCTTAAGCCAATTACTGAAGAGATTCCACTAATCAAGACACCTTAACTATATTGAGTACACCAATCTCTCTAGTTTACAACGAGCTCGTCAACCTCTTCAGATTTTCCTTCTCAATCTCCCCTTCAAATTGAGAACTCTCAAAGAAACAAGGAAAACACTCTCAGAGAAAGCACAAGTAAAGCTCACAAGGATATGATTTCACATCGTGAAGGAATTTACAATGGCTCTCACTCATTTCAAAGATAGATGCTTAACAACTAATATAACTATAAGACTCTATGCAAGTATTTAAGGTAGACTCTCAATATGGAAGGTCTTGATTTGTTCGTAAAAACTTTAGTTCAGATAATCCTGTAAACAGAATAATTTCACAAGAATTGTATATAAAGAAATGAATCATGATATCCGTTTAGTTTCTTTCCAAAAACTTTCAATATGACTGTTTTCACATTGAGTTGTTTCCTTAGATGGATAATCTAGCCGTTTGAAGATTACTTTCTTTGCTTGATTGTTACTAGAAAATTTATCTTTGATTTCGACTAATTTAATTGAGCAATCAATGAATAAACATATTAAAACAAGTTTTACTGGAAGATAGTATAAACTGCAATAAAGAGTGATAGACTTCTATCACTTTAATACTTGATAGATTGTCTAGTCTACTAAGATCTTGTAAGTGTATTTGCATGAAACAAATATTAGCGTGATCATAAGCATATGAGATATACTTATAGGCTATGTTATCATCAAAACTTGAATACTTGCAAGTCTATTGATAGACCGTCTACTGGGGTGTCTCAATACATAGCTTCCAAGGTACCAGAGAACATCATAAGATTTCATAGTAAGCAAGACATCACTCTCAATCCAAAGAGCTCTCCAACCCTTTTGCGTAGTAATCTCGATAGCATGTATAACTCCCGGAAGCATTGCTTCAACGGCTGAATGTACATGTAAAATTATTGAAAAACAGCACATAATTTCTGCTTTTCAATTCCTAAATATACCAGCACAAGCTGATTTATGTCCATGGTCACATTATGTTCCTTCTGTATTGCATTTTATCCATCCTGTTTCAAGGGGAGTCCAATCCACTTGAATAATCTTATCGGATTTCCTTGGCTGCAAACAACCAAAAACGGCTTAATAATTTTGAATTCTGCAGTAGTGGAATGCATGTTACTTGTTGCCAAAGAAACAGAAAGATTCACAATAGTGAAAATTCTGTTTTTGATATGCTGGTATTGAGTCTGCTGTCCCTCAAACTTGGTGAAAATTACCTTTTCATTTTTCGTAATAGTATGTTTTAGTTGAAAACAAGCTCTATGGTTTTTGGTTATTAATTCTTTAGTATGGACAACACTAAAATTTTCTTTTTCCTGTTGATGCATTTTGCATTTGCAAGATGGTTTGTTTGTTTGTTTTATTTTTCCATTTAGTTTGCAACCAAAAGTTTCTATGTTACCCTTAACACTGGAAAGAAGTGTAGAAATGAAAAAAGTTTAAAGGGATTGAAGGAAGGATGAAGTTAGCTTTGTTGTATGATGTGCGTATATTGTCTCACTGTGTTGAGTTAACTGTTTATTATGTTTATGTATTCTAGTTTTCAACCATTTATTTGTGTAATTCATTGACTCAACTGTACTAAAATTTTCAAGTTGTTTATTTTTTCTATTTTTTTGCCTTTTTTCTGAATAATTAACTTTGCTCAAAGTAGTGTCCTAGCATTAATTCTAGAATCCAGATTAGATTCCTAATTTCTGTCATTATGCTTCGCAGGTATATGAGGAATCTTCTCTTGAATCCTCCTTCTTATGAGATTGCATCCAAAATTCAGGGTAATTTTTAATAGTTTGACTTCAAAAAGGATTTGGTTATATGAGAGGAAAAAGATCTTTATTGAATTTCAAAATGTACATAAGCATATATATGGGTGTGTATGTGTAGAAAACTCTATCCCTAGAGGAATGATTGCAAAGATCTCTAGTATCTTACAGTAGTACACTTGTAATGATTAGAATATCTTGTAATTGAACAAAATATTTTCTCCCACGCGATGTGAGATCAAGAAATCATTTTGTGGAAAGACCCTTTGTAACTAGATCTGCTAAATAAAGCCTAGATGGAACGTAAACAACAGATATAATGCCACTATCTAGTTTCTCTTTAATGACGTGTTGATCCATCTCTATGTACTTGGTTGTGGAACTGAATTATGAGCAATCAATGGCAGTAACTGATTTATTATAACAATAGAGTTATAGGCTTTTCGCATTTCACTTTAAGATTATTCAAAATAATTTTTAACCATAACAATTCACACACCCTATGTGCCATCGCTTAGAATTCATCCTCTATACTAGATCTTGCAACGACATTTCTTTTTCACATCCAAGAATATGAAATATCCTGAGGTGAACCTCTTCATATTATGCATTAGATACACCTCCATATTTAATTACTCGTTCCTCTTGAACAACATTGTCCTTCTTGGATTTGTTTTCAAATATTGAAGGATTGTGTTCACAATCTGTAATTGTCACTCCCTTTGATCATGCCACCGTGACACGACTTTAGGCAAATGCAAAATTAAAAAAATAGAATTGAAGTCGTGTCATGTTGGCACGACTTCAGTGTAAAAAAATGAACTGAAGTTGTGTCAACGTGATACGACTTTAGTTGGAAAAATATTTTTGCACTGAAGTCGTGTCACGTTGGCACAACTTCTGTTCATTTTTTTGTACTGAAGTCGTGATTCGTGGCGTGACTTACCCATTTTCGTAAAAAAAAAAATAAATTTACACCCTTTTCGTAAAAAATGAAAAAAAATGCACCTGTTTGGTGCTTTTGTCTATATGAGAACTCCAATGGTCTTGCAATTTGTCTAAATATAAGGATATCATGTGGATGAATCCTTCCATGTTTAATCACAACCAAGGAAGATATATATAGATTGTGGAAATATATTACAAGGAGATGGGCCTAGGCCCTTATATTGAAAATATATTTAACACAATCAATCCTACCTATTACTTTGAGAAGATCAAGAACATACTTTCTTTGGGAGATAAAGATGCCTTTCTTAGAATAAGCAACTTCTACCCCAAGGAAGTGCTTTAATTTTCCTAGATCCTTCATCTCGAGTTGAGCAAAAGCTTTTCTTTCAAGATTTGTTTTTCTTGTTCATCATCTTTTGGAACAGTCATGTCATCCATATAGACCAAGAGTTGAGTAAGTTTCCCTTCTAAGGAATGCTTGATGAATAGGGTATGGTCACCTTGATTTTTCAATACTCCAAGGACCTAACCTAAGTGAGTCTACCAAACCAAGCACAGAGTGACCGCTTGAGTTCATATAATGCTTTTTTCAATCTGTGCACTTTATTCTGCTCTTCGATAGACCTAAATCCTAGTGGAATCTCAACGTAGACTTCTTCCTCTAGATGTCCATGCAAGAAAACATTTTACACATCAGATTGTTGCAACTTCAACCAAAATAAGTGGCCAATGAGAGAATGGTTCTTACAGTATTCATTTTTGCTTCTGGGGTGATTGTCTCCTCAGTCAAATTGTTGCTCTTTGATATTTGATACGCTCATTAGGTCATCTCTTAGTTATATTACCATAGAGAGAGTAATAAACTTGTGCAAAAAAGGTTTGCTATACTAATCTATTATTACTTTTAATCTTTTTGTTGCAATGCCAAATTTTCTGAATTATGTAGTATCCATAAATATTACTATTATTACAATGCCATTTTGGACTGATTTCATTCTTTTTTTTTTCACAGAAGCATGCAAACTTATGAGCAGTTTAACGTGCTCAATTCCAGAATTTACTTGTGTTTCTTCAGCAAAGGTTATTATTATGTTGTTTTTATCCTCTATATTGTTAAGTAGTTTTTTTTTTGTCACACAGAGAATGAAAATTAGTTGTACTATGTCTGCAACCTTCAACATGATGAATTGCAAATTTAAAGGTGCTCATAATGATTACCCACAAATAATTACCGTTCATGGTACACTCAAGTACTTCTTTTTTGCCGGTAGTCTTTATAGTTCTTGCTCTCTAGTGTTAACACATGTGCTGGCCTGAAAATAAAAGGGTTATTAGAATTTTGTTGTTCACCATATAAATGCTTCAATATTCAATCTGAAGAACTAATGTTGGCTTTATTTTCTATGTTTTGATTATACTTTGATGTTTGACTATATATGAAACACGCAGGACATAGTTCATGATTCACAACTTTTGGGTATCTAATAAAACATTTTGGAGGACTATACTTTCAGTATCTTTTATATTTAGAAATTTAGACGCTTTTTATTTTAACCATTCTGCATATGTACTTTTGTGTCTGATTGTTCTCTGTATTTGTGCAGCTTGTAAAGCTACTTGAATGGAGGGAGGTCAATCATATGGAATTTTGTCGGATAAAGAATGTGCTTGATGAAATTTTGCAGATGTACAACACCTCTGAGCTCAATGAAATATTGAAAAATTTAATTGATCCCACATGGGCGACAACTGGGTTAGACATTGACTTTGAAACCTTGGTAAGTGCCAAAAGTTTGTTTTTCGCTTTATTTAGATAAAAAGGAGTCATAGTTTCATATCAACTATAGGATCACTTATACATAAAAAGTTCTTTATCTCTATAAAAAGGATTGCTTGTATACATGTGAGTAATCTTATTTAGAATGAAAAAGAGATATAGCAATATGGACCAATATTAATCACTAACAATGAGAAACATTTGTTAAGAAATTTCCCTATTTGATGTAAGAAAATCATATCATATTTCCATATTTAATGTAATCAAACCATATCATTAACATCCTTCATGTAACAGAAGCATAGGTATCATGAGTCAAACCTGTTAAAAATGTCATCAATCGACGACTTCTTGAGAGACCTAGTGAGCATGTCAGCCAATTGGTTGTTAGAGCTTACAAATTTAATGATGACAAACATTCACACATTGATTTAGTGTAGGTGTGTGAAGGTTATATATTCAGGAACTAGAGGTGGAGAAGCTTCTTGTGCTGATTAGATGCAGGCATTTCAAGATTATGTATCAAGAACTAGACATACATGGCAGTGGTTGGTCGTTAGTAAAGAATGTAGTGGTCGCCAAAGAAAGGCAATCCCAATCTTGGGTCACGTTAGTGATTAGAAGGAAGGGGAAATTATCAGATAGCAAAACTGCTCGGCGGGTTTGACGATTCCCTTAGAGCAAAAATTCTTAGAGGGTTGCCAGAGAACATTAATATTTGAAGAGCACAACGACATTCTAAGCAAAAGCTACTCCAAGAGCATAGATGTTACTGAGAACGAAAGTGCTCAATTGGGCTTGTAGTTGTTGGAGTGCTTGAGAGCAAATATGCTCGGAGGCAACGACTGTCAAAGAGATAAAATGCTCATACAGAGATAAAATGCTCATATAGTGCGATGATTGCCAAAGAGAATCAAAAACTATTTTTATTAATTGTTTATTTTTTGCACATGAGAATATTCAATTTCAAGTGTTCAACCGGCGAAACCCTTAGATATATTCACAAGCTAATTTGCTGCTAATTTTGCAGGCCCTGATTATACTACATTTTTAACATAAACTTAAATGTGTAACATGTTGATTTCTGACTTTTTCTGTACAACTTGTAGCTATTCTCCTTGGAATTTTTTATTTATATTTGTAGTTATTTTTAAATCTGCAGACTTAATGCATATTAAAATAAAATTTTCTGGAGTTCCCTTAGCATTTCACGTACTATTGTAATAATAACACTTCAATCATTCCTCTTTTTGCTTCAAATTTCATTGGGTTGTAGACTACCCTAATGTTAATTTGTTTCCAGGTTGCTGGATGTGAAGTTGCATCTAGTAAGATTGATGAAATAATCGCTATGGATGGTGGGAATGATCAGAAAATCAACTCTTTCTCTCATATTCCTTATGAATTTTTTGAGGATATGGAGTCTAAATGGAAAGGTCGAATAAAAAGAATCCATATAGATGACGTGTTTACTGCAGTGCAGAAAGCAGCTGAGGCCTTGCAGATAGCAGTAAGTCTATGTAACTCAACCTTGTGTATACATGTTTAGAGTCTTGTTTATGTGACATTAATGTTGTCCCAACCGTATTGCAGGTCACTGAAGATTTTGTTCCTGTTGTTTCTAGAGTAAAGGCTACTATAGCCCCACTCGGAGGTCCTAAGGGAGAAATTTCTTATGCTCGTGAGCATGAGGCAGTTTGGTTCAAAGGCAAACGCTTTACGCCGAATTTGTGGTCTGGTAGCCCTGGGGAGGAACAAATTAAACAGCTTAGGCATGCTTTAGATTCTAAAGGTAAAAAGGTAGGGGAGGAATGGTTTACTACACCGAAGGTTGAGGCTGCATTAACAAGGTATTCTTTTTTAGTGTGTAGTTGTATCTTATTATTATTATTATTTTATTTTTTCAAACTCCTGTCATTCTTTTTCTTAATTATATGTGTTGATAAGTTTATTTGTTTCAGGTACCATGAAGCAAATGCCAAGGCAGCAGAACGAGTTTTGGAAATTTTAAGGGAACTCGCCACTGAATTGCATTACAGTATAAACATTCTTGTCTTTTCATCCACGTTGCTTGTTATTACCAAAGCTTTATTCGCTCATGCAAGGTTTGTAAACATTTGTAATTGCTTCTGCTTTATTTTTTTGGATAGAATGCAATGGTGTGTTTCCTTGTGGTCCATTGATTTTTTTAAGCAGGTTTTATTAGATCTGTTTAAGCTACAAGTATCTGTCTTCAATTTGTTGATTAAATTTAGTTTCATTAGAAAATATTTAATGGGCATTTGTCTCCCGGGGCACAAACAATAGTTTAATGGTTGACTTGTAGTCATTGGAAAATCGTGTATTGCATTACATGATTTTGTTCAATGTTTATACATATGGACAACAAAATCAGTTCCTAAAGTTTAGTGGTTAGGACAAGTTATGTAAGGAAAGTAGGAGAGAATCAAAGAATCCAAAACCAAAGACTGAATATCTAATCTGAATAATATCTCAACAAAAACTAAAATATTTATTTGTCATATGATGAAGCTTTCAAGTAGGAGCAGTAGTTAAACAAATATTTAGGAATGGGAAGGCAGCATGAAAGTGTTGCCATCAGAAGTCCCACTTCATCTGACTCAATTCTTGGAGTGCGACTTGTATATTTGTATCAGATGCTGTAACTCTTTTTAGTCACCACCTGTAATGGTAGACTTGCCTTGTTGTGTGGAGAATGTGTTGGGAAGTTCCACATGCCTCAATTCTTGGTATACGCTTATATATTTGTTGTGCAACTCACTTAATGCCAATAGGTTTTACGATGAAATCTGATATGGTATCATAGACTATGGCTTATCTTGATAAATGCACATTGTGGTTGGCTCACCTGGTTTGGCAGACATATGGGGAAGAGGATTATTGGGAAGTCCCACATTGCCTATCGCAATTCTTGAAATGCAGCTTATATATCGGTTGAGCAACTTTGTTTTATGCCAATTGATATTAAGATGGAATCTGACATATATGCTTGCTAGTCTTGGGTTGTTTATGGAAAATAGTGCATTAGTGGTGTGGTTTATTGAAACTATTATTTTTTCATTTCAATAGATGAGACATACCAGAAAATAATCATATCCGGTTTTCAAAATCTTGTGGAATTCTACTGTTTTGAAATTTGCTTTTGTAAAATGTAACCTATCAATGTTTTATCTTACTGAAATGATGAAATTATTTTTCACTGATGCCTTACAGTGAAGGGAGAAGAAGGAGATGGGTTTTTCCAACACTTGCAGAATCGAATGGGTTTGAGGTAGTATGTAACAACTTGATAGTGCTTTTATTTTTATTGATGGATAATGGTTATGTTTGCAGAGAATACACTTATGGATTATTCTATGTATAGTCTACAGTCTTGTAAATGGGTTGTATCTTGGTTAGTTACAGCTGTTAGGCAGTTACAATAACTGCATTGATTAGGCAGTTACGTCGGCTGTCATTGTTAGACAATTACAACTATCTCTTAAGTCCTCAAGTCAACTCTTTTTTTTTTTTAGCTTAGATGTGTACATGTGTTTTAGTCTATCACCTAATGGCCAGTTACTTTTTATTCATAACTTGTTTGGGTTTGTCAGGTGATGGCTACATGTTAATTTGTTGCAGGATGTGAAATCTTCGGACAAAATTCATGGGATGAAGATAGTTGGTTTATCACCGTATTGGTTCCACATAGCAGAAGGTATTGTGCGTAATGATGTTGATATGCAATCATTATTTCTTTTGACAGGACCAAATGGTGGTGGGAAATCAAGTTTACTTCGTTCAATTTGTGCTGCTGCACTACTTGGAATATGTGGACTCATGGTTCCTGCAGAATCTGCCGTGATTCCTTATTTTGACTCCATCACGCTTCATATGAAGTCATATGATAGTCCAGCTGATAGAAAGAGTTCCTTTCAGGTTTGCTATTGGCTCATGCTTTTGTCTGATGTTCATCCATAGTAAAATATTACATTATTTTGATTGCACCCAAGCATGACATCAGAGAGTGTTCATCCTCATCTTAACAATTTTGTTTTCTGTAATATTTGGATGAAATTAAATACTTTTCTGTTGCTCTGTGGAATTAAAATTTTCATAATTACCTTGAACGTCCATCCATCTTTGCATTTGTTTCAGGTGGAAATGTCAGAACTTCGATCCATCATTGGCGGAACCACCAAAAGGAGCCTTGTACTTGTTGATGAAATTTGCCGAGGAACAGAAACTGCAAAAGGGACTTGTATTGCTGGTAGTATCATTGAAACTCTAGAAAGAATTGGTTGTCTTGGTGTTGTGTCCACTCACTTGCATGGAATATTCACTTTGCCCCTCAACATCAACAGCACTGTGCACAAAGCAATGGGCACAACGTGCATTGATGGACAAATAATGCCTACTTGGAAGCTGACAGATGGAGTGTGTAAAGAAAGTCTTGCTTTTGAAACTGCCATCAGGGAAGGAATTCCTGAGCCTATTATAAGAAGAGCTGAATATCTTTATCAATCAGTTTATGCAGAGGAAAATTTCCCAAATGAAGAGAAGCTTTCTACTTGCAACAATTTTAATAATTTGAATACAACACATCTTTCTTCTGAAAGGTTCTTATCAGGAGCTAATGAAATGGAGGTTTTCCGCCAGGAAGTTGAAAGGGCTGTTACTGTGATATGCCAGGATTATATAATGGAAAGGAAAAGCAAAAAAATTGCATTGGAGCTTCCCGAGATAAAATGTCTCCTAATCGGTAAGAGGGAGCAGCCACCTCCATCTGTTGTAGGTTCTTCAAGCGTCTATGTGATTTTCAGGCCAGATAAGAAACTCTATGTAGGAGAGGTAACTACCAACTAACACCCACTCATTTTGATCTATTTCTATTATTAATTTTGACTATCTAGCATTTTTCTTTCTTTCTATTTACAATGGAGTAGTCTATGCTATAAAAAATGTTCAGACACTTGTGATACAATAATTGATTTGATAGAATTTAATTGATAGCTCATAGCTGAACCTGGCTGGGTGAATTAGCTTCATATGGTTGGGTTGGATGGATCTGATTCTCTTCTGAAAAGAGTGTCTAACATGAATGATCATCTGAAAAGACAGAATAACTAATAAAAATTCTATACTCGGACACAGTTCTTTAAGCTTGGACCCTCCTCTTAAATGAAGTGTCTTGTATCTGACACTTATCGAACCTGATACTCATATGACATGTATCGGTAAAGTGTCTAATATCATTTGTGATGACTTTTAGTACAATAATAAAAACTTGTAATTTATCTGAAGTGCTGTGTTTGCATGCTATCATTATTTTATGCAGTTCCTTTTTTTTATGAATATTTGTCAATTAGTTGATTTTTTTGTTGCAATGAAATGTTATAGACCGATGATCTTGAGAGCCGGGTTAGAAGACATAGATTGAAAGAAGGTATGCATGATGCATCATTCCTGTATTTCCTTGTCCCGGGAAAAAGCCTGGCATGCCAATTTGAATCTCTGCTCATCAACCAGCTTTCTAGTCAAGGCTTCCAACTGAGCAACATGGCTGATGGTAAACATAGGAATTTTGGCACTTCCAACCTGTATGCATAACTAGTTGATAGACATTGATACTATCTAATTCATTTTTCTGCCAGTTTTATATGGCCAAATGACTTTAATTATCTTAGGGCGTGTGCTTGTGTGCACGTAATGATGATAAAGTTTGGGTAGTGCCTGCAGCATTTTTGTTAGAATTAGTGGCTGTGGCTGTATTAATGTATTTTTGTTAATTATCTTATAAGTAATTAAAGGTCTCTATAATATCTGTCTTGTCTTGTGTCTCTTTTAAATTAAGATTTTTTTTTAAGGATTTAGTAGTTAGGGTTTAAGTTTTAATTATTAACTATAATAAATTTATTTAATATATAAATGTAATAATTATTTTAATATATTTAATTAAAGATGTTAATTAATTAAAAATTAAAATATATATAAAATAACTGGGGCCAATATTTCAAACTCGTCCCGTTCCGTTTTTGGCTTAACTTGTGGTTATGAAAAAACTTGATTATAGTGGATTATGGTCCTTAGATAATTGGATGTAGTATTCTTAAGAAGGGGAATCAGAATAAATTTATTATATATTTATTCTTCCCTGGTCTCTTTTTGAGTTTTTACATTGAACTTAAGGTAAATTCACTCAGTGTCTCAAGATTTGTTTCAAGAAGCTTTATTTTGAACAATTTGATTCAAAGATTTTGTTTTTTGGAAAACTTAGCTGTAGTTTTGTCCCAATATTTAAATCATTTTTAAGACTTGTGTAAGCATAAAAAAGTTTTGAAGTGTTGAGTAGATGATGCATTCACCGTGAGACCAGCATGAGCCTCCACTTTGTTATCTTCTTACTTAGTGAGACAAAGATCTTCCTACGATAACATGAATATTTTCTTCTTAAAAAAAAAATTCTATTTCTCCTTATCTTGATCACAACATTTTGACTTGTAATGTTCAGGCTTCTTGCAGTTCTAGCAAATAACTTTCTCCTTGTATTTTTTAAATTCTTTTAGATTCATCTTCATTGTTTGAATCTTCAACATTTAATGAGTCATCTACAGCTTCTAGCACCATAAATTGTGCTTCTAAGAATTGACAGCAAGGGTTTTGTTTTTACTCTTTTGAGCATTACATTAAAGCACTTCATAAAATTTTAAGATACCAATAAGTTCTTCTAGGGTATGCTTTTCATATCCTTCGACACTTGCTTTTTTTAATCTTCATTGAATAAGAACTGTTCTCAAGATTTTGTCAACAATAAGATCATAATTTTCAAAAACTCTCCCAACTTATCAAAATTAATTGATAATTATCTAGAATCTGCAAAATATTTCATTTTTTCTAAGACATAAATAACTATTACATGCTCTTATCGTTTTTTAAATATATAAGTGTAATTTTTAAATATATAATTGTAAAAATATTTTGAATAAATTTGATATTTATTAACACAAATTAACTCTAATTTAATCTTTTAAAATAAATTAAGAACAAAAATAAATATATTATTTATTGAAACAAATTTTTCAAATAATTTTACTCTTCAATGAAGTATTTTTATTTTCTATAAAAATGAAGAAAACATATTTAAGAATTCATAAAAATTAAGTCATTTTAGATTTTTTTATATACAAGTTAAAATTATAGTTTTAGGATAAAAAAAGCAAAAATTTTATTTTTTCTTAAGTCTACCCCATCCTTATTAGTTCTTAGGCCTATCTTTTTACACAACTTACTGATATAAATTTATAAGGACTAAAAACATTTAAAACCTATATTTTTTTATAATTATTAATTTAAAGTAGTAATTAAACCAAAATAATGTATAAAGTTGGATAGTACAGAATGTTAATCTAGAAAACAAGAAAATATAAATAAGCTACCTTTTATTACAAACGAAATTGATTTTTCCTCCAACAAAACTCCACAATCAGTAATCAATAAATACTTAATTTGCTAATCCCTAACAACTAGGAATAAGCAAGAACCTATAAAAACAAAGAAGCATGTATAATTAATTATTGTTTGGTCTAAACCCTTTGTTTGACAAATGGATCTTGATCACGATCTCTAGCTTCACTTCTTGTCCATTCCAAGTGTATGTTTCACACTATCTACAGCACCTTGAGCCATGTTCTTCATTTGCTCCCCAGTCTGCAAAAAGGTGTAATTAAATTTAGAACACTCGTTACATAATAAATAAAAGAAATTAATGTTCATGAAGTTGCATTGAAAATCACAACAAAACATAGATTATCTTTATGATAAAGATCATTATATCAGCCCTTAATTTACTTTTTTCATCTTATTATGCTACATTATCTTTAAGACATAGTTGTACCTTTTGATCCAATACAAAATTTTTATGAGACTCATCAGCATCCTCCTTTCAACAAAAGTTTTATAAAGAAAAAATTGTCCGAAATTTTTGATATGAAATAACAGCAACCTGTTGGAGAAAACCAGCAGCTTCCTCCTTGTTTTGCTCAGCAGTTTGGCCTGTTGAGTTGGCAGCTGCATTAGCCTTGTCAGCAGCTGCTGCAGCTGATTCCTTTGTAGATTGAACCATATTTTCTGCCTTCGCCTAAACCATAATCACACAATATTCATTAACAATTAAGAATAATATATATTTTCAATTTGCAAAGATAAAACAAAGTGTCACACATGTGTTCTGTAAGTTCACAGTTAAATTTGAGATTTATTCCCTCTAATCTGAACTTAGATTATTAGGCTAGACTTAATAAATCATAACCTATAAACTAATTTCATCAAATTGTTAAACGATGTCATATCTATACTGTTTAACAAAGTGTATAAATAAACAATATATAAAAAGAAAGGCTTATAAATCAGAATTTTAGAGTGATAATGGTTGGTGGAAGTTGAGAAATGAAATTTGTTCTTTGTTGACCTGAGTCTGGCCTTGGGTTTGGCCTGCACTGAAGTTTTGCTGGGCACTTGACATGTTTGATTGATTTGATGAAATAGATTGGGGTTTTTTTATTGATCTTGTTTCACTAGGTTTATTTATATATAAAGGTGTGGTGTAAGAAATGCATAGTTATAGGATCATTATACTCTGTTAATGAATGTGCGCATTTTTCTGCTTCTGAAATGGGCTTTGGATGAAAATTTAAGTGAGCCTCAATCGTTTAGTTTCAGTTATAATTAACTAATTTCTTGTTATTATTGTATTTTTCTTCCTATTTGTTGGATTTATTAGTAGGAGTACCAAATTTGTGGGATTTAGCTGAATGTTAGAAAATAAAACTTAGCATTTATGAATACGGTATTAATATTAGATTTTTCTGTCAAATTTTCATAAGAATAATAAAGATGATCTTAAATCACACTTAATTGTCTTTTTTCCCAATGCGTAGATAAAGGACTGATAAAAAAAAATGGTAGGTACGTAGGCAAAGTTTTTCTTGGTTTAGATTGTGAGCAGCAATTCATGTGAAGTTTTGGAGGTTTTCTATATTCCAAAACTCTGTTTTAATGCTGAAATCTACCATCATTCTTTTCAAATGCTTATCTATGAACATTAATTAATTGTTTTCATGAAATATACAATTTAGTCATGATATAAATTATATATTATTCTAAGATATAAACTTGTCTAGTCTGATTTATTCTTAGCCTCACATAAATAATACTGAATCTATAAAAAATATTATTTATCTTTCTATGACAACTGCAAGAGTTCTTCAAAAGATGTAAAATGACATTTAGACCATACTAAAACAATTATTTTAATGTTTAACCAACATGCAGAAACCAAATCCACACTTAGTTTTACTTTCTCAACATTCACCTACAGATGTCCTATTTTTAAATTAGTTATATATTTTAATTCTAGATTGAATGATGAAAATATAGATTGAGAAAAATCAAGACACTAGATTTGTATTCAATGTTAAATAAAATATAAGATCCAAATAATTTGGTGATATTTAAGGAAAAATATTTTTTAACTTATTAAAGAATGAAGAGATATTTTCGTACAATGGATCTTTCCCTTGTCATTTAGCTTATACATTGTTACTAAAATTTTGGTGCATGATGATAAAAAAGTAGAATGGAAAATATATTCAAATCTTGCTATTACAGTTTTATTCCAATTCGTTTTGGTCTGTCTTTCAAATCAAGATTTGAGATACAACTTTAAATTGTCACGTAGAAATGTTTCTTTCCTATCTAAAAATCATAATAATCTCAATTCAATTAAATTTTAGCACCCGTCCTTTTGCATTTGATCTTTTCGATAATTTTTGAGAACCAATTAATGATTAATTAGGTCATCTAATTAGAAAATATTCTAGCATACTCACGCCTCCATATATTTTAAGAAAAAAATATTTATAATAATAATTATATAAAAAATAGACAATTACAGGGTAATTATTTTTAATCTTTGGATAATTTTATGTTTAAATTTTTTAAATATAATGAATATTAAAATAAAAAATTAAATATGTATTTCCTTTATTTATTATTATAATTGTTTTTTAATTTTAAAATATAATTAAAGGTAAAATATAAATATAATATATGTATACTATAAATATAATTTATTTTGTATATTGTTATAAATATTATAATTTTTATGATTTGAAAATACAACTAAAATGAAATTGAAATATGAAATATGTACATTAATATGATAAATTCTATATTATATATTGTTAGTTATATTGTTATAGATTATTAATTTCAACCTATTTATAATATTAATAGGTTGTTTGTTGAAGTTAAAGTGACTCAATTCCCTTAAATAAAAACAAAGAATAGCATGAAATATAAAGAGGATGACGGATACAAAATAAGACAAGAACTAGAATTAGATTACAAAATAAAAAAAAATATGGAGAGACCTCTAAAAATGGAAGAAGAATGTCAGTTGATGATAGAATTAATTTTATCTTTATTATAAACTGAAGGAAGAATCATTACTTACCTCCTAAGAATTAAAATAAGATTACTTGATTCCTCTCACAACAGTAAATTCTCAAAAGTGTATGTACAAAGAAGAGAATGACTATGTCACAAATAGTCAAGAATTTGAAAACAAAGGAAGAAAAATAAAATTTTAAATTTTAAATATAGATAAATGGCTAAGATTGATCTATACGTCCTATGCTTGATCATAGTTCCTCTGTTTGAGTCATAATAAATATGTCACATTTATTATGTATAGTATCTCTTAGAATAAGTTTGCTATGGTTGAGATTTTGATTGACATCCAACTAAATTTTCTTTGAGTTCACAATGGTGGTTACTTTCTTGTCTTTCAATATTTCCACCATTATTTTGTACTTTTCTATTTTAAATAATATTTTTACTTTTAAAGATGTTTGAAAACATTAATTTTGTAAAAGTCTAATATATAGATTCATGAAAAAAAAAATCTATTATGAAGGATAAAATATCTTCAAAAGAAGAATGTGTCTCATTGTCCTAAAATATTTATGAGATTTGTTTTTTAAATAATTAAAAATACAAGAAGGAGTGTTTTTTTTTATTATAATTTTGATTCATTAATAGTGTAAAAAAAATTTATATTAACCCACCACTGTTTATCGATAATTTTTTTGTTAACTTTAATTATATTGAAAATTATTTTAGATTATTTCCTTGACTACTAGATAATCTATTTTTTTACTACAATTTGTTTTTATAATTCTTTTAGATGGTTCAGAATATGTTTAATGGTTTGTTAAATCCATCTTTTACCTCCTAGAGCATCTGATAATAATCTGACAAGATGATCTGATCATCAAATTTATTAGATTTTGTTTCCCTTTGTATCTGTTTTTTTTCTTTTATATTTAGTCTATGCATCAATGCTTTGTAATTTTTTTTCTCTCGAATTTATCAATAATAAAAATTTCAGCCTTTTCTTGATATCTTCTTTCGCTTTCTTTTGTGAAATCACACACTATGTGAATACATAAAATCACATAGCACTGCAACGTAAAGTGTTGAATATGCAACTTTTTTTTTATACCTTTTGTTCCTTTTTGAATTGAATCTCACCACATTATTGTCACAACAATTGAATCCCGATAGATAGAAGATGTTAAAACCTTAGGAAAACGAGGAAAAAACTCTGCTTTTGCATTAATATGACATAAAGTAAGTGCAATAATGCCCTAGATTCTCCAATGGGACCTCAATGTAAGAGAACATTGTTGTTTTGTGATGAGAGGGTTTATGAATCATTTATTTTTTACACTTACAAATTCATGATGAGATTGGAGATTTGTCGCCATATATGTGTTAAGATTTGAAATCAATGTGGGTTAAAGTGTCTTTTCAAAAATTTACATTGCTAGTAATTTTTTTTTTTCAAAACCATGCACTTCAAGAGTTTTTTTTTTTTTTTTTTATGCCATGTAATTATTTAAATTTATTCAACCAAATATTAATTTTACAAATTTTTTCACTCCATGAAAATTAAACACAAATTTTTAGCTAATGAAACCATGGGGTTCATATATAGATATATTACATTGGACTTTCCATACATCAATGGCTCAATAATTTACAAAAACACTTCCTTTTTTAGTTGTCATGATTAACATTAAAAAAGAATCATGATTAGGGGTTCTTTCTTTCAACTCCTTTCCCAATAACCTTCTTAAAAAAGGGAACCAATATTGATGAGAATGATGAAATTTTTTCTTACCAAAATGTCATGCATCACGGATTCCATTTCAGTTTTTTTGCCTTTTGTTTTTAATTTAAGGTGTTCTTAAGAGATAACTAGTGATTAATTTCTTAAAATATTGAGATTTATTTAAAATACTAATAGATTTTAATATAAAGTTTCATACACATGAAACGGGAATCGGTCTTATAATCACATGTTTAAAGAATAAAGTTACTCATCAACTTTAAAGTTTCTATATTTTGTTTTGACTGCATGCTGCATGTTTAATTTATTTTATATAATGAAAATAAGTTAATCTTTATCTTGATCTAATGAATAAAATATTCTTAAGTGGAAATACTTTTTCGTTGTACTTTTCCCTTTAAGACGTGTCTCTACCTCAAAATATTAGTTGCATTAAACATGTTCCTTCTCAAAAAGGAAAGTTCTTAGCATTAACGTGATATCTCTTTTCTTTGATTTACACTTTTTTTTCCTTTATCTATTTATAAAGTATGAAATCATCTTATTGAAGATGATAAAAAAAAAAAAAAAACAAAAATAAAAAAAAAAAAAAAAAAAAAAA
>Ga0209700_103779_pt1 | contig 28423 bp, 11 predicted proteins | sample SiratroredBW_FD_187528 | JGI IMG/M metagenome (GOLD analysis project Ga0209700, IMG submission 187528) | Root nodule microbial communities of legume samples collected from California, USA - Siratro red BW (SPAdes) (version 2) | ecosystem: Host-associated > Plants > Roots > Nodule | place: USA... | reverse complement strand
AAAAAAACATGAACACAAACGTGGGAATGTCGATTCAGCTGCGAAGGATGTTACGAGTAGCAACAGCAAGAAGCTTTTCACTGATTAAACTTCCTCTGTTCCGCTTTCGCTTCAATCTCTCCCCTCCTCTTTCAACAATCACTCGGTACGCCTCCAAAGCCAATTTTTTTTCACTCAAATTTTTAATTTTTTTAAATTCTCTAACTGTTTTGAATGAAAGTGTATTTCTCTTCATTGTAGAAAGTAAAGTTCCTTTGGTGGGTGTCTCTCAGAACCTCCACTCATAACTCATGATTATCAATATATTACTGCCTTTGTAATTTGTTATACCATAATAAATTTGGGTTTTACTGTAAGTTGATTGGTTATTATTATTATTGTTGTAGTTGAAAGTTTAAACTTTTTATCATGAACTTGTGAGAGCTGAGAAGCATTGAAAATGTTGTATCATATGTTAAGGAGTGCAAGAATCTCCTCTAAGGTGAGACTGTCACTGAAGTGCCCAAGTAATGGCATATCGCTTTGAATTTTAGTGGCTATGAGCACATTTTGCTTTAAATAAAATCTAGGGTTGATGCCCTTTACTTGTGCACTTTTAGAGACAAACCACTTCAGAGGAGTTTATTCCTCATGAAGTTTATGCAAGGATGATATGAGTTCACTCATATTTGCTCGGCAACATCTTACCCTTTCATGGTGGAAATGGTTTGGAGTTAGAACAAACTGTCACACTTGAACAAATGAACCTTAGTTGAACAAGTCGTGTGTGATTATTCTCTATTGGCTATAACTTATTCCTAGCGGGAATTACGTGATCCACTAAGATTAGCCCATCATCAAACTTCTCACTACTTCAGTTTTTTAATAGTTCTGTATAGGTTTGCATGTTTTGATTGAGCCAGACCTATGAAGTGGTGGTGTGCTTGGCTCATTCTTAGATACCTGTTCTTTGAGATGATAGATATTTTGATATATAGCATATTTCATGTTCATGCCTAGTTCTAATCCAAAGCAACTTATCTCAGTTTAGCTTTAGCACCTAAATAGTTGTCCATATTCGACTTACTCTTTTATGGTCCTACTACAGTTTTTGTTGTTGAGCATTTGGCTGCAAAATAAACTTGAATTTCGAGTGAATAAGCAGTTTTCAATCGCATGAACCTAATGATGATTCTTGTTTATAATATCAAACTGTTACAGTATCGAACTGTGTCATTCCCATCACAACCAAACTATTTTGTATCTGTAATAGTTAATTCATTGGCACTTTGCAGTTTTCCAGTTTATTCAACAGAGGCATCTCCTGGCATAAAAAAAGTGACAAAGGGAGTCCTGAAAGAATTGTTTGCCAACATTGAAAATAAAACAGCATCCAATGTGAATGTCTATTCCACAAATACCGATAAAATGCTCCAAATTTTAAACGATAAGAACATTGTTGTTTCCCTTGATGCCTATAATCTCATATTAGAGGAGGCAAGCCATGACATAGACCTTAGTTGTCAAGTTTTCAAGAAATTATTGTTGTCCTGTGAATCCCCAAGTGCAACCTCATGCCTTAAGTTTGCCCAGGCTTTCACAAAAGAAAATAGTTGTGTGGAGCTACTCAGATTTCTTGAGGAAATATCAGAGATAATGTCTTCAAGCACATCATCAACCTTCATCAACAAGATCATTTTTGCCTTTGCCAAATGTGGACAGAAAGATAAGTCCTTGGCGATATTTTATCATCTTAGAAGACGGAGGTTTGGTCTGGATTTGTTCACATATAATATTGTTCTAGATATCTTGGGTGACATGGGCCGTGTGAATGAAATGCTTGATGTTTTTGCATCCATAAAGGATACTGGTCTCATCCCGGATACTGTTTCTTACAATACTGTAATTAACAGTTTGAGGAAGGTTGGCAGATTTGATATGTGCTTTGTTTATTATAAGGAAATGACCGAGAATGGGATTGAACCAGATGTGCTTACATATACTGCACTAATTGAGATTTTTGGCCGGTCAGGAAACGTGGAAGAGTCTTTGAAATGCTTCAGAGAGATGAAACTGAAGGGTATCCTTCCTTCAATACATATCTATAGATCACTAATCCAGAATTTAAATAAAACAGGGAAGGTTGAGTTGGCAACAGAACTTTCAGAGGAGTTGAATTCATCATCAACTTGTCTAGCTGATCCTGAAGATTTCAAGCTGAAAACTAGGCAAAGAAACACTTTAAGAGTTTAAATTTTTCAGCTTCACTCTTCTGAGGTATGCAAGTTCGTGATTCTCTGCAAGATCTTAGGTTGAAAAGTGACGCCGATCGTCACGTGTCTATGACATGTTAATGTTAGAGACATGCAAGGGAAGAATATAATATTGGTTAGCTCAATTTCTTCATTACTTATTCCTGGCTACATAGGAATGATTAACTAATTTGTTGGGGCATTTTTTGAATTTTATCATCAGATAGAGACTGTTCAATTATGTAATTTTTGTCATTATGAGCGTCTTGTGGGAGACAGTGCATATATTGGTAATTTTTCATCTTTAGTGGCTCAGTGGATTCATGTCAAAGGATGTTAAAATTCATTACTGAAACCAACTACTTTGTAAAATTTCACTTTGTTTATTATAAAGGCTCATTTGGTTATCATTCCGTGATGCCAACTTGAACATTACGGGTATACTTGGTGTGTAACTGACATTTGGAAAGTGGTTTTCGATCTTGTGTAATTACCAGGTCATTTTCTTTTTTTATGTTAGCTTTTTCTTTTATGCAAACAATTGTAAGCAGTTTTTATTCTAAATTTTCCACCTTCAAACTTTTCGCCTACTCACCCTGCTTCAATCAAAGACTTTTCTGATGAAACCGATGCTTGCTTTATTTAAGCATTAACAAAAATTCTCCTTGATCAGCTTTTGACCTCCGTCCATCTATCACAAGCTTACAAAAGTGTATAAACCTAGTTATTGAATTTGATATAACTCCAAACAGAAAAAGTTTTAAATTTAATGTAGTTTTTTGTATATATAAAATATAATCTATGTTGAACTGCCTATGGATGTACTTCACTTCCATAGTGACAGTATTGACTCTCTTCAAGATTTTCAAGTTTCAAATGGGTTTTTGCAACTTTTAAAAAAAAAAAAAAAAAAAAAAGTGATTGTGCGACTAAAAAGTTGTGAAGTAGTGTTACTTCTTTTGTATGTTAAGTACTTGTTTTCACATTTCACAAGAAATCCAGCGGCGTTCTATCCAAGTAGCTAGCTGGATAATGGAAACTGTAACAAAAGCACGCTTGTTCATCAGATCACAATTCTCTAACTGTCTCCAATGGAAGGAGAGGCAAAGAGATGTAACTTCAAAATATAAAAAAACTACATAATGGATAATAGTTACAATAAATAACAGAGAAACGTAGCAACACAATAAAAAAATGTAATCCAATTCTGGGGACTTAAATACGACTAGAATCTCTCCCAAATATGAATCTTCTTGTCCAATCTGAAATGACTAACACCCTTGTGCGCCAGCTCACTTGCTTGCTGAGAGTGGAACAAAGATATTAAATTAAGGCGTTATACACAAATATTTGAGGCATCTATGTGAAGTTGATAGCATTGTTGATTAGTCATTTCTCATTACCTTGCATATATAGAATACCAAAGCCATTGAGTGCTGTGACCCATGGAAACCCAGTCTCCAGGAAGTTCTGCGGCTGCTTGCTCTCCTCCAAGGGGAGCAAACTGTCCAAAATGCTTATACCTTTATGATATTATGCAACCAAAACTTCATTATTAGATAGGGACAAAGCAAGAAAATGCCAAATACCCTCATACATTATTTTATCCGTGTTTTAGAGAGCAAAAGCTAATCCAAAACGATTCTTAAAACATGATACCATCTTTGATGTACATGAACATTGATATTTTAGTGTTGCTTCCTGCACTCTACAAGAAATGTTCTAACCTTTTTCTAGATATTTTCTTACAAAATATGCGTTTACTCAATAGTTTCTAGACACACGATAGCTTGTCATACCACATTACAAACTAAAAATTCAGGTTCACAAAATCAGTATGTAAAGAGAGATTTATACCTATCATAGATTTTATTTTCATCACATCCCTAAACAATGTAAGATCTTTAACAATGCATGAGCAAGAAACATTACACTTGTAATTGCCAATATTTATCATTGTTTATCGTGTAAAACATTTTATACAATATCAAACAAGATTTGATTACTTTACCACATCAATTATTCTATTCATTAATATGATGTGGTAACTATGTAAACCATTTGAATTTTTGTCTAAAAACTTAAACCCTTTATTTTGTTTAGCTCTAGGTCTAATGTGTGACAAACTTTTAAGACAGCTTGACAGACAAGTATTTTTCATGAGGATGTCATGACATCAAACTATTATCTAATACATTCTTAATCTTAGCGGTCTGACACTGAAATTTACATTTATATCATTCATATGGTTGATACTGTAATGGTCTCGTTCTATACTGCAATATGGTTTACCTGAAGGGACGAAACTTGTGCCGGCCAGATTTTCCAAATCTTAGAGGACCTTCAGGATGTTCTGCACACTGATCCCTACGGTTAAAGCATCTAGCCAGATATGCACCCTGTTGTGAAGCAACCTGGGCATGCCAACACGTTAAAAACTTCTTCAATGTGCATACATATTTGACTACAAAGGAACGTGCAATAGCAAGCTTTCAGTTACTGGTGAATCCGCTACACATAGCATACCTGTGCAGTTGCTGGAAGACTCTTCATCTGCAAATCCATATTACAAATGGCCATCTTAAACTCTTCTAGGTCTATTTCTTCCCTATCATTTCCTTCGGAATCTTTCCACAGAACAGAGAAATCAAACAGTTGCTGGCTTCTCCTATAGAGTTCCACTTGCGGATATGTTAAGATAATGTCCTCCAACACATCCTTGAATTCTTCAACAGTTAAGGTGCCAGATTTGTCCTTGTCTGCAGCTTCAAATATGGCCAAGAAATCGTCCTATAAACACATGTGAATGGGAAAAGTGAGACAGCTTAATTTTAGTAAGAATAGACCCTACATGAGATGCACCACTAATAATTCTTGGTATACAATCGCTTATTATTGATTTTTGTATATAATAAATAATGCATGTCCTAATCACAATGATATCTATAGTATGTTTGTAGACATTTATACTCTTTTTTATATACAAAATATAAAATTTTACTTAACCTGATTATTTTATAATTTCATACCAGTTTATTACTTAGAATTTCTGTGATATTACAATTATGTACTTAAGTATCACTGGTAAGATGGCCAAATAATTTGGATAAGAGATACCATGATTTTACGTTGATTTATTGAAGAACAATCACCAATGGCATACACAGATTTGCATCCCTTCACTCGCAACCATTCATCAGTTGCTAGGATGTTCCTTTTTCCCTGCACATGGAGCAATCCTAGCTTATATTACATGTAGAGTAGTTTATAGTTATCTTGAACCAAGGGAGAAGAAGCCTGATCAAGAGAAAACCATTGAATAAACATTTGAACTGGCATAGGGTATACACATAAAAGAAATGAAGGGCTAATTGTGAACTGTTATAGAAATGCATGGAATTACTCAACACCTGACCAATTTGATCCATAAAATCTCTCACAACAGGACGAGTTGCAATTCCAGTGGACCAGACAACCAATCCATGGGGTACAGAACACAACTCTCCTGTTGATTTCACTTTTACTGTGATTTCCTTTTTGTTAACATTGACAACTCGACATCCTGTTCGAACTTCTATGCCATCTCTTCCAAACTTCTGCTCGGCAAATGAACTAATTCTTGCATCAAACCTACAAGATTGAACATGACATTGCAATTTAGCATGGAAAAAAGGCAATGACCCTAAGTTGTAACTTTCCAGCAATTAGATAATATAATCTTTCGTCAGAGCTACTAGAACTGTCTCGTTGTACAGCATTCAGATACCACCCTATCAAGGCTTTTTATGATGCTATAACATCTAAGTACACTCAAAACAGACTTAAGCTGGTCAAAAAGATTCTAGGTCCTACTAATGGCTGATATACAACGGACACCATCACACAAAAGTATTCTGTTGTTTAGAATGATTAAGTTTACCATAGCTTGTCCTTACTTGTAACGTTGAAAAGTTCAATATTATATTATGGTAAAAAATTTATAGGATCAATGTAGGTGTTTTTGTATAGAGACTCTTATTGCTTTCTTACGTGTTCAAGATGTGATCTCCCGATTGAATCACTGTTATCTTCACTATATCTTTGACAGATGGGTATAAGTTGACTAAATCTTCTTGGACATAATCATGAAGCTCAGCAGCAAATTCCACACCTGTTGGACCTCCTCCAACAACTATAAAATGCAGATTTGTACTTCGTTCTTCTTCAGATAGTGACGGAAGCACAGCTTTCTCAAAGCAATCTATCACAGACTGTCTGATCTTCTGAGCATCCTCTACCTCCTGGGAGATGAAATAGTACATTTTTGGATTAGCAGCAGAGTAACTAACAAGTAAAATTGCTCTGATATGTAGTATATTTTTGGATCTCGTAATATGTTTTCCTTGCCAAGTATTGGTTAATCACATGAAAAACAAAAATATATGTACCTTAAGAAAATGACAATTCTCCACGACACCGGGGGTGTTAAATGTATTTACTTGTGCTCCTGTTGCTATGACCAAGAAATCATAATCCAGAAAAAATTCACCATTTCCCACCAAGTTGTCAATATTGGACCGACATAGAACCTGTTTGTTTGCAAAATCAATCTTCAGGCATTCTGCCTCCCAAAAGGTAATTTCTCCTTTTCTCTGCAATAGGATATAAACAACAAAGTTTTATGATTAATAGTCTAGTGAAACTATCCTCGTAAAAGAATAAAAAGAGGAGGGTAACAATGCAAAGAAGTGCCACATGTTAACAACAATCTCAAAATAGTTCATGATCATTACATAGCAATCCTATTTTATAAGCTGACCTCAAAGAAAAATACTCATTACATGCACTAGCGTGATCGTTGTTATGAGAGAAAAAACATATCACAAATAAATGGTTTACTCTATTTCTTATAGCTTCTGCTTCTTATTCTTTACCTTTTTTATCATGTTTCTGACTGGCTCCACAATGCTCCTAGCTTCAACTGTCCCACAAGTGACGCTGGGTAATAAAGGAGTGAATGCAAAGTAGTTCCGAGGGGAAACAACCTGAACATCATATAAGGAAGCATCGAGATCCTTAAGGAAACTGGTACCAGCCCATCCTGTTCCTAGAACCACCATTTTCTTCTTCTTGGGCTTATTAGTATCAACACAAGGAGCATGAGGTTTGGCATCAGGTCGTGATTCTGAGTATGACACCACTCCACCACTGCAATTTTCATGTCAAGGCAAAATCAGGAAACAGAAAAATCTATCACCTTAAAAGTTAAAACTATCAAATACAATATAAGCCGCATCAGAAATTGTGTTTTCTACGTCCTACTGCATTTTTATCAACACAAGCTAACAAACACTGACGTCACTCTCACCTATTTTACTCATGTATGGTGCAAATTTATAATTATAACCACTACCACATATAAATCATGTTAACCATCGTATAAACAAATTCCATTTCTTTGAAATCGTTCCAATTTCCATCAATCCATTATACATTGAAGACGTTGATGATGACCTTAGAGTGCATAGGATAACAATCTTGTAGCATGAAGGGAAGTTGTGGAAAGCGTTGGAGAAGAAAGAAGCAATCTTCATTGGTGAGATTCGAGAGAATCAGAGACCAAGAATTAGAAACAGAACAACATTTTGGGAGCTTCATCTGAATTTCTGTTACAACCTCACAGATTCGGTTGTCTACCTTACAATTGGACAGTAGTGATTAAGACAACGTTAACACGTGGAATTATGGTGTTTCAGTTCTTCATGTAAGAATAATAACACTGCACTTTACACCAATGTCCTTCTCAATTGAAATGACGTCTTCAAGTAGGAATATATTCCTCTACTTTTACATGGCAAAACCATAATATATAACTTCGTTACAAATTTTACTTTCCAAGCCTTATGCATAAACTTATTAAAAAAAAACTTACCCTAGCTTAGTTTGGTTCAACCATAAAAAAGATATCTAATTTTAGATTTAAAATAGGTACTATTTGATCATTATTATCACAAAATTATGATATATAAAAAAATTACAAATCAATTACTATAATAATACATGTACGAGGTAGAAATTCAATATCAATAATATGTAAATGAGGTGGAAATCTCATTGTGCATTAAGAGAATTAAATTAAATTAAAATAAATAATTAATTAAAGATGAGGCTGAAACTTACTTAATAATAAATTTAGTTAATATTTAATTTTCTTAAAATCAAATAACTCATAATAAATTTGTAAAATTCAAGTTGGTATAGGAAATAGTTTGAAGCTTTCTATTAAAATCATGTAGAAAATGATTAAAGATTTCTATTAAGCTAGTGTAGGAAACAGTCGAATTTGCAATAAAAATCACTCGTGCTAGCTTAAAATAGTTGAACTTCTCACATACAACCACAAAAATGATATTTATCCTTGTTAAACTTTTCTTAGATTGCAAGGAAGACAAATTGATTTCTTATAATTTAAATTTTAAAAAAATATATTTTGACACTGCTTATCATAAATTATATTCTTTTGACATTTCTTTTATTTAATAAAATATTATATAATAATAAAATAATAATTTATTTCAATATTAAATAATTGTATTTGATTATATACAATATAAAAATATAAAAATGCTAATTTAAATCCCAAATTTATTGTTTCTATAAAAAAAAAAAACCCACATTTAAACACACATATTACCTTAAGGTTGCTTGATATAAGTATAATGAAAATAATGTCATATCAACATTTGTAGTCACTGTTAGTTAAGGAGTAAACGAAAATGACTAATTTGAACTTATTTTAAGAAATAGATAATTAAATTAATTTTTTTAAAAAAATAAGAGATTATATAAGTGAGTTTATAAAGCACCAAACATATAATTTAAGGTTATTAAAAATGTTTTTAATATTCTTATTTTTTAAAATAAGAAATAAGACATCGATATATTTATATTTTTCTTTTGAAAAATGTATTAAATTTTGACAACATTCAAATAAAAGTTAATTTGTATAAAAAGAAAAATAAAAATAAACATATTTTCCCAAACGGCCAAACGAAACACAACGTGTTATTCTGAAACGTTGGAGTCTAAGAGAGAGAGAGAAAAAATTAGGGTTTGGTGCGCCTATAAATATAACGCCATATGCTAGCTCAATTTGTTTGTAGTGCAGGGTTCGGCAATGGCCGCTACTGTTTTAAGTTTCAGATTTGAGAGTAGATTTTTAGGTTTAAAATTTTGCTTCTGTGGTGTTTAATACTCCGCACGATGTCTCCCGGGCTTCTCTGATCAATGCATGACGTGAAAGCCCCAATACACGTGCCAAATCGGCGCCGTTCGTGTTGCAGTTTTGCTCTATTTTTCTTGGCTAATCTGTGTCTAATCAACGGCAAAATTTCGTATGTTTTAATTTGCAATTCTCCGTGTTTTTTATTTATTGTGTGGATTTGGCGCCTCACTACACCTTTAGCTTGTTTTCGAAGTGTTCGGTGAAAATAAAGCTAGTCATAGAGGCGCAAATTGAATCGGTGGTATTTCACGTGGGGGCTTTTACCTTTCAATGTTTGTGCCTCTAAAGATATCCGCTACATTAGGGTTTCAATTTTTAGATTTTCATGGTTTTTTCTGAGCTCTTTTGTAGTCTTGGTTGTCGGCGATGATTACATATTATCCGCGCTTCTGAGTTGATCGATGAAGCATAATGGATTAAATGGTTGAATTTCTTGATATGAGCCGATATTTTATATACAAAAATGAGAATATTTATAATCATGTTTTATTTATTTCAAATTTTCTTTGTAATATTGGCTGTGAAGATTACCATTCAGCTTTAAATGCCAGTTCTGCTTCTGAGAAATCGTGATTGATAGAGCTGTAAGATGTTCTGAGCCGTTTCTACAAATTTATATCTTGTTTTGCCGATGAATCATGTTTTGCTGATAAAATATCGGAAACTGTCTGTTATTCTAACTTTTCATAAATTTTCAGTCAAAATAAAAAGAAAATATAAAATAACTCTTCTGCTTTTATGAGACTTTATAAATAAAATAAAATTGTTTGAAAATAATGTAACATCTTTTTATTAAGAAAATAATATAATACGGAGAAGTTCTCAATGTTATTACTAATTGTTTTTACATTCTTTGTCTAATGTTAATTTTTCTATTTAACATTTAATTATAAGATTATGTAATGTTTCCATAAACTAGCACTGGGAAGACAATGATTTCACCTTCCAAGTTTCAAGGACTAAAACATTACATTTTTTTCAACGTAGATTCACTCCTCCGGCTGAAAAATAAAAATAAGCTGCTTAGTGTGAACAATAAATTGCCAAATTTCCCTGTATTGGCTCAATAATGATGGAAGAACCAAACCAAATAAATTTACTAAAAGAAAGATAGTAATCAAATTCAATATATAATTTAAATGCACATTTTTAACATATTATCTTTGAATTTAAAATAAATAATACTTTCTAAAAAAAATCAATACTTTCTTGGAAAATTCAATTAATTTAATTAAGTTTTTAAAAGTTAAATTTGTAAAACTATAAATATATTCTATACTCTACAATTTTCTCTTTGGGAAGTGAGTTGAAAGATCTGAGTTTATTGCTGTTTGAGATGACAAGGCGAAATTGAGAACTGAACATTATGGATTGGACTTCAATGGGTAATCGAAATCAAATCTTACAATTGTAAGTTGACATGGCACGATCAGGACCGTTTGCCATTGTCCCTGAAAATGACATGCCAAGCATCATCGTGCCATGAAACCGTTCCCATCTCCTGTTTTCTCTTTGTATTATTTTCCTCGTTGTGCTCACTGTAGTGCCCAGAAGCACTTAAGCAGCGCATGTCCACCATCGCGAGATCACATATTTCTCTCAAAACTCAATCTTTTCACTTCTATTTTTCCAAATCCGGAGATTCCAGATCTTGGGTATAGCTGCTGATCCGCAAATCTTTGTTTTTTTCCCCTGAACTTTACTTTCGTGAACGGTTTCCCGTGAAAAAAGTGAAAGAAAGGTGCAATTGGGGTTTGGAGAAAGTTGGAAGATGAGGCGAAGAGCGACGGATTTTCGCAGGCCAATGCGTAGAAACTGAAATGAAAACTCTTCATTTCTTTGGTTAATAATAATAAGGAGAACTGAAGCTCGACGTAAACGGGTATTTTAAATTTTTGTTTTTGTTAGTGCATTTGTCCATGTATTTTCGCCTTCCCTTTCATCATATCTGTCTTTTTTGTCAGTAAAACACTAAATCTCAATCAAATGCCATTTGGGTGTACCATCTCGTAATTCTCACGGATTTTGGCATTTTCTGTGTGGGGGTAACATTACCACCAAAATTACCTTCTATACATGTCTTTACTCTTCAATATCATAACTCAATATTTGAGATAAGGTTTGTTTTTGTTATTGGACTTGTGGTCGAAAATGGATAGTGGGAACATGTTTTTAGGGTAAGTGATTTTCGTTGTTTCACTCTCTCACACCACGTAAGTGATGAATGTTGATTGTGAAGAAACATGTTGAAGTCCATTGTGGGTTGCTGCAAGGTGTACATATCAGAGAGCAGGAACAGAGTTGCATTGGAATCAATAGAACGAGCTTCCAAGCTTTTCCCTTTGGCTCCCATAATCAACAAGTTCGAGGATGTAGCCTACAACAGAGTTGGCTACACCCTTGTCTCTGAATTGGGTGTTTCAGGGCCATCTCAGCTGGCAAATGCTGTGTTGGCAATGGTGAAGGCTGCCTTTGACACCATTGACTTTGAGGTGCACTCTGGGACTCATCCTCGCCTTGGTGTTGTGGATCACATTTGTTTTCACCCCTTGCTTGATGCTTCCTTGGATCAAGCCGCTAACGCTGCTAGGTGTTTAGCCACGGACATAGGTTCTAATCTTCAAGGTTAGTAGCATGTAATGAATGGTTTGAGGGTCTTCAATTTTGATTAACTTGTGTTATGTTGATTCAGAAGTTAGTATACTATCTAAGACTCAAATTTGAGAGACTGATTAAACTAGAATCACTATGAATCAATTGATTCACGCACTAGATGGTAAGTTGTAGGGTCTAACTGACTTTTTAAGAACTCACCAGCACTTATATTTTTGCATATGGAAATTTTGCCAAAATATATTAGTCCACCACACCCCAAATGCAATATGTGCCGTGTTCTGGTAGCTTATCAGCTCTAAACTTCCTGAACCCCATTCTGTTTTAATGTTGCTTAGGAATCATGCCTTCATGGTTAACTCTTCTTACCTCCCAAGTTTCATTTTGTTTGGATGTTTCCCTTTTTGTATATGATTAGTTTTATAAGTACTAATTTGCATGCTGGTAACATGACTAGAGAACTTGCAAACATCTTTTTGAATTTATATGTTTGCATGTCAATGGGCGTTAAATGCAGTTCCCACTTATCTATATGGAGCAGCTCATGAAGAGGGGAGGACACTTGATTCAATCAGAAGAGTATTTGGTTATTTTAAGCCAAATTGTAGCGAAAACCAGTGGATTGGGGGGCTAAAAACAGACTCTTTACCACTGATTCCTGATAGTGGTCCCTCTCAGGTTACACCAGCAAAAGGTGTTGCTGTCATTGGAGCCACCAATTGGGTTGATAACTACAATATCCCTCTGTTGTCATCTGATATCAATGCTGCTCGGAGAATTGCAAAACGGCTTAGTGGAAGAGGTGGTGGACTTCCCTCTGTACAGACCATGGCACTTGCACATGGTGAAGGTGTCATTGAGGTAGCCTGTAATTTGTTGGATCCAAATAAATTTGGTGGTGAAAGAGTACAAGAACAAGTTGAGAGCCTGGCAAGGGAAGAAGGCATTTCAGTGGGAAGGGGATACTACACTGACTTTTCACAGGATCAAATAATTGCAAGTTACTTGAAGTTGTTTGAAAACAGAATTTGAGGTCATTCAATCCTGTTTTTTGACAAAATTATTCTCACCAGGGAAAGTTACTTTCTCATTCATCACTCCAACTTGAATTGGTGTTTCTTAAGACATGGATGAATCTTTCATTTTACATTTGATTTCAAAATATAATAGCTCTACTGATTAAAAAAATAAAATAATAAACATCATGTACAGGAAAATTATTATAATCATATCTGACTAAATTAAATTTGATTAGATAAGATATGATTTGAAATTTATGGAGATGAGTCTTTCATATTCTTCTATAAATGACATCTTTGGCTAACTCTGCTCTTTGGAAAGTATTTACAATGAGTGACTAAAAACATATATTTTCCTATATAGTAAGGAGAGAAGAATAAAATTGTGCTGAAAAGGTAACTTTCAGTTTTACGATCTAAATTTTTATAAATCTAATGTCAAAATTTCAAATTTTACATGCATTGGATCGCCCTGATGTGACTCCTATTCTTTTGTAAGGCAAAGATGTACTATGGCTTCATTCTCAATTTAGTTACTTTAATTCAATATTTCATTCAAATTTCAGGAGTATTACGGATTTGTTTTATTCAAAATAATATCATGGTATGTCAATGCCACTTGAATAATAACAATATTGTATAGTATGCGTGTGTTTTTTAAAATAATAAATTTAATTGATTTAAAAAAATTGGAAATATCTTGAAAAGTTATTAAGATTTTATTATTTATTTAATCATAATTAGTTTGAAGTAATTTTGTAAAATTAAACTGATTTTATTAATATAATAAACAATTTAAATATTTTATCAAGAATGGAATAAATTTGGTTTAGTTTTAAAGAAATGGATAAGATATTTCTTTATTTAAAAAAAAAAGGTAGTACATGTTTTTTATGGTCTTTTCTTTAAAGAATTATAAAGATATAGCGAAGAATTTCTCAAACTAAATACATGACTGAAAAAAAAAATCAAATTCTAAAAGAGATTTTGAAACTTTTTGGTGCTCTCTCAAAATTCAAACTTGTTTATAGTTTATCCTGGTTTTGAAATCTTTTTAATAACATTGACTCATTTTTTGATATTATTTATTTAAAAGTTGTAAGGACGATACACATTAGTTAATAGTCAACATCGGTATTATGGATTTAAGAGTTACAAGGACGATACAGTTAATCAATAGTCAATATCAAACAATACCATCTTCTATGTATGGGTCAAATAAAGATATAACACAAATTTTCAAAAACATTTATGTAGGGAGGTATTACGAACAATTGTTGATAAGATTTGTTTGAAATCATCAATTACATGTAAATATTAGATAAATGATAATTGTATTTGATACATTTATGTAGTGAGGTATTACTAACAATTGTTTGATAAGATTTGTTTGAAATCATGAATTACATGTAGATATTGGATAAATGATAATTGTATTTGATATGGTCCTGCCTCCAAGATTCTAGACAAGAATAAAGAGGTTGAGTTAGAGTCTTGATCAGGAGCTTATTAGAAATTTGGGCTTAATTGAGCTTGTTTGGCCTCCAAACAAACTTTTAGACTCAAGTTTAAAATTGATCACTCTAGAGAATTTAGAGCTTCAAGATTATAAGACCTCTAGTTGTAAAAATTGTATAGCATAGTGTATAATTTATTTTGAACCAAATAAAATAGGATTTTGGGCCAAATAATAGAATAGGTTGTCTTGAATTTTTAGGCCTTGGATTTGGACCAAATCCTAACCCTCTTAGGGTATAAGCTAGGGCTTAGGTGGCACTTACATATGCTTCCCATGCTCTTCGTCACATGTCACCTTGCCAATAAAGAGGATCCTCTCTATTCATAGCTTGACGTGTGTCATTCTCTAATTGGAGAGTTTTTAAGAAGCTTGTCATGCAAGTTAGGGTTAGTCTTAATTTTTTCCTATAAATAGAGGTGTTCTCCTCTTGTAAACTAATTTTGATGAATATATTGAATTGCTGTCAAAAAAATTTCAGCACTTCTACTCTTGCTAAGGTTCTCTCTAGATGAATCTTACACAAAACCTTTTCTAAACTTCTTCCTAAAGCCTAACCTCACTTTGGAAAATTCACCTCCAAATCTCCATCTCATATAACCACAACAATAAATTTCCTTGCATCAACTCCGAGCACTTTCAAACATTTCCAAGAAAGAGCACATTAAAACATGCAATTGAAGCTAGAATTGCATCAGCATGTATTCTCAAAATTTACATTTGTGAACTGTTTAAGAGAAAACTTCTGTTAACATGTAAAACATTGTAAAGGTACATTATTTATCTCATTACATATGTATGTAATTTCTTTAACTCTGGGAATCATGAATTTGTATTAACATGTGAAATATTTGACAAGAAGATAATATAAGACCTTAATTGGGTGGACACCACATTTAATTGTGATGTAGTATTCACAATTCATGGAAACAAAGTAGCTGTAGGAGGGATTGTGAGGACTGGCAAAGAAAATTTATCTTTGGTTTGTCCAAAAAAATTCATTAGTATTAATAGTTGAATTAAAGACAATTAAAATTGGGATCCAAACAGCAATATCCAAGGGATACCAAAACAACATAATGGTTGAAAGTGATTCCAAAATTGCTATGCTGAGATCATCACCACCATTGAAGCTGAATAAATCAACTCTGAAGATACAAGTCAAAATGTGATTTCTTTCATTATTTAGATGAGTAAGACTGTAAATAAGATTGATTTGAATCAAGTTTTTAAGGAATACTTTTAAGGAAGTGAATTTAGTACCTAACAATTTTGCTGAACATGAATTATCATTGTGTACAGACTTAGGCATTAAAATTTTTGAAAATCCTCCTTATTTTATTGAAAGTCATCTATATATAGACAGAGCTGAAAAAAATATATTATAGACGATACATTTATTAAGGTTTGATATACTTATATCAATAACTTCGTATATTACAATAATAAAAAAGATACTCGTGTATTAAAGAATATTCGAAATTTCAAATTCTGTTACATGTTATTTTTATTTTGTGATCTTACACTCTAATATAGAGATATTTAGATTTGTGGACCATTTTAAATGAATTTTTTTTTGTGTTTAATACAACAATTTATTTTATATCTTTAATAATATTCATATTTTTGGATGAGAAAATTAATACCTCTAAATATTTCTAAATTAGTTTGAGAAAAAAATATACTTAAATGTTTTATCTTTTATGTTACTGAATATTAAGAATGCAATTATATATGAATTTATTAGGTTTATGGGGTTGGCAAATATGAAACATTTGTCCTTGTTTTTTCTCCTTTCCTTTCATGATATCTACCTTTTTTTTGTTACTAGAACACTAAATCTCAATCAAATGACATTTGGGTGTACCATATTGTAATTCTGATGGATTTTGGCATTTTCTTTGTGGAGATTAACATGTAAGAGTGGATCAGGATCCATTTGAAGGTATTATGGCAATTCACTACAATTATAAATCCATACCAATTAATTTACATTCAATTAGAAACTTTTCTAGCATTTAATTATAAACAACTGAAATTACAATCTCAATCTCTAGTTATCATGAATTTAAGCCAATGAACATCAATAAATTACCTATTTTTATTAAATTATATTAACCAATCCTAATTTATGACTTTTTTTTTTTCCTTTATTAGCATTATTTCTGAAAAAAAAAAAATTATTGAAAGAGTATAATTTCCACTTTAATTTTCTAACTAGTACCCTTCATTGTAACGTTTTTTATTTTCCAGATTGGATCTCACCTTATCTAAATTTCAGGAGAAGGTTCTAATTTTTTTTCACTTTATATAAAAATTAAGATTTGAATAAAAGAAAACAAAACAAAATAAAATAAAATAAATTTCAAACTGTAAAAAAATATTCTGAAAAATTTAATTGAAAGTTGGGAGAACAAATTTTAAATGATTTATGAAAGAAAAAAATTAATAAATTATGTAAAGTTAAATATAATTTGTTTTAAAAATTGAAGAAAAAATTAAAGTTTTATGGATGTTTAATTTTATTGATAAATAAAATTTTTGAAAGGATTTTAGAAAATGCAATTGAAAATGTTAAATAAAAATCTAAGTAGTGTAATTTTTATTTTCAAAAGTAGATAAAAGTAAAAGAGGAATATTTTGCAGTAAAAAAATTATTAAAAATATAATTAAAATTTGAAATTATTTATTTTTAATTTTTATGAAAGAGAGAGGTAAATAAAAAATTATGTAAGGAAAAAATAATTTGTTTCAAATTAAAATGAAAAAATATTATAAAAATGATTGAATTAAAATTTTGAAAGGATAATAAAAATATGAAGAGAATGAAATGAAATATTTTATATGTATTTTAAACTAATCAATTATAATAGGAAAATAAAAAAATTATTTAGTTTTTAAATTTTATAATAAATTTAAATTGGACAGAATAAATCATAAAAATTTTGTAATTATATTTTTATAATAAAAATGAAATTGAAAGAAAAAATATAATATTAGTATTTGAATTAAATTTTTTATTTTTAGTTTGTTAAAAAATATCTAAATAAGTAATAGCAAAAATGAAATAAAACTGTTGAGTATTTTTTTTTTGAAAATAAATATTAATTAAATTCTTTAAAAATTACAAATAAAAATTTATTTATTGTTAATATGTATATAATAATAAAGAAAATAAGTGAATAACTATATTATTTGGTTTAATAAAAATATAAGTGTGTGAATTATAATTTTAAAATGTAAAGTTAAAAGATAAATGATAAGTAAAATGAAAGATTATGTAAATAAAAATACTAAAAAAAAATTAGTAAGAAATGTCACAACATAAATAGTCCTAGATAGGAAATTAAAAGAAAAATATAACATTTGAATTTTTTTTTTAAAATAGTGTAATAGAAAAAAAAAATCCCCTTATCTAACACACTCTAAATCTCAATATTAAATCATAATAGTGAAACACATAAAATTATAAAGGAAATGAGGCATAAAAGAATAATTGGTGGACAAAAGGTGAAAATTGAATTTCAAAGTGTTTATATCCTTATATAAAATTTATAGAGATGAACATTTTTTTATTTTATTCAACGAAGTTTTATATGATAATTATTATTTTAATTATATAACAACACATGTAAGGTTTATCCTTTAAAATCGTAATTTTAGGGTATTTTGTTTTACTTAGATGATTCATACAAATTTCAAAGATAATTCTGTCTTATTCTTATTACATGAATTTTAAATTTTACTCAGGTTCAGGTTTAATTGAATTTGAGTAAACTTGACTTAGTGTTATTTAATCTTTGAATTGATAATAATGTTTTTTAAATAAAAAACTCTATATTTTGAAATTATTTTAAGTGCATATTTTAAAAAATATGTTTGATAAGACTTATCTTTTGTGAAATAATATTTATTTTACAAAAATATAAAAAAAGTTTATAATAAAAGTTAAATCAAACATACAACTAATTTTCTTTATGATTAATTTTTTTAAATCTTAATCCTTAATCCTTAAACCATAAACATATCTATCCATATACTGTTAATATTGATTTTGTTTGTTAAGAGAAATGGATTTGAAGAAGCATGAAAAAAAAAAATAATGAGGAAAGAGACTGAAAAGTGAATAACTTGAATGGAGGGACTAAAGTGAAAGATGTAAAGAAATGAAGGAAAAGTTTGTCACTGATTTGATAAATGTAATAACTAAAAAAGTATTTTAATTTTTGAAATTATAAAATTACTATTTTACCTTTATATCTAAAATGAATTTAGAATAAAGGGATAAGTTATTTATCTTTATTATACATATTTGGTTAAAATATTATTTTTTTTATAATTTGTGAGCTTTGTTAAACGAAACTACAAATTATTTAATTATCTAACACTGTCAATATATTTAAAAATATAAAAAATAAAACTAAAATTAAAATAAAATTATTACTCTTTGTATTGTTATTATATTTTATGATTTTTTACTATTATTTTTTAAAATTTATTATTATTTTTATTACTATTATTCTATAATTTTATTATATTTATTATATTATTATTTATGATGCTATTGTTATTTTAAAATTTTATTATTATTATTTTAAAATAATATATTTATAAATTATTAAATTATCTATTATTATAAATAATTAAATATTTAATTTTAATTTTGTTAATATTCTAGTTTTTATATTTATTTTCCTTATTATAAATATTCAGAACTTAAACTAGCTTAATAGCTTAAGTTGGACTTAGGTATAAATCAACAAAAAAATTATTTTATTTGGATACCATAAGACAATACTCTTTAAGTGAAAACATTTCAAAATCTAATATCCTCTTTCAAAGATCTTTAGTAGATAGCAATTATTTGACTACAGTTCACACCTTCAATATTACTTCAAGATTACTACTATGTTTAACAAAGACCTTTTTTTATTAATAATTTTTTGATAATTAATTATTAATTTATTGTACACTAGATATAATTCTTTTTTCTCTACTTTTAGATATGACAGTCTTCATTTAAACAATTTAAAATATTACAATTGTCATAAATGATGATAATTATAATTAAACTTTGATCATATTTCATAGCTGCATATCACTTAAAAAATATCCACCTAACACCTTTATAGTATGTTATGTTTTAGAAAAAAAATATCAAATAAAAATAAAAATCATTAAACTTTGAATATTCTATTATATATACAGTTTCTGGCTATACATTTATGAGAAATCATTCTTGGCTAACTTTGCTCTTTTGAAAGTATTTACATGGAGTAACTAAAAACATACATTTTTCTATAATAAAAGAGAAAAACAAGATTGTGCTGAAAAGGTAACTTACTTCTATAAATTGAGTATCTAAATTTCAAATTTTAGGTCTTAAACTGTTGACGCTACATTGCCTCTAGATCATTTACAAATTATCCACCTAACATTTTTTTTTATAATATGTATGCTTAAAAAAATTATTAAATAAAAATAAAAAGATCATTAAACTTTATTTTTTATTGAATGAGATATATCTTGGATTAAAGTTAATAGTAAAGTCTCATTGTCACAAAATCACCATCTCTCTAAATATCTCTTTTCTCTTTTTTTTTTTTTCTGTCTTCTCTCTAAAGTCTTGTTTTCGTCCTTTATCAGTTCAAACGATGAGAGTCCACTATCTAACTCGTGATAATAATCTGAACAACACTGCCCGATCAGAAACTTCACTAGAGTAAGTTTTCTACCATTTTTCTCATCTGAGTCAGTTTCAAATCTGTTCTACATGTCTTTGTATAACTGTTGCATGTGCCTTCAGAGACTTCAAGAGGAGTCTCTATTGGTTCCACATCCTTACAGTGTGGTTTGATCATTGATCAGATACTCTTTGTGTTGCTCGAAAATCCTGTTTCAGTCCTTTATCAGTTCAACTATCAGAGTCCACCATCTAACTCATGACAACAATCTAAACAACACTGTCTGATCAGAAACTCCACTAAAGTAAGTTTTCTACCATTTTTCTCATTTGAGTCAGTTTCAAATTTGTTATACAGGTCTTTGTATAACTGTTGCATGTGCCTTCAGAGACTTCAAGAGGAGTCTCTATTGGTTCCACATCCTTGCAGTGTGGTTTGATCATTGATCAAATACTCTCTATATTGCAGGTTAGACTGCTCATACATTTAGGTTTTATGAGCTCTTTTGGAAAGAATATCTACTCAAATCAGGTAAGGGAAGTTGACTTTGAACATTTTGTCAATAGCGAAGTTAAGTTATGTCCTTGATTCTTGGTAGGATTGAAATTGATTGTTTAATGAATTTTGGTGCACAATCTCATTTTAATGATGAAAAACATGAAATGTTATGAGATGTAAACTTATGTTTGGTTGGTGGCTAAAATTGAAATTTGAAAACAGACAATGTTTGTATTGTAGATTCATTAAGATTGATGGTTGCATGATTGAATAGTATCTATTTGACTGGTAGGGTAAACTAGCTTATTTTGAACTGAGCATAATATTAGCTTGTGTTGATGACAACAACAAAAGTAAGATTTTCTAATCCTAGGTGTTTGAAAGTTGAATTGGTATTGTGAAGCATTGAAGTTGAAATTTATGTGAATTCAATAAAATTTGGAAAGTGGTTAGACAAAGGAAAAGAGTTGTTTCATATGCTGAGAAAATTTTGGTGTTTAGATGATTTCATATGTAAATATGATGTTCTGTGAAAAATAGGTTAGTTGAGCATGATTGGTAATGTTTAAGTAGTGAAATACGTTTAAAAAATAGAAATGTAGTTGGTTTTTCTGCATATTTTGTTCTCTCGCTTAAGCGAATCTAGTTAAAATTTAGACATGCTCTCGGGTTTGTTTTCGCCTAAGCGAGAAGATTTTCGTTCAAACGAGAGTAGATTTTCGCTGAAGTGTAGATATTCTCGCTCAAGCAAATATAACACTAGAACTCTTGGATTTTCGCTCAAGCGAGAGAATTTTCGCTCAGACAAAGGGATTTTCGCTCAAGCTAGAATATTCTTGCTCAAGTTAAAAAAAAATTGTTTTGGTTTTTGTTTTGATTCTTTTGATTCTTTTGTAATGTAATTTATGGATTGAATAGAATTGATTGATTTATAATTTAAATTAAATAGTATCGATGATTTAGTAATTCTTGAGATTTTTGAGATTGACATTGAAAAGTGACTGAATGAATGAGTAAAGATATATGCATATGATATGATATTGTTAAAGTGTTGAGATTGAGATGGTCAAGATCTGTTGTGTGGGTCCTTCTCAAGTTAGGCCTAACAACATTATATTTTAAAATAATAAAATATTGAGGTAGCCCAACAGGTTTTAAGGGAATAACCTAAGGTGACTCAGCAAGTTTTTACAGTCCACGTAAGAAAAGAGAGCAAAAACAGATTGTGTCGTCTTTGCCTGTTAGAGTTTCTGTTTACTTTGAGCAGCTATTTGAGTACTAATTTGTGCTATGTTTTTGGTGAAATTTCATCCTCTTTCTCCTTTCACCACCGGCATATATCTGTTTATTTTTAGAATTTTATTTCTCTCACTGTTTGAATACACTCTATTTGTCTGTTGAGTGTTTTTCACTATTTATATGTGAATAGAAGTAAGATTATTTTTCAGAAGAGTTTCTCTGTAGTTTGTACTTTTTGATATTATAGTGGAGATTTTTTCTAGACTAGGTCCAGTGGTTTTTGTCCCTCTCATTGAGGATTTCCACTGTAAGGTAAAGATGGAGTGTTGTATGGAACAAATGACGTTACAAAGGAGCATGTGAATAATCTTTTACATCAAGTAGATTTTGTTAATAATAAATATTTTGAAAATTCTCATAAGTTTGGTAAATATGTTTTAAATTTCAATTTAATATGATTGTATACTTTGAAACTATGAATTACTGTAAAATATAAGTATTTATAAAATCTTAACTGCATGAGTAAAAGTTATATTTTATGAGATATTAGATGTATCATTAATCTTTAATCATATTTCATCGAGGTGTAGATCATTTACAAATTATCCACCTAACACCTCTTTTATATGTTATGCTTAAAAAAATATTAAATAAAAAATAAAAAGATCATTAAGCATTAACTATCTTGTTATACTATATTTGATTAGTTGGAATGATTATTAAATATGATTTATTTTACTTTTTATTGAATGAGATATATCTTAGATTAAATATAATTAGGTAATAAATTAGGTTAGATATGATTTAAATATTATTATCTTTACTATTAATTAAATTGAAATTGATTTAGATTTAGATTTGAAATAAATTGATAAAGATAATTGATTAAATATAATTCGATCAATTATAATCATATTTTATTAAATTAAATTTGATTATATAAGATATGATTTCAAATTTATTGAGATGACTCTTCCGTATTCTTCTATAAAAGACTACAGTTTCATATGTTATACATTTATGAGAAACAATCTTTGGCTGACTTGCTCGTTTGAAAGTATTTACATGAGTTAAAGAAAACATATATATTCCTATATAATAAGGAGATAAGAATCAAATTGTGCGGTAACTTTCAGTTCTACATCTAAACTTTTATAAATTTAATTTCTAAATTTCAAATTTTACATACATTGATTCGCCCTGGTGTAAATTCTTTTATAATGCAAATATATATGACTTCATTTTCAATTTAGTTACTTTAATTCAATATTTCATTCTTTAATTTTATCTTCAAATTTGACAAATCATCGAACTTACGGATTTGTTTTATTTAAACTAATGCATGGTATGTCAATGCCACTTGAATATAAAAATATTGTATAGTGTGTGTGATTTTAGAATAAAAAATTTAGTTGATTTAAAAAAATTGCTTGAAAATTTATTAATATTTTATTATTTATTTAATCATAATTAGTTTGAAGTAATTTTGTAAAATTAAAGCGATTTTATTAATATAATAAACAATTTAAATATTTTATCAAGAATGGAATAAATTTGGTTTCGTTTTAAAGAAATGGAAAAGATATTTCTTTATTTCAAGAGAAGGTAATATATGTTTTTTATGATCTTTTCTTTAAAGAATTATAAAGATATAGCCAAGAATTTCTCAAACTAAATATATGAGTCAAAATAATAAAAGTAAATAAATTTTAAAAGAGATTTTGAAACTTTCGGTGCTCCCTCAAAATTCAAACTTATGTTCATTCTTTTCAAATCTTTTTCATAATATAGAAATTCTCTTTCTCTTGACTCATTATTTCTTTGTTATTATGGATTCAAGGGTTGCAAAAATGATACACATTAGTCAATATCAAACAATACCGTTTTCTGGGTACTGGTTAAACGGAAAATGTAATAGAGATTTTCAAAGGTTTCCAAGCAGAGAGGCATCATCAACAATTACTGATAAGAATTGTTTGAAATCATCAATTACATGTAAATATTGGATAAATGATAACTGCATCTATGGTGATCAATGTCGAAATTTACATTCATGGTCTATTTCAAAGGAAACTTCTATCAACATGCAAAACATTGTAAAGGTACATTATTTATCTCATTACATATGTATATGTAATCTTTTTAACTCTTTGAATCATTAATTCGTATTAACATGTGAAATATTTGACAGGAGGACAATATAAAACCTTCAAGATTAATTCGGTGGACACCACCTTTTCAGGGATTTGTTAAGATTAATTGTGATGGAGCATTTACAGTCCATGGAAACAAAGCAGCTGCAGGAGGGATTCTGAGGGACTGGAAAGGAAAATTTATCTTTGGTTTCTCTAGTGGCTTGAAAAATTCATCAGTGCTAATAGCAGAATTAAAGGCAATAAAGATTGGAATCGAAACAGCAATGTCCAAGGGATACAAAAACTTAATTGTTGAAAGTGATTCCAAAATTGCTATCGAGATCATCACTACCGTTGAGGCTGAGCAAAACAACTTTGATGATACAAGTCAAAATGTGATCTCTTCTATTATTGAGATGAGTAAGACTACAAATAAGATTTATTGGAATCACATTTTCAGAGAAGTGAACTCAGTTGCTGACAGTCTTGCCAAATATGGATTATCGTTGTGTCCAGACTTAGGTATTAAAATTTTTGAAAATCCTCCTTATTTTATTGAAAGTCATCTCTGTACAGATAGAACTGGAAAAATATATTGTAGATGATACATTTGTTAATGTTTTTTTGATGTAATTATATGCAATAACTCCGGAGATTACAATAAAAAAATATATTCACGTATCAAAGAGTATTTGAATTTTCAAATTCTGATGTACATGTTATTTTTATTTCATGATCTTAAAATTTAGAGATATTTAGATTCGTAGACCATTGTAAATGATTCTTTTTTATTACAACAATTTGTTTTATATCTTTAATAATATTTATATTCTTGGATGCGAAAAGTAATATCTCTAAATTTTTCTCATATGCTTTTGTTGTAATTAGTTTGAGAAAAAAATATACTTAAACGTCTTATCCTTTATCTTCTATGTTACTGGATATCAAGAATACAACTATATAGAAATAGTTTATTAGGTTTATGGGGTCGGCAAAAATATGAAAGTTTATAGGGTATTTTAACTTTCTGATTTTGTTAGTGCATTTGCCGTTGTTTTTCCCCTTCAATGATATCTACCTTTTTTTTTCACTAAAACATTAAATCTCAATAAAATGTCATTTGGGTGTACCATCTTGTAGTTCTCACGGATTTTGGTATTTTTCTGTGTGGAGATTAACAGATCCACCAAAATTACCTTTTATATTTATATATATATATATATATATATATATATATATATATATATATATATATATATATATATATATATATATATATATATATATGTATGTGTGTGACTTTACTCTTCAATCTCATAACTCTTGTATTAAAAAAAATGTTTTAAATAAGGTTTTGTTTTGTGATCTAACATGTCTAACAAAAGATTATCAAAAGCTACTTGAAGTTGTTTGAAAACGGAATTTGAGGTCATTCAATCCTGTTGTTTGACAGAAAATTATTCTGACCAGGGATAGTTACTTTCTCACTCATCACTCCAAGTTGAATTGGTGTTTCTTTAGAAACGGATGAATCTTTCATTGTACATTTGTTTTCAAAAAATAATAGCTCTACTGATTAAAAAGATAAAATAATAAACATCATATACAGAAAATTATAAATATTCAGAACTTAGCTTAAATTTAACTTAAGTCAACAAAACTTTTATCTCGATATTATAAGGCAATAACCTTCAAGTCAAAACATTTCAAAATTTAATAACTTATTTCAAAGATCTTTAACAGACCAATTATTTCAATAACGCTCAAATCTTCAAGATTACTGGTATGTTTAACAAAAGAACCTATCTTTTTATTAATAATTTGTTGATAATTAATTATTAGTTTATTGTACTCGTAATATAACCGTTCCCATTTAAATAATATTTGCAATATCACAGGTGTATCGTTAATCTTTGATCATATTTATAGCTGTAGATCATTTACAAATTATCCACCTAACACCCTTTTTATAGTATGTTATGCTTAAAAAATATTAAATAAAAATAAAAAGATATCTTGTTATACTAGACTTGATTAGTTAGAATGATTATTAAATATGATTTATTTTACTTTTATTATCTTTTTATTGAATATGAGATATATCTTGGATTAAATATAATTAGGTATAGACTAGGTTAAATATGATTTAAATATTATTATCTTTATTATTAATTGAATTAAATTTGATTTAGATATGAAATAAATTGATAAAGATATTTAAAGATTAATTTTGTAGACATGATAACGATGATCTTTATCAAGATTGATTAATTTTGTAGACATGATAAGGATGATCTTTATCAAGATTAATTGTGACGGAACTTCACAATTCATAATTCACAATTCAGAGAAACAAAATAACAGGAGTTGTTCATGATTCACAATTCAGGGAAACAAAACAACAGAAGTTGTAAGAGACTGAGAAGACAAATTTATCCTTAGTTTCTCTAATGGCCTGAAAAATTCCTCAGTACTAATAGCTTAATTAAAGATAATCAAGATTAAAATTGAAACAATAATGTTAAAGGAATACAAAAACTTAATTGTTAAAAGTAATTCCAAATTTGGTATAAACACCACCATTGTATCTGAACAAAACAACTATCATAATATATGATCTCTTCAATAATTGAAATGAATAAGAATATTAGTGAAATTTATTAGAATCAGGTGTTCAGAAAAGTGAATTCGGCAGGCAGCTCATGCTATTGCCAAACATAAATAAATTATCATTACGTTCAGACGTGTTAAAATTTTTGAAAATCCTACTTGTTTCATTATCGATTTATAGAATTTTTAGACTTTTTTTTTATCTTATTAACATCTTTTTATCTTTTATTTTTCTCAATAACACTTTTTATTTTTTATTTTTCTTATTAATACTCTTTATTCTTTAATTCCTAAAACAACACTCTTTTAACAGTACTCTTTTTTTAATAGTTATTAAAAATTGTTATTATTAGTTTATTAAAATTAAGATAAAAAATAATTTAAAAATAATTAAATTCAATTTAAAAAAATACAAAGAAAATAAAATAAAATATTTTATAGGTTTTTTAATTAATTACTTATAAAAAAATGATAAATTATTTTATTTTATATTTTATAGTAAATTTAAATTTGGCATAATAAATTATATTAAACTAAATTATAATAATTTTGTGATTGTATTTTTATATTAAAATTGATATTGGAAGAAAAAATTATAATAAATTATAAAATTGTTATTTGAATTAAAATTTCCATTTTTAGTTTGTTAAAAAAATATCTAAATAATTAATGGCAAAAATCAAATAAAATTTTGATAAAAATAAAATTTAATTTTTGATAAAGGTAATTTTTATTTTTGATAAAGATAGAATTTAGTTTTTAATAGAGATAAAATTTGATATCTTATTAAAGATACCATTTGATTTTTTATAAAGATAAAATTTGATTTTGAATAAAGATGTAATTGATTTTTTAATAAAGATAAAATTATGTTTCATTTGACACAAAGTAATTTGTGTACCATTAACTAAAATATTTAATGAATATATGATTGTTATTTATTTTTCTCTTTATGTTATATTGCATCATTTCAATAATTAATAATTTTTAAGTAATAAACATAACATTGAAAAGCAATTCATAAATAAATTAAATTTTATTTAAAATTTTTAGACCATTTAATTAATATTTATTTACAAAAATACTTCAATAATTTTATTTTATTTTTGTTATTAATTATTTAAATATATTTTTAACAAATGAAAAATATAAATTTTAATTCAAATAACAATTTTATAATTTATTATAATTTTTCTTCGAATATTAATTTTTAATACAAAAATACAATCAATAAATTATTATAATAAAATACAATCTAAAAATCATAAAAAAAAATAATCATAACTAATGTACTGAATATATATTAATTAAAGAATAAAAAAACAACAGAGTACTATTTCAGGAATTAAAAAAAATAAAAAGTATTATTAAAAAATAAAAAATAAAAAGTACTATTTAGAGAAATAAAAATGAAAATGTGTTAATCTCGTAAAAAAGTCAGAATTTTTATATATTTACTATACTTTAAAATGTTCTATCTAATAACTTCATATATTACAATAAATCATGTGTTAAAAGAGTATTTATATCTTTAATAATATTCATGAATGAGAAAATTAATATATATATATATATATATATATATATATATATATATATTTTTTTTTTTTTTTT